>JAABUQ010010928.1_pt1 | contig 11772 bp, 9 predicted proteins | sample 5560001 | NCBI WGS metagenome assembly JAABUQ01 (sample SAMN10711888, study PRJNA513371) | rock metagenome | isolation source: Antarctica rocks | place: Antarctica: Victoria Land, Finger Mt nord | collected 2015-12-18
TCTGCCAGGACCGGCGGGACGAGGTGATCGGCTACGTCCGCGGCGAGTACGGCGCGGACCGGGTGGCGCAGATCATCACGTTCGGAAAGCTGCAGGCGCGGGCGGCGGTGCGGGACGTGGGCCGCGTACTGGGCATGCCGTTCGGCCAGGTGAACCGGGTGGCGGAGCTGATTCCCAACAACCCCGCCCACCCCGTCACGCTGTCCCAGGCCATCGACGGCGAAAAGCGGCTGCAGGAAATGCGCGACGGCGACGAGAACATCCGGCGATTGCTGGAGGTGGCGTTGCAGTTGGAGGGGCTGTACCGCCACGCCAGCACGCATGCCGCCGGGCTGGTGATCGGCGACCGGCCGCTGATCGACCTGGTGCCGCTATATCGCGATCCGAAGGCGGACACGCTGGTGACCCAGTACTCCATGAAGTACGTGGAGCAGGCCGGATTAGTAAAATTCGACTTCCTGGGCCTGACCACGCTGACCATCCTGCAACAGGCAGTCGGCATCCTGCACGGCCTGGGGGTGCCGGTCGATCTGGACCGCCTGCCGCTGGATGACGCGAAGACCTATGAGATGCTGTCCCGCGGCGACGGCGGCGGCGTGTTCCAGTTCGAGTCGCAGGGCATGCGGGACGTGCTGCGGCAGATGCGCCCGGACCGGTTCGAGGACCTGATCGCCGCCGTCGCCCTCTACCGGCCCGGCCCCATGGCCAACATCCCCGACTACTGCCGCCGCAAGCACGGCGAGGCCTGGGAGGCGCCGCATCCGGAGATCCGCGAAATCCTGGGCGAGACCTACGGGATCATGGTCTATCAGGAACAGGTGATGCAGATCGCCCAGACCATGGCGAGCTACAGCCTGGGCGGCGCCGATCTGCTGCGCCGCGCGATGGGCAAGAAAATCCGGGCCGAGATGGAGCAGCAGCGCAAGGTCTTCACCGACGGCGCGACCGCCCGCGGCATCCCGGCGGTCAAGGCGACCGAGGTGTTCGACCTGATGGCGAAGTTCGCCGATTACGGGTTCAACAAGAGCCACGCTGCGGCCTACGCGCTGCTGTCCTATCAGACGGCCTGGTTGAAGGCGAACCACCCCACCGCCTTCCTGGCCGCCTGCATGAACCTGGCGATCAGCAACACCGACAAGATCGCCGCCCTGCGGCAGGAGGCGCAGCGCATGAGCATCGCCGTGCTGCCGCCGGACATCAACCGCTCGGGTGCGGAGTTCCGGGTGGAGGTCGCCGAGGATGGGACGCAAAGCATCCGGTATGCGCTGGCGGCAGTGAAGAAGGTCGGGTTCGCGGCGATGCAGGGCGTGGTTGCCGCTCGCGGGGACCAGCCGTTTGCGGACGTGGCGGATTTCGCCGCGCGGATCGACCCACGGCAGCTCAACAAGATGCAGATCGAGAACCTGGCCCGCGCCGGGGCCTTCGACGGCATCGCCCCGAACCGGGCGCAACTGTTCGCCGGGGCCGACACGGTGCTGAAGCGCGCCCAGGCCCAGGCGGAGGAGGCGGCCAGTGGCCAAACCGGCCTGTTTGGCGGCGGTGCCCGGCCCGAGACGCTGCGACTGCCGCCGTTGCCGGATTGGCCGGCGATGGAGCGGCTGGGGTATGAGGCGGATGCGGTGGGCTTCCACCTGACCGCGCATCCCTTGGACAGCTACGGCCCCGTGCTGAAGCGGCTGGGCGTCGTGCCGTCGCATCAGATGGAGGCCGCCGGGCTGGGCGGGGCGACGCGGATCAAGATGGCCGGCTGCGTGGTGGCCACCAAGGAGCGGGCAACGCGCACCGGCAGCCGCATGGCCTGGGTGCGGCTGTCCGACCAGGGCGGCAGCTATGAGGTGACGATGTTCAGCGAGGTGCTGGGCAGCGCGCGCGACCTGATCAAGACGGGCACGGCGGTGCTGGTCAGCGTCGATCTGCGGATGGAGGGCGATAGCCTACGGGTGACGGCGGCGGACTGCGTTTCCCTGGAGCAGGCAGCGAGCGACGCCGGGGCAGGGATGCGGATCTGGCTGGATAAGACGGAGGCGGTGCCGCACATCCGGGCCATTCTGGCGCGGGAGGGCAAGGGCCGGGGGCGGGTGACACTGGTGCCGCGGATTGATGATGCTCAGGCGGTGGAGATCACCATCCCCGGCGGATTCCAGGTGACGCCGCGGCTGGCGCAGGCGTTGAAGATGCTGCCGGGGGTGGAACGGGTGGAAGAGGTTTGAGGAACGGTCGCCACCCCCGCGTCGCAACCGGGACGGGGATGTCTCGTACCGACCGCCCTTAGATCTGACCTGCAGTAAGCATGTCGTCATTGCGAGCCGGCTTCGGCGCGGCAATCCAAGAGCCATAGGCAGGGTCCTGACCTCTCGCTACGGCGCGGAGCAGGAGCGATCCCTCCTTCGATGTCCCCTGCAATGGCACAACGCCGATACCACGACGGAACGTCGTCAGTGTGCAGCCGTCAGAAGGGCATGCACGATGCCCTGCGACAGGGTGGGAGCTTGCGATAGGGCAGACGCCGCTCCCGCCCCTACGTGGAAATCCGTCGTACCGCTGGACCAAAGCACCGCATTGCTCTCTGAGGCAGCCGTGCCACCGACGGAGACCGTGCCCACATAGAGGTTGCGGTCCGTATCGGCCGTCCCGCCCCAGGCATCGTTGAGGAAGCCCACGGACACGACGTGCGCTCCGGGCGCGAGGTCGGCCATGAACGTCATGGTCTGTGACGCGCCCTGGCCATGCAGGGCCGTCACCGCCACGTCGGCGCCGAGCATGGCGCCGTCTATGGCGACCGAGGCTTGCGCGTCCCCCTGCCAGGCGTCCTCGGACAGGGATACCGATACCTGGGTCGGCGCCGCGCTGTCGCCCTGTCCCACCTGGAACGATGCCGTCCCGCTCGACCAGAGCGCCGCTGCGCTCCCCGGCAGCGTGACGCCACCCTGGTCGATGCCGTCAACATAGAGGTTCCGGTCGGTGGCCGGCGTTCCTCCGTAGGCGTCGTTCAAGAAGGTGACCGCGACCTGGTGTGAACCGGTGGAAAGCCCGGAAACCACTACGTCCTGCGTCATCCCAGCCGCATGCAACGCGGACGCCGTAAAGAGGCCGCTCAGTTGTTGGCCGTCCACGCTGACCGTGAACTGCGCGTCGCCCTGCCACGCGTCCTCCGACACGTGCAGCGCCAGGTCACCCTGGGCCGGGACCGGCACGGGAGCCGGGACAGGCGCGGCAACAGGAATTGGTGTGGGGGCCGGGGCGAGGATGGGCGCCGTTGCAGGGGACGCAACCGGCGCAGGCGCAGCAACGGGCACGTCGGGCATGACCTGGATGAGGAACGGGTGGTCAGTCAGGTCGAGCGAAACCGAGCTTACGTCATGGAGCACCTGCACAGGGGCCGTGCCCTGCATGGGATCGAACACGAGGACGCTTTGCCACGAGCGCCCGAACGTGACGGTCACCGGGTAGTGCAGCGGCGCGGACGAAGTGAGCGTGTTCGTGTTCCAGGTCTGCTGCTCGTTCCAGACCGCGATCACGTGCGACCCGTCCGACTTGTCGAGCAGAAGGGTATTGCCCGTGTAGTCGTACGGCACCCCCTGGGCAGAGAACGAGAAGGCGGAGGGGGTGAAGGTCGATGCCGCCGGGCCTGTGTCGGCCAGCAGGGTGGTCAGGGAGTGGAAGGCGACGGCCGACTGCTTGGGGCTGCCATCGTAGTTGAATAGGCCGAAATGGTCCTCCTGGTTCAGGCCCGAGGGGTCGTTGCCGTCATCCAGCAGGTCGTAGAGGTAGGTGCGGCTGACCCCGGCGGCGGCTTCATCCAGCACCTCCGAGAGCAGGTACTTGGCCTGCACGTCCTGGGGGACCCCGCCCCAGCCCACCCGGTTCTGCAGGGTGTAATAACCAGTCTCGGTGACGACCACCGGCTTGGAGGGGGCGTCGGTCCTGCCGCCATCGATGGCCGCGTGGATGACGAATATCGGGCGCAGTCCCTGCGGCGGGTAGGAGTGGATGTTGGCGTAATCCGTCCAAGGAGAGATGTCCCCGATGGACGGAAAGGCTGACGGGTCTGCGCCGCCGATGGTGAAGGAGTACACGGGGACGCCGGCCAACGCCGGGTTGCCATGCACTGCGGCATACAGGTCCTTCTGCAGCGTCACGGCTGCGTCCACCCCGCTCAGGCCCGCGTATTCGATGGGGTAGATCGCCACCTCGTTCACGTTCTCGACGGCGTTCAGGTAGGGCGCCAGGCCGTCCACGTCGCCCATTGCGCCGGCCAGGCTCACCGGCCCGCCGCCGTTCACGATGAGGTCGATCTTCTCACCGGCCTCGCCAAGCGCCTGGGTGCCAGCGAAGGACGCGGCGTCTATGGGCGAGCTTTGCCTGATGTTGTGGATGCCCAAGTATGAAAGGGCGTCGACGATGCGCGCTGTGTCATCGTAGGGCGCACTGTCCACGTGCGTGTTCACGCCGAGCGTGTCCACGAAATCCGCTGCCCTCATATCCATGTTCTCCGGGAGAGGAAGCAGCAATCAGTGCGGTCGTTGCCCCATAAGATAGTACCTGCGAAGGAGATGGCCGCATTGTTGGCGTAACCTGCTGTTTCAAAGCTCCAAGCATCATTGAGCGGCGACCACTTGGGTCCCTCAAGCGCATATGAGCTCACAAGTGACTTCCTTCGATCGTGCATCACATCCCCAGGTGAAGCTCAAACCTAGCCCGCAGTGAACGATATTCACGTAGAAGAATGCCTATCATTCGCCAGGCATGATAGTTTAGGATTAGTCGCGGAGCTTTGTATTAATGGGTTATTATGCCGTTATACCAAGCTGGTCCCGTTAAATACTTAGCCCCTGTTTGAGAAGTCAAGGCGCAGCTAACCGCCTACGGTTTGGGTGGACGGCGCACTGGAGCATGCGGCGGATCATGGCTTCGGACACCTCGGGCAGGTGTTCGCAGTCCCGGGACAGGCAGCGCCAGCGGCCAAGCCTGCCGAGCGTCCGCTCGACGATCCAGCGGCGCTGCAGCATGGCGAGGCCCTTCGTTCCCGGCCGGCTAACGCATCGACGGCGCGTATGCGACACCGCGCCGTCGAGGCAGGATGCAATTCAAGCCGCACCACCCCTGGCCGCCGCCGCTTGCCTTCCCACCCCCGATCCGCCATATCCCCGTCGTCCGCAGCGTGCGGGCAAATTCACACGCGGGGCGCCTTTCCCGGGGGTCGCACCCCAGGTTCCGGTGCCGCAGGGCCAGGCCCCGCGGAGGATCAACCGGATACCTGAAAGGTCACGCCCCATGGCGATGCCAGAATTCACCCTGCGCCAGCTCCTCGAGGCCGGCGTCCACTTCGGCCACCACACCAGGCGCTGGAACCCGCGCATGGGGCCGTACATCTTCGGCGTCCGCAACGCCGTCCACATCATCGACCTGCAGCAGACCGTCCCCATGCTGGACCGCGCGCTCCGCGCCGTCCGCGACGTGACGGCCGCCGGTGGCCGCGTGCTGTTCGTCGGCACCAAGCGCGCCGCCGCCGAGTATGTCGCCGACAGCGCCCAGCGCTGCGGCCAGTACTACGTGAACCACCGCTGGCTCGGCGGCATGCTGACCAACTGGAAGACCATCACCGGCAGCATCAAGCGCCTGCGCCAGATCGAGGAGATGCTGGCCGGCGACATCCAGGGCCTGACCAAGAAGGAGGTCCTGGACATCACCCGCGACCAGGAGAAGCTGGAGCGCGCGCTGGGCGGCATCAAGGACATGGGCGGCCTGCCCGACATCCTGTTCATCATCGACACCAACAAGGAGAAGCTCGCCGTCGAGGAGGCCAACAAGCTCGGCATCCCCGTCGTCGCCGTGCTGGACAGCAACTCCGACCCGCAGGGCGTCACCTACCCGATCCCCGGCAACGACGACGCCATCCGCGCCATCACGATGTACTGCGACTTGATTGCCGGCGCCGTGCTGGACGGCATCAGCGCCGAGATGGTCGCCAGTGGCCGCGACACCGGCGCTTCCGAGGAGCTGCCCCCGGAGAGCATCCCGATGCCCGATCACGCCGCCCCGGCCGAGCAGCCGGCGGCGTAAGGCTGGCGGCGTAAGAAAGGACCCGACTATGGCTGAAGTAACCGCCGCGCTGGTCAAGAACCTGCGCGAGAAGACCGGCGCCGGCATGATGGACTGCAAGCGCGCGCTGACCGAGACCGGCGGCGACAGCGAGGCCGCGCTCGACTGGCTGCGCAAGAAGGGCCTGTCCGCCGCCGTGAAGAAGGGTGGCCGAGTCGCCGCCGAGGGCCTGATCGGCGTCGCCAGCGGCCACAACAAGGCGGCGATGGTGGAGGTCAACTCCGAGACCGACTTCGTTGGCCGCAACGAGGCATTCCAGGCGTTGGTCGAAGGCATCGCCCATGTCGCCCTGGACGTCGGCGACGACGTGGAGACGATCCGTGCCGCGCCGTACCCCGGCACGGACCGGACGGTGGCGGAGGAGATCACCCAGGCCATCGCCACCATCGGCGAGAACATGACGCTGCGCCGGGCCAAGGTGATGCATGTGCCGCACGGCGTCGTCGCGACCTATGTCCACAACACCCTGAAGCCCACCCTGGGCAAGATCGGCGTGCTGGTGGCCGTGGAGAGCGACAGCGAGGCATCGGCGCTAGAGATCCTGGGCCGCCAGGTCGGCATGCACGTCGCCGCCACGCAACCGACCGCGCTGGACATCGACAGCGTGGACCCGGCGGCACTTGCCCGTGAGAAGGCCATCCTGACCGACAAGGCCCGCACCGACGGCAAGAAGGAGGAGATGATCGAGAAGATCGTCACCGGCCAGATTCGCAAGTTCTACGAGCAGGTCGTGCTGCTGGAGCAGGTCTGGGTGCATGACGGCGAGAGCCGGGTGCGCGCCGTGGTGAGCAAGGCCGGCGCCAAGCTGGGCGGCTTCGAGCGGTTCAAGGTCGGCGAGGGCATCGAGAAGCCGACCGACGACTTCGCCGCCGAGGTTGCTGCCGCGTCGGGCATCGGCATCTAACGTATCCTAACCACCGCTGGAACTTGTGGGGGGCGGCGGCAGCCACTAGGTTGCCGCCGCCCCATCCACGTCAAGGACCCGATGCCAGAACACACTCCCTACAAGCGCGTCCTGCTGAAGGTGTCCGGGGAGGCGTTGATGGGCCGGCGGGAGTACGGCCTCGACACCGAAACCCTCAGCAAGATCGCGCTGGACGTGCGGGACGTGGTCGAGATGGGCGTGCAGGTCTGCCTGGTGATCGGCGGCGGCAACATCTTCCGGGGCGTCTCCGCGGCGGCGGGCGGCATGGACCGGGCGCAGGCCGACTACATGGGCATGCTGGCGACGGTGATGAACGCGCTGGGCATGCAAAACGCGCTGGAGAAGCGCAACGTGCCGACCCGCGTGCAGTCGGCGATCCCGATGAGCAGCGTCTGCGAGCCCTACGTGCGCCGCCGGGCCGAGCGGCACATGGAGAAGGGCAGGGTGGTGATCTTCGCCGCTGGCACCGGCAACCCGTTTTTCACCACCGACACCGCTGCCGCCCTGCGCGCGGCCGAGATGAATTGCGACCTGCTGCTCAAGGGCACCCAGGTCGATGGCGTCTATTCCGCCGATCCCCGGAAGGACCCGACCGCCTCGCGCTACGACGAGCTGACATATCTTGAAGTTCTGTCGCGCGACCTTGGCGTAATGGATGCCGCAGGGATCAGCCTGGCGCGGGAGAACGGCCTGCCGATCATTGTCTTCAACATCCACGCCCCCGGCGCCTTCGCCAAGGTGATGCGCGGCGAGGGCCACTTCACCCGCATCATCGAACCGCATTAGCCCGCCACGGAGGCCGCCTTGCCCGCCGACCTGACCGCCCTGAAGACCGACCTGACCCGCCGCATGGATGGTGCGCTGGAAACGTTGCGCCGCGACTTCGGCGGCCTGCGGACCGGCCGCGCCAGCCCGGCCCTGCTGGAGCCGGTGAAGGTCGAGGCTTACGGCACCGAAGTGCCGATCACCCAGGTCGGCACCATCGGCGTGCCGGAGCCGCGGATGATCACCGTGCAGGTCTGGGACCGCACCCTGGTCGGCGCGGTCGAGCGGGCGATCCGCGACAGCGGCCTGGGCCTGAACCCCGGGTCTGACGGCCAAGTGGTGCGCGTGCCCATCCCGCAACTGACGGCCGAGCGCCGCGGCGAGCTGGCGAAGGCCGCCGGGCGCTACGCCGAGGGGTCGCGCGTGGCGATACGCGGCGTGCGGCGCGACGGCATGGACCAGATCAAGGCGTCCGAGAAAAAGGGCGAGATCGGCGAGGATGAAATGAAGGACTGGTCGGACCAAGTGCAGAAGCTGACGGACGGCTACATCCGCCGCATCGACGATTCGCTGACCGACAAGGACAAGGAAATCCGGCAGGTGTGATGCGATGCGCGCGGCAAGCATGGGCGTAGCGCCAGCGGCCTCCGGGACGGTCCCAGCCCCGGCGCACGTCGCCATCATCATGGACGGCAACGGCCGGTGGGCGAAGGCGCGCGGCCTGCCGCGGGTGGCCGGGCACCGCGCCGGGGCGCAGGCGGTGCGCCGCACCATCGAGGCCGCGGTGGAGGCCGGGGTGTCCTGGCTGACGCTGTATGCGTTCAGCAGCGAGAACTGGCGCCGTCCGCCAGACGAGGTGCTGGAGCTGACGGGCCTGCTGCGCCACTACATCCGGCAGGAGCTGGCTGAGCTGGGCCGGCAGGGCGTCCGTGTCCGCGTGCTGGGCGACCGCGGGCGCTTCGATGCCGACACCCAGGCCGACCTGGCCCACGCCGAACGCAACACCAAGGCCAACACCCGGCTGAACCTGAACGTCGCGCTGTCCTATGGCGCGCGGGACGAGATCGTGGCGGCGGCCCGTGCCGCGGCAGAGGCGGCGGTTGCCGGCCACCTGGATCCGGCGGCGCTGGACGAGGCCGCGTTCGGACGCCTGCTGTACACCGCCGGGATGCCCGATCCCGACCTGGTCATCCGCACCTCCGGCGAGCATCGGTTGTCCAACTTCCTGCTGTGGCAGTCGGCCTATGCGGAGCTGGTGTTCCTGGACGTGCTATGGCCCGACTTCAATGCCGCCGAGCTGGATGCGGCCCTCGCCGAGTATGCCCGCCGGGAACGCCGGTTCGGGGCACGCCCTGGCTGACCGGGACCCGGCGGCGCTCGCGTCCGACCCTCCCCGGCGGGCACAGTGGGGCGACTTGCGGTTGCGCGTGCTGTCCGCAGCCGTGCTGGCGCCCGTTGCCCTGGCTGGCATCTGGTACGGCGGACCTTCCTGGAACGCCCTGATTGCCATTGCCGGCGTCGGCCTGGCGCTGGAGTGGGTGGCATTGTGCCGCGCTCCGCCCGGCGTATGGCCCGGCTTCGGCGTGCTGGCGGCGGTGCTGGCCGGCATCGTGCTTACGGCGGCCGGCCAGGCGCAACCGGGCGTGGCCGCGCTGCTGGCCGGTGCGGGGCTGGTGCTGGTGCCGCACTGGCGGTTGGCGGCTGGCGTGCCCTACGCCGGCCTTGGCGCTGTCGCCCTGGTCTGGCTGCGGGCGGACCCGGTCGCGGGCCGGGGCAACGTGATCTTCCTCGTGCTCGCCGTGTGGGCCAGCGACATCGGCGCATACGCCGCTGGGCGCCTGCTGGGCGGGCCGAAGCTGGCGCCCCTGATCTCGCCGGGCAAGACCTGGTCCGGTGCGGCGGGCGGCCTCGTCGCGGCGATGCTGGTCGGCCTTGTGGCGGGTGAGGTGATCGCGCCCGGGGCGGCCATCCGCGCGGCGATGCTTGCGGCGCTGATCGGCGCGGCGTCGCAGGGCGGCGACTTGCTGGAAAGTGCGATCAAGCGTGGATTTGGCGTCAAGGACTCGGGTCGGCTGATCCCCGGCCATGGCGGACTGATGGACCGGCTGGATGGGTTGCTCGCGGCGGCGCCGGTGGCAGCCGGGCTGGCGTTGCTGATAGGGCGGGGGACGACGTTATGGCACTAGGCTCGGCAGGCGTCCGGACGGTCACGGTCCTGGGCAGCACCGGCAGCGTCGGCACCAGCACGATCGACCTGCTGGCCGCCAACCCCGGCCGCTACCAGGTCCACGCGCTGGTCGGCGGCCGGAACGCCGCGCTGCTGGCGGAGCAGGCCATCCGGTTGCGCGCCACCCTGGCCGTGATCGCCGACGCCTCGCAACACCGTGCCCTGGACGCGGCACTGGCCGGGACCGGCATCCAGACGGCCGGGGGCGACGATGCGGTGGTGCAGGCCGCCGCCCTGCCGGTGGACTGGACCATGGCGGCGATCACCGGCGCGGCCGGATTGCCTTCCACCCTGGCGGCCATCCGCCGTGGCGGCGCGGTGGCGCTGGCCAATAAGGAAGCCCTGGTCTGCGCCGGGGAGGTTATGTTGCAGGCCGTCCGGGACGCCGGCGCCACCCTGCTGCCGGTGGACTCCGAGCACAACGCGATCTTCCAGGCGATGGCGGAAGGTAACCGCGACGGCGTGGAGCGCATCGTGCTGACCGCGTCAGGCGGCCCGTTCCGCCTCTCCACGCCCGAGGAGATGGCTCGCGCCACGCCGGAGGCCGCGCTGCGCCACCCCGTCTGGTCCATGGGCGCCAAGATCAGCATCGACAGCGCCACGATGATGAACAAGGGCCTGGAGGTGATCGAGGCCGCCCGCCTGTTCGCCATGGATGAGGCCGACATCGGCGTGCTGGTCCATCCGCAGTCCGTCATCCACGGCCTCGTGCACTACCGGGACGGCAGCGTGCTGGCGCAGCTCGGCTCCCCCGACATGCGTATCCCGATCGCCCACGCGCTGGCCTGGCCCGGCCGCATCGCCACCAGCTCCCCCCGCCTCGACCTGGCGGCGCTGGGCCGGCTGGAGTTCGCCGAGCCTGATCCCATCCGCTTCCCGGCGCTGCGCCTGGCGCGGGACGCCTTGCGCGCGGGGGGTGGCGCTCCCACCATCTTGTCTGCCGCCAACGAGGTCGCAGTCGAGGCCTTCCTGGCCCGGCGGCTCGCCTTCACCGACATCGCCGCCCTGGTTGAGACGGTGCTGGAGCGCATCGGCCACCAGCCGGCTGACAGCCTGGGCGCGGTGCTCGACCTGGATGCTGCTGCCCGCCGCGCCGCCCAGGCCGTTGCGGGCGCCCGAGCCGCCTAGACCACTCCCTTCCCCCAAGCTGCATAAGCTGAGGAGCTTTCATGGACCATCTTCGCCAGATCGTTGCCTTCCTCGTCGTGTTAGGCGTGCTGATCTTCGTGCATGAGATGGGGCACTACCTCGCCGCACGCTGGCGCGGCGTCCACGTCGAAGCGTTCTCGCTCGGGTTCGGCCAGTCCATCGCGCGCTGGACCGACAAGTCGGGCACGGTTTGGAAGCTGGCCTGGCTGCCCCTGGGCGGCTACGTGAAGCTGCACGGGCAGGAGCGCCCGGAGGATGTGCCGGCGGAGGTGCGCGCCACCTGGCTGCCGGGCCGCACCTATCAGGGCAAGTCCGTGCTGTCGCGCGCGATCATCATCGCGGCCGGCCCGGTGGCGAACTTCCTGCTGGCGGCGGTGCTGTTCATCGCCCTGATCGGCTTCGCCGGCCAGCCGGTGTCCATGCCGGTCGTCAGCGAGGTGATCGCCAACGGCGCCGCGGCGCGGGCGGGGTTGCAGGCCGGGGATCGGGTGGAGGCCATCGACGGCGCGGCCGTGACCCGATTCGACGACATCCAACGCATCGTCTCGGCCAGCCCGGACCGCCTGCTGAGCGTCCGCATCCTGCGGGCCGGGCAGGAGCAGAC
>JAABUQ010010929.1_pt1 | contig 11772 bp, 7 predicted proteins | sample 5560001 | NCBI WGS metagenome assembly JAABUQ01 (sample SAMN10711888, study PRJNA513371) | rock metagenome | isolation source: Antarctica rocks | place: Antarctica: Victoria Land, Finger Mt nord | collected 2015-12-18
GGCCTCACACCCCAGATGGAGTCCGGGTTGCTCAACCGCGCCGATGTGCTGATTGCGATTCAGGCGGCAGAGGCGGAAGGTTTGCGTAAACTCGCGCCTCAACGCAAAGTGATCAGCGTGGGGGTCGACTTCAAGCTGATCGAGCAGGTACCTCCTTCGGCGACCCGGCCAGTCGTCCTGCTGGTGGGATCTGGCAACCCGCTGAACGTCAAGGGGTTGAACGATTTTCTGCGCTTTGCCTGGCCACTGGTCCGCAAAAGCGTTCCGGAGCCGGAGCTGCACGTGGTCGGATCGGTCGGCGCGGGCGTGGATCCATTCTTGCCAGGCGTGCGCGTCCTCGGCAGGGTCGAAAATCTGCGTGCCGAGTATGCCGAGGCACGTGTTGTCATCAATCCGACCATCGCTGGCACTGGTCTGAAGATCAAGACGGTCGAGGCTCTGTGTCATCTGCGACCAATCGTGGTGTGGCCGTCCGGCGTCGACGGACTGGAGCCCCAGCTCCGTGAGCTCTGCCGCGTTGCGACTGACTGGTTCGACTTCGCCCGCCACGTCATCGAGCTTGCGAGTGTAGTAGACGGAGCTCAGGCTCTGGTGGACCGACGGCTGGAACTGGCCACACGGTTTGCGCCAGACACGGTGTATGAGCCACTTGGTGCTGCTCTGGGTTCGTTGTGACTGCTCCCACCGCTGTCTTACCCGCCGGCGCACGCCTGGAGTCCGTCGCATCCGACGTTTTCGTCGACCTGACCGAGGCCGGCTTCGACCGAACGGCAGTCCTGGAGTACCTCGAGCACCTCACGCGGGAAGCTTGCCTGGACGGCTGCGTGAGTCTTGCTTTGCCCGGTGACACGCAGCTGGACACGGCGCCGCCTGGCGTGCAGGTCGACGCGGCCACCGGGCAACCGGCAACGGTCTTGCTGTCGCGAGCAATCGGCCGGGCCGTGGCTCTACGCCGCCACCTGGTTGTCCTGCTGGGTCCGGTCATCCCTGAGCAACGCGTGCTTTCCCTGTTGGTGGAGACGTTCGACCGAGACCCCCAGTTCGGCACCGCCCAACCCCGCTTCGCACAGGACCAGACTGAACGCGTCTGGCCGTTACCCGGTGCAGCGGATCGCGATTGGACGGGTGCCTGGAGCTCGACAACGGTCTTGCCGCTCCTGCCCCAATACACGATTACGCCTGAGCTGCTTGCGTCATGCATGGTGCTTCGCTGGAGTGTTCTCGTCGGCGTCGATGACGTAGACCCTGATTACACACAATTGAACGGTGCGTTGTTGCGCCTGCTCATTCAAACCCGTAGGCGCGGCTTCCGGAATGTTGTGGTCAACCAGGCCGTGGTCCGTTCGCGCCTGGCCTATAGAAGGCTCTATCCAGCTCTCGCGGAAGCAGACCTCGATCAACTGCGAGCCAAGCATCCGGACCACGATCTGGCCTCGGCGGAGATCAAAGGATTGAGTCAGCGCCGAATGGAGCCGCTGCTCAGCGTTGCGCATGGGGAGACCGGCGACCGTCGCATAGTAGTGGATGCGCGTGACATTCCCGCCGGCCACAACGGCAGCTCACAGTGTGTGCTTGGCTTCCTGGATGGGTTGGCGGCTCTGGATTGTGCGGGTCAAATCGAGGCTCTGGTCTCACCCGCGGCGGCCAGGTTCCACCGCATGCGCGAACGCTACCCGAACTTGCGTGCCTTACGCGAACACCCGAGCGGCGAGTATCTGGGCGCGGTCACCCTGACGCAGCCGTGGTCAATGGACGCCGTAGCGGAGTTACACCGGCATGCTCTGTTAGTCGCTTTCACGATGCTCGACACCATAGGTTGGGACGTGCTGTACCCCAGTGGCGCCGATGGATTGGGCAGGGTGTGGCGGTTCGTCGCGCGGCACGCTGACGCGATGCTGTACATCTCCCACTTCACACGCGAGCGCTTCAACACGCGCTTCCCGGTACATCCGGGGGTGGCCGAAAAGGTCACCCATCTGAGCTTTCGTCAGGATGAGCACGTCCGGCCAGCGGCGCGGGCTGCAGGGGTGTCCGACCACATCCTCGTTTTCGGCAACCACTTCGACCATAAAGATCTGCGACCCACCGTGCGATTACTGGCCGACGCCTTTCCGTTCAATCGCATCGTTGCCTTCGGCCTCAGGCAACCATTGGGCCCGAACGTCACGGCGATGTCCAGTGGCGGAATACAAGACTCGGAGCTGCACAGGCTGATTGCCAGCGCGCGCGTAATCGTCTATCCGTCGCTCTACGAAGGCTTCGGCTTGCCAGTCGTCGAGGGCCTGGCGTACGGACGGCCCGTAGTTGTGCGACGTTCGCCGCTGTGGGCGGAGATCGCTGGGTGGTCGCGCTTGCCCGGACCCCTGATCGAATTCGACGATCCGCCGTCTCTGGTCGAGTGCGTGGGCCGGGCGCTCGCCGGATTGCCAGGCTTGGCGCTACCGAGTGGTGTCCGACTCGCCAACGACGCGTCGCCGGCTGGGTGGCGAGACTGTGCGGAACGCATGATCGCTACCTTGAACGACTCCGCTGTGCGAGCCGACGGCCGCCGGTGGCGCGAGCGCGACGATGCTTTGAGCCTGGCGAACGCGTAGGCACCTTTGTGGTTCGGCATGCTGATTATCTGCCTTGGCGCAGGCTTCTGCTTCTTGGCTTATGTGCCGCGTGACTGAGAGCGGTCTTCGCGTATTTCTCGACGCGACGTTGATGGTCCAGCACGGCCTGTTGTCGCCGATCGGACTGGTGCGCGTCGAACACTACCTGGCCGAGTTTCTGGCCGAGGACCCTCTGGTCGACTTGCACTTTGTCATCTACGATCGCGCTTGGGACGCCTATCGACCGCTCAACGGCGCCGAGCAAGAGATGCTGCAGCAGATCCTGTACCACCGCTACGAGACGAGTGCACCCGCGACCGGTGCTCCGGCTGCTGAACTGGCAGACGCGGAGCCCCCCGCGGCCGCTGAACTGCCGGAGGTGGAGACTCCCGTGGTTGAACTGCCGGACGCGGAGGCACCGGTGGCTCCCGCGCCGTTCGGGCGTCTCAGCCGACTGCGACACGGCTTAGGCCGCGTCTCCAGGATGTCGCGGGGCGAATTTGGCGTCAGCAGCTCTGGTTTCGTCAGACGCTGCCTTCCGATCCGGCCGGACCATCCTCCCCTCCTACGTGTCGGCATCCGCCTCACTCGGCGTCTCGCGCTTATCGGCGCCCGCCGCACGCATCAAGTTCTGCGATTGGCGACGCGGCTGACCGCGGCTGATGTGCCGCTCGTGGAAAGCACCGTCGCGGCGGATGAGCCGACGCCAGTTCTCCAGGTCACGAACGAAGAAGCAGAAGAAGCAGAAGAAGCAATGGTAGAGGGCGTCAGGCCTGGTCCAGGCGACGTTCTGATCTGCACGGGAAACGTGTGGGAATACATGAATTACGCTTACCTCGACCGGCTTTGCCGAGGAGACGGCGTGCGGCTCGTCAGCGTCATTTACGACGTGATCGCCATGGAATTCCCTTTCACGACACCGGGACCACCGCACATTTATCATCGACACTGGGTCGAGATCGGCCACCTGTCATCACACCTGCTGGCGATTTCCCAGCATTCCGTCAGAACCTACCAGCGCTTCATTGCTGAGCCCAATGATCTGACGACACCGATTAGCCACGCGTATCTGCCAAACTTCTTGAAGGAACACGCGGCTGCAATTGGTGAGGTGCCGATCGTCGATCTTGAAGGCCGACCGTTCGTCGTGTATGTCTCGACCATCGAGATCCGCAAAAACCATCAACTTCTGCTGAATGCGTGGGATCGGCTGCGCCAGGAGATGAGCGACGACCGCCTGCCCGTACTCGTGTTCGTTGGCAAGTGGGCCTGGGGTACGGAAACAGTCCGCTTACTCGCCGAGCGAAACTGGCGCCTGCGAACCCACCTGCGCGTGCTGGACCGCGTGTCGGACGGCGAACTGATCTGGCTGTACCGCAACGCGCGGTTCACGGTATTCCCATCCCATTCCGAGGGGTTTGGCCTGGGGGCGGCCGAAAGCCTGTCGTTCGGCACTCCGGTGGTCGTCTCCGATTGCCCAGCGCTGGTCGAAGCTTCGGAGGGACTTATGCCTGCCCATGCTCCACTCGACTTTGTCGCCTGGTATAAGGAAATACATCGCCTGGCGACCGATGACGCGAGGCTCGATGAGCTTCGCGCAGCGGCCGAGCGGTACCGTGGGCCTAGCTACGATGAATTCGCGTGCGCCCTGCGCGACGTGGCCCGCAGGGCTGTCGCTCAATAAGAGGCAGCAGGCCCAAACTGGTGTGCTCTAACGAAGATACCGGATGGCGACATCGGCTGGAGCTGCTCCGCCTGAGCCTGAAGCAGTCGGGGCGGAGTCGCTGGTGGAGGCCGCGCGGCTACGGGAGCTGGAGGTAACGGGTGCTGCCGATCTCATCGTGGCGGGCTCTGATCTCGAAGCTAATGCGATCGAGAACAATGCCCTGCGCCCTGTTCTTTACGCCCCTCCCGCCTCCGCTCTAGCGGATTGCGCGCCAGTGTCTCCGGAGCTCGAGAGCCGCTTCAGCAGAGCTGCCGCCGAGGCTGGAGTTTCCGCGTACGCTGCAATGATCGGCAGTTCCTGCTGGCCGAATGTTGAAGGTTTCTTCGACCTGTTCCCGCACGGCCTGGGATTTCTTCCCCTGCACCAACAGATCTGGGTGGGCGGAACCCTCGGACCTGTCTTGCAATCGGACCCTCGATTTCAAGACTTTTTGAGCATCAATGCCAGTCGCAGCCGGATGCTCGGCTTTCTGGCCGAGGAGGAGAAGGCGGCTTTCTTCGGCGCCGCGACTTGCGTCGTGGTGCCTGTTCGTGACGGGGCCGGCGCCAGGCTGGAAACTGCCGACGCGATCGCGAGCGGTCGGCCGGTGGTCATCACACCGCAAGGACTCGAAGGCTACGGTTCCATCGTGCAGGAGGCGACAGGCCGAGGCGTATATGTCGCTGACACGCCGTCTGAATTTCGCGCGCTGCTACGCCAGGCGCTGCGTGGCGAGGCGGTCGGCTGCACTCCTGAAATCTGCAAACGGGTAAGGTTGGACCACCTGTCCGAGAAGCTGGACCACGCCTATGGAGGACAGCTGGCGGCTTACGAATGTGGCAGTCCAGTTCGCTGTCTTTGCTAAGCTTTCGGCCGCCCCTCTAGCTAGAAGGCCAGGCCACGCACGAGAGAAAGCCTACGTGTCACAATTGGACGAGGACCAGGATCGCGAGCTCCAGCATATTCTCGCCGAGCTCAGGCAGGCTGTTCGGGAAGCGAGTACCGCTCGGGCAGGCCCGGCTCCCAGCACATCGCTCGGGATGCAGGAGTACATAGAGCAGACGCACGCGGAGCTCAACGGGCGGGCAACCGTACGCATGCACGGCTTGCCCGCGCGGGTGCCTGTTGTTGGACGGCTTCTGGCATGGATGCAGGAGCAACTTGGTTGGCTCAACGGCTCCAAGTGGCACACGTACGACGTGCTGCGCCAGCAGAACGCCGTCAATAGCATGCTGGTGAACGCCTTGCGCGGCCTGGCTGAGAGAGTGGCCGTCTACGAAGGGCAGTTGCCGGCACACGAGGTCGAGCATCACGGCAGGCTGGGCGAAATGGATGCTCGTCTTCTACAGGCGGACTTGCACCTGCGGGCTGTCGAGGCGGAGCATCGCGTCAGACTTGCCGAAATGAACACCCGCGTTCTGCAGGCGGAGTCGCGGCTTCGAGCGATCGAGGCAGAGGCTCCAGCGAGGCTCGGCGAAATGGACGCTCGTCTTCTGCAGACGGGCTCGCAGTTCACGACCTTACGGGATGAGGTCGTGCTCAGGCTGGCCGCGCTGGAACGTGCACGCCGTTTGCAACAGCCGAGCGCGACGCCGACGGTCGCGACGGCGTCTGCCGTGACCGATGACTCGATCGACTATTTCGGATTCGAGCTGAAGTTCCGCGGCAACCGCAACCTCATTCGGGAGCGCCAACGCCTGTACCTTGACGTATTCGCGAGCGGTGGAAACATCCTGGACATCGGCTGCGGGCGCGGTGAATTCGTGCAGCTGATGATGGAGCACGGTGCTCGAGTGCGGGGTATCGAGATGAATCCCCAGATGGTCGCGTTCTGCCAGTCCGAGCGATTGCCAGTGGAGCAGGCGGACGCCATCACCTACCTGCAAGGCCTGGAGGACGACTCGCTCGACGGTGTGTTTTGCGGTCAGGTGATTGAGCATCTCGACGTTGGCTACCTGGTTCGGTTACTCGACGTCTGCCACGTCAAGCTTCGGTCGGGCGCGCCAATCGTGCTGGAAACGCCGAACCCGCTGTGTCTCACGATCTACGCGCGTTCCTTCTATCAGGATCCGACCCACGTAAAGCCGGTGCATCCGGCGACACTCCAGTTCCTACTCGAGCAAGCCGGCTTCTGGGAAACGGAGCTCCGCTTCTCCAGCCCGATCCCTGAGTCGGAGCGACTGAGCGCCTTGTCGAGCGATGGGAGCGCTGCCCCACCAGCCTGGGTGGAGGCCGCGAACGAGAACGTGCGCAAGCTCAACGAGCTGCTCTTCGGGTGCCTGGACTACGCCGCCGTGGCCCGAAAGTTCGTCTGGCCCGTCTCCAGGCCTGACACATCCGACCCTCACGCTGGCCTGCCATGACGCCGTCAACCATCCTGGTCTGCCATGCCCAGGTGCCTCTCAACCGTGGGGGTGCTGAGCTACTCACGGAGACGCTCGTTACTCAGCTCCGGCAGCGTGGATTTCGGGTAAGCCTGGTCGCAATACCTTTCAAATGGTACCCACCGATCCAGGCGCTCACGCATGCCTTTCTTTGGCGCATGGTGGACCTGGCGGAAAGCAACGGCGAGCGTATTGACCTGGTAATCGGTACCAAATTTCCCTCGTATCTGGCTCGCCACGAGAACAAGATCGTCTGGCTCATTCATCAGTTTCGTCAGATCTACGACCTCTACGATTCAGACCAGGGCTTCCCGAAGGAGACGGTCGAGGACGGGCAGATCCGCGACAGCATCATTCGGGCTGACGAGGTGGCGCTACGAGAAGCCCGTCAAATCTTCACGATTTCGCACAACACGGCCTCTCGCCTCAAACGGTTCAACGGTATAGACGGAATTCCGCTGCACGTCCCGCCGCCCCTCCTCGGACGTTACCGGAGTGAGCCGAGCGAGCCGTACATCCTCTCAGTGGGCCGTCTGGACCCTCTCAAACGTGTCAATCTCTTGCTTCAAGCACTCCAGTGCACAAAGACGTCGGTTCGCGGCGTCATCGTAGGCGAGGGGGAGCAGAGAGCTGCACTCGAGCATGAGGTTGAACGTCTTGGTTTAGAGGGCCGCGTTCATTTTGCCGGTAGAGTGCCTGACGAGCAGTTGGTCGATCTGTACGCTCGCTGTATGGCAGTGTTCTACGCTCCGGTCGATGAAGACTATGGTTTCGTGGCGGTGGAAGCCTTGCTCTCGGGTAAACCGGTCATCACGACCTCCGACTCTGGTGGCGTCCTCGAGTTTATCGATCATCAGGCCACCGGGCTCGTCTCGTCGCCGCGGGCTGAAGAGCTCGCTGCATCTATCGATTGGGTGACCAGCAATCCCAAACAAGCCCTGGAGTTAGGTCTGGAAGGTCGAGAGCGAGTCGGAGACCTCAACTGGGACACGGTCATCGACCGTCTGCTGGCGTACTCGCGATGAAGCGAGTTGCCATGTTTTCTCCTCTTCCGCCCTGCGCCACGGGTATTGCCGACTACACTGCCGAGCTTTTGCCACTGCTCTCTGAGGAGCTCGACGTCGACGTGTACATCGACGATTATGTCCCCGACCCGCTCCAGGCGGGCGTGCGGGTGCGGAACTGGAGACTCTTCGAAAGCACGCTTGAGCGTGAAGGGTACGACGTGGTGGTTTACCAGATGGGAAACAGCGCCTACCACGAGTACATGTACCCGTTGGCGATGCGCTATCCCGGCGTACTGGTGCTCCACGAAATGGTGCTCCACCACCTGGTCTTTGGCTCGACCGCGGCAGCTGGCCGCTGGGAGCTGTATCTGCGGGCCATGCTCGAGGCCCACGGTCGGAGTGGGCTCGAGGCCGCTCGCCGCGCGGCCACGGGTGGCCCGGCGCCCTCGTTCTTCGAGTATCCCCTGTCTGCCGGCGTCATCCGCCGCAGTGCGGCGATCGTCGTTCACAGTCAGTTTATGCGCAACGCCGTCCAAGAGATCGCGCCAGACATTCCTACGCACGTCGTCCCTTTGCACGTGGCCTTCGAGTCGCCGGAGAATGCCGTCCACGCTTCGTCGGGCACCTCGGTCCGCACCGACCTGGGTCTACGCGAGGACGAGTATCTGATAGGGTGCTTCGGTTTGGCGTCGCCCCACAAGCGGCTCGAGGTCGTGCTGCGCGCGGTGCGATGGCTGGTGCCAAGTGTGCCGAATACCCGCCTGGTGATCGTCGGCGAAGCCTCGCCCGACTACAACTTCCGGGCCATCATCGACCAGCTCGGACTGAGCGAGCACGTCACGTTCACTGGCCGCACGAGCCTGGCCGACTTTCGGCGCTACCTGGAGGCGATGGACGTGACGGTGGCGCTTCGCTATCCAACAGGTGGCGAGACATCCGCCAGCCTCGTTCGTATGCTCGCTGCCGGGAAGGCCACCCTGACGTCGCGTATCGGCTGGTTCGCCGAATTGCCCGACATCGTGTGCCCAAAGATCGACGTGGATGAATTCGAGGAAACCACGTTGTTTGTGTTGCTGCACCTTCTCTACAGCCGACCTGACCTGCGGCATCGACTTGGCGCGAACGCCCGGGCCTACGCCCAGCGCAATCACTCGGTCAGTGACACGGCTCGCGCGTACCAGCAAGTCATTGCGGAGACGCCGGTGTTCGATGGGTGCCTGAACGACGACGAGCTCACCCGCGCCTTCTTCCGAACGTTCGTCGGCGGCCTCGAGTCTCCCCCTGGTGGGATTCGAGGGAACCACACTGGGTGGAGGCCCGCGCCGCCCCGGTCATCTCTCCCGCCAACCTTCGTTCGACAGCTCGCGAGCGCTCTGCTGGCGGCCGATTTGATGCCTGAGCCCGGCTCAGCGTTCGAGCGCGGGCTAGCTGAGGCCGCGCTCAGCCTGGCCTGCGACGTAAAGCTGCCGGTCATGCCACCAGAATCGCCCCGAATGACCAAGCTCGTACTCTGACGCGTCCTGGCGGCGTTAAGGATGTGTCATGTCCGACTTGATCGACAGAATCTCGCAGTACTATGAGGAGCTCGGCGGTCATCGCGCCGGAACGCTCTCGGCATTGCCGCTCAACCGGCTGGAGTGGTATTTGCAAACGCATTTCCAGGGACAGGAAGTGCGTAGCGTCGAGACGGGATGCGGAGCATCGACGATCGTCTTTGCGCAGCAGTCGGCTTATCACACCGTGTATTGCTACGACGATCGATCAGAGACCGGATCGAGCGTCAGCTACGCTCAGAACTTTCCAGGGTTTCGGCATGATCGAGTCAACTGGGTGTACGGCCCGACGCAGCGCACGATCTTCAAGGAGCCACTCACACAGCTCGTCGACCTCGTTCTGATAGACGGGCCGCATGGGTATCCCTTCCCAGAACTCGAATACTTCGCGTTCTACACGTGGTTGAAACCCGGCGGGATTCTGATCGTCGACGACATCCACATTCCGACTATCAACAATCTGTACCGATTCCTGCTCCAGGATGATAGCTTCCGCTCTCACGGCGTGGCGCGGACAACAGCCTATTTCGAGCGCGCACACAGTCCAGCCTTCAACATGGAGGGGGATGACTGGTGGCTGCAGCGCTACAACGTGCAGAGCTTCCCGTTCGTGCCTATGAGTCCGCCGAACGGGGGCGTGCGACTTCCGATCTCCTTGGTGTTCGATCGGAAACTGGCCGCCGGTGCGCCAATCCTGACGCGCGGCTTTTCCCTGCTGGAGACTCCACCAGTGTCGGAAGGGTACGTTTCCACTGTCGACGTGCGGCTCGCAGACGATGTGCCCGAGCGCGTGAAGGTCAAGCTAGACCTCGAACCGGTGTGCGTCGCGGAGCGTGAAGGCTGCGGTGTGACCGTCCTGGTCAACGCGACTGAAGTCGATTCATGGATGTTCGATGCACCAGGTCGCCGGACTATCGAATGTGAAGCCCCGACCAATGGCAAAGACGCGCTCAACCTCGAATTCCGGAACCACGGGCTGCGGATGGCCAACGAGTTGAAGGACTGGGTCAAAGTAGCATGGGTCGATGCGCGGCTGCCAAACTTCCGGCTGTACTCGGTGACCGTTTCTGATTCCGACAGCTCGGTGACGACCGCGAATCCGACACGGCTGCGCCGAGGCGACGGAAGCATCGTGACCTTCGACTACGATGGACAACCGTTTTCGTTCTTTGTCGACGACTCCGATGACCCCATCCAGAGGTTTCACACGCTTGGTCAATTCTACGAGCTAGACGTACTGGAGAAGCTGAGGGGCATGCTTCCCTGGCGAGCCCGCATTCTGGATGTTGGCGCGCATGTCGGCAACCACGCGCTGTACTTCGACAGAGTGATGCAGGCCAGGCGCGTTGTACCCATCGAGCCTGATCCACGAGCCCAGTTTCTGCTGCGTACAAACTGTGCGCTCAATCACGCCGCCAACGTGGACCTCTCGTATCTGGACAACGCGCTCGGCAGCCAGGACGATCTGTTCTCTGGCCAGAAGTTCGATCTGATCAACATTGACGTCGTCGGAACGGGATTTGACGTACTTGCGGGTCTTTCGGAAACCATTGCCCGGAGCCGGCCCCTGGTCTTCATCGAACTGCATGATCAGGTTTGGGACCAAGTGATGGCTATCCTGGAGCAGTGGCACTTCGAGGTGATCTGGAAAGACCAAACGGCCGGTGGCTCGAGGAGGTTGCTTGCGAAAGCTGCTCCCGAGCCCGAGCCTACGCCGAATGTGCCTGTGCCCCCGAATTCGGCCGCGTGGCGTGCGGCGCTCGTCATGAACGAGTGCTGGGCGGTCGCCGAACGCCAGGGTCCGACCGCGGCGCGGCGCTGGCTGTGGCGGAGAGTGGTGCGTGCTCCGTGGCTTTTGCGCGAGCGTTCCGTTCTGGGCGCCCTGCGCCGGCTGCACGGCCTTGGGCCATACCCGCGGAGGCGGCACTAAGTACAGGATTCCGGAAATCCCGGGTCCGGTGTCAGGCGGCAGTAGCCGGAGTGAGCGGCTGTGGTTGGAGCATGGGCTCGCGGAGACGCCGCTCCAAGTCCTGGCGGGTGAAGCGCCAGGCGAATGGATTGTTGAGAGCGGAGTAACGCTTGCCGAAGGCCACGGTGCGATCGGTCAACTCGTCGAGGGTGGCGCAGTCATTGGGAGTGAGCACCTTTCGCTGGAGAATAGAGAAGTAAATCTCCACCAAGTGAACGCAAACGCAATTGATTAGACGCCTGGCGACCCGGCGGTTGGGCGGGCGGCGCGTGACCTGAAACTTCCTCGCCGGGGGAGGGTTCGTCCAATGGAATGCGCAGGTGAATCTGCACGCTTGGCCCAGTGACGCGAACTTGCTCGACAAGGAGGCGCACGAGTTTCTGACGTTGTTCGAAGTCGAGGGCGTCGATACCTTTTCGAATGCGCCTGGCGAATGAGTCAACCTTTCCCGCCAACCGAGTGTTGACGGCGAGTTCCTGGTGTTGCGCCAGGAGTGCCTCCCGCTCTCGCTCGAATTGTCGATGGCGGCTGGCTACCTCTTGTTGCCGAGTCTGGAACTC
>JAABUQ010010930.1_pt1 | contig 11771 bp, 13 predicted proteins | sample 5560001 | NCBI WGS metagenome assembly JAABUQ01 (sample SAMN10711888, study PRJNA513371) | rock metagenome | isolation source: Antarctica rocks | place: Antarctica: Victoria Land, Finger Mt nord | collected 2015-12-18
TTGCTGCACGAGCTTTCTGTCACAAACTGGTCTTGTGGGTGCTCGCCCGGCCCTGCGCCACTCTCTGGCCTTCCCCCGGCACTCTTGTTAAAGTTGTGAGATCAAGCGAGCGGCTTAATGCTCCATGCCGTCTGCGTCCACAGGTCGGAGCCTGCTGTCGACTACATAGAGCTCTACCACAAGGCGCTGAAGAGGTAGCGACCGCTATTGTGGAGGGCTGCGGAGGAGGGCCGGGAGTCTAGACGTGCGGTGTGTCATGTGTGCGTTGGTGTGCTAAGGGTGTCTGTCAAATGGCGCTGTTGTGTTAACGCGCACGTGCTAGCGTTGCCCATGCCCTTTTGAGTCAGTTGCTGTTCTAGGAGGAGGGCGCTGGGCTCAAACACCCGATGAGAGCTCATGCCTGAAATGTAGGAACCTGGATAATTGGTTACAATGCAAACAACAGGAGGCTCAGGCCTGCTGAGGGATCCGCTGCAGTCAGCGACGCGTGAGGCTTGGAGTCAGCAAACGTTCTGGTGGGCAGGACAGCAAAGAAGGCATGCCGGTTTAAGCAAGCGGACCGCTGCAGAGCGCGTTGCAAACCTGACAACACAAAAGGCTGCACCGCGACTCAGGCCAGCCGCCCCAACAGATGAACGCGCAAATGGGGCGCCCTGACTCACACCACGTAGAGCCGTAGCGATATACAAAGCACTGCACCTCACAGCGTGTCATGCCTGCACACCGGTGCATTGGACCGATACTGAACCAGATGAACTTGATGCCTGCCGCCAGGCGGCGGCCAGTGCCGAGAGTGCGCGGCGGGCGGAGCGATGCAGCTGCAGCGCCGCCCTGCCTTGCGCAGTGCCACACGCCGGATCTTGCTGAGCCCGCAGCAGCTGGCGCCACGCAGCAGAAGGCAGGCCGTGCCGTGTGGGAAATCAGAAGATTGCATCCAGGGCGCAGCAGAAGCACGTCGCCGCCAAGCTGGGCGCCGCAGCACACAGCCCGTCAGCAGCGAGCCTGCTCAGGCGGTGCACCACTCATTGAGCACCGGTGTTGCAGGACAGCCAGTGCGTTGTTCCGCATAAAACAGAGCCATACATGCATCCGTCCCTGACTGCACACCACCCTGTCAGGTGCACCGGACTGGCAACACTGCATATGCAACATATGCAGAACCGTCCCACAAATCGTTTGTTAAGAGACCTTGCTCATGCAACAACTGCAGAGCCCTGCTCCAGGTATGTCGGCACAGCTTCCGGGAAACATGTCAGACCACCAGGCGCACCAGGCTAGGAGGCAGCCCTCCGCGCCGGCGCCCTGCTGCGGCCGGTTGCACGGCTGCTGCACGTACATGCCCTGCGGCGGCGGCGGGGGCGGGTACCCCTGCACACAGTCCGCGACAGCACGTCAGCCCCAGCGTACTTTGCCCGAGCCCGCCATCAACTTCGCCGCTGCCTTAGCACATGTTGGCAGTGTCGGAGTGAGCCGCGTGTCAGCGGGGCAGGGAGCTTGGCGGCGTGTTGGCATGTGCTGCTGCTCACCAGGCGCTGCACGGCTTGCAAGTCGAATCACAACTTGTGGAACAGACTGCATCCGAGATGGCAGTGTGTGAAGGGCACGATGCCGAGGCAGGCATGACGGGGAGGCGCTGCTGCGGCAGTGGATAGACAAGGCGCAAAGCGGGCAGCCATTTGCCGGCGCTGCGCACAAGGCTGGCCGCTCGGCTGCAGCCTGCTGTGCTTCTGCATGGACAGGCGGGCCACGGTCTGCAGCCCCTCGCACAGTCCTGGCGGGCCAGGCACCTGGTAGTGCTGCGGGGGCGGCTGGCCGTACGGCTGCGGGCCGCCCTGCTGCCAGCCCTGCTGCGCGGGGTACCCGCCCTGCTGCCAGCCCTGCTGCGCGGGGTAGCCGCCCTGCTGCCAGCCCTGCGGCCCGCCCGGGTACCCTGCCGCCCCCGAGGCACGCTTTTCACGCACTCCTGCAGCGGCGCACTGTCCTACCCGCTGCCTGGGCAGCTTCCAGGCACAGCAACAGGGCCACCTGGCACCTCCTGCTGGGCGACCGGACACCAGTCGCCAACACCTACACACGCTTTGAAGCTACCAGGCTGTAAAGGGGCGCCACGAGGGTAAGAGGGAGGTGGCGAGCAGCTGCGGATGCCACAGCGGGCGGCACCTTGCTGCGGGTACCCGACCGCAGGCTGCTGGTTGCCTGCGCCCGAGGCAGGTTCGTATTCACTCCAGCAGAGCGGCACTTGCTTGGATGCTCTTGTGCAGTGTGCAGGTGTGCACGTCAGGCGTGGCCAAGCTGGGCAGCGTGAGGGTCTAAGTGTGCACAGCAAGGGCACGTGGCGCGTTTGCTGCGTGTTATATATAAGCTTGCTAATACGCGGGGCGCGCCTCCGAACATGCCTTTCTGGTCAGGTGCGGCGCCGGGGTAGCCTTGCGGCGGGGGCCCTGCGCGCCGCAGCAAGGCTCAAGCAAGAACAGCACAGCCGGGTGCTGCACCTCTGGACTTGCTGCACGAGCGGTACAGGCGATGCGAGCGCCCAAGGCGCCTCCCCGGCCGCCCGCTTCGCACAAGTCTGCACCTGCTGGCTTTGCTGGTGCGTCGTCCTTTGCCGGATATCCGGGAGGAGTCGCGGAGGCCATTCTGCGGTCTCCTGCGCACGTACCCCTGGCCGTGTGCGCCTGCCTGCAACGCTGAAGGAGATAACTCTATGTTGCTTTGTACAACACTGGGATATGCGCACGCCTTGGAAGCGCACTGTGAAGCGCACTGTGTCTGTCTGGCATTTTTCAGGTTATTATGCCCCTGGACTCCGCTTCCTCTCCCGACCGGCTTTCCCAAGCCTTGGGAGAACATTGGTGTGAGAGTGCATCAGCAGGCACTTGGTGCACACAATAACTCATCTGCAAGCGCTTGCGAGCTGTTACGTGCAGGATCACTCGTTTGTCTGAACGAGCTGCGGGCGCGAGTGGGGTGTGCCTGGCGCTGACCAGCCAAGCTCTCTTGCCGTGATGGCCAAGGGCGCCAGCGGATCGCAGGCCGCCGCCGCGGCCCCGCGCGGCAGTGCAGGCGCCCCTCCCACTGCGGCAGGCCTGCGCAAGCGCTCAAGTGCGCCTTGATCCAGTGATCTTGCTGGTCCGGGGCGCGGGGGTACTCTGGTGGCTGCGTATGTGCAGGGTGCTGCTTGCGGCTTTCCCAGCACCAGGCCATAACAATCACACTCAGGCTGTGCCACCCTCACCAGTGCACATACAGCGGCGTTGCTTTACTTCCAGAAGGGCCTGGACCGAGCGTACTGTAGGACAGTGAAGATGGTGCTCGACCAACGCGTTCTATGCGAGCGCTGTGCTATGCTTGGTGCTCACACACGGAGTGTGGCCAGCGCGCACGGCGGGCGGCGGCGGCGGCGGCAGTGGTAGCGGCCAGGCGCGCGCGAGCTTTGGCAACTTCTTCACTGACGACACCATCGGCATCAAAGTATCGCCGGTGCGCCACAGCAGTCGCCGCGCACCGCTGTAACGTGTGCAAGCTTGTGCCTTCTGATATGTACGGCGGTCTGAGCGCGTTGGGCCGGCCGCAGACTGCGGTGATGGTAATGAGCCTGGGCTACATCTGCTTCGTCACCCTCTTGCACATCATTGGCAAGGTGCGCCCGCGCGTGCTCTTGTGCTGTGCTTACATGGCTGAGTTCTGGGCACTGCTTGGCTGACTGGGCTTACGTCGTGCAGATCCGTGGTGTGTGATCGCTGGCGCGCGGCCAGGCTGCCGAGAGTGTTGTTGCGTGGAGCTGGCTGCTGCCTTGGTGCTCTTGGGGCGCAGCAGCAGGTCTCACATTTTTGTCTGGGGGTTGGTTGGTTCAGTGTGCGGCCAGCTGCATAAGTGCAGTCCTCCGCTGCGGCGACTCAGCTTTGTGGGTCACGGAGGGACAAAATGTGGCAGTGCTGCACTGCCACGGTAGTGCGCATGGCGGGGTAGTGGGAATGTGCAACCTTACACACTCGTTCATGACCAGCATCACTGCACACCACTGTCGGTCCCAGCATATGAAGAGCTAGGCTCTTGCACAGACGTCAAGAAATACATGAATACTTTGCTAGCCTAGCAACGGGACTCTGCGACACAGTCACTGCATCACAGCAAAACTGGCAGGGCGCCAGGTCGAAGGCGAGCTTCTAGTGACAAGGCCTCCGCAGCGCCTCTTCAAGAAAAAGGACTCCAACACTTCGCGCTCAGTGTGGTGCTTCAAGAGAGGGGCCCTCTCAACGAGTGCAGTCGCTGTGTCATGCATGCGTTTCGCAGCCCCATTGCAGCCTTTGTACCACCAGCGCTGCACGACCGGCCGCCCAAGCAAGACTGCGTGGCGTACTAGTGCAGCCAGCCGCCCGTGCGCAGGCAGGCGGCCACATGCGGGGGCGCACGCCGCACGCGCGCGCACACTCACACTCTCGCGCGCACACTCACACTCTCACAAAAATGCTGCCTCCTGCCGCCTTCAAAAGCCAGCACAACTCACTCGCCAGCCCGCTCCGAGACGATGCGCAGCAGTTATTCGCACAGCCCGCCGACTCTGGGCCGCCGGCGCCTTGACACCGGCGCGCCAACATACATGGCAGTACATGAAGCCAGCCTCTGCATGAGGCCAGTCTCTGCATGAAGCCAGCCTATCACAACCAACGCCAGCCACCCTTCGGCCTGACAAGCCGCAAGCCCCTGCCAGTCAGCCCTGGCGCTTCCCGGCAGGCTGGGCGCGTGTCCTGTTCAGCAGCGCGGCGCCGCCCGCACTGCCGCATCCGCGCGGGCGGCCCGGCCGGCATGTGCGCGCGGCGCGCACTCAGCAGCCGCCCACGCGCAGGAAGAAGGGCCGAGCGCCTGCCCACACCCACACGTGCACGAGCCGCTCGGTCGGCCAGCCCGGCAGCCGCGTGAGCGCCGGCCGCGCGCCAGTTTCAAGCTCGGCCGCCGTGTGCGGCAGCGCGTCCGTGCTGATGCATGCGCACTGGCGCCCGCTCGCAAACGTGATGTCCGCGCAGCTGCGGTGCGCGCCGAGCGTGATGTTGCCCTGCGGGCAGGCGAAATGGCGTGACTCGCTGGTTCCGCGCCTCGGCCAGCAGAGAGATGGTGCTCGCCAGATCGACTCCCCACAGGCTGGGACTGCCATGCATCCTGCCCACTGCGCGCCAGCCAATGGTGCTGGCGCGCTTCCGAGCCTCAGCTGAACAGGCCCCGCACGCGCGCCGCAGGGTTGCCAGGCCCCCGCGCGCCCACAGGGCAACGGGGTACAGCACTGCAAGCTATAACAGCGCCGCGCGCGATTCTACAGCCCCGCCAAGCAGGCGCCTGCCTGCAGCGCGTCGGCCAGCGGCGCGGGCGGCGCCGCCGGCGCCGGCGGCCGCGGTAGCAGCACGAGCGCGCGCCGCAGCGGCGCCTCGCCCAGCGCGCCCAGGCCGGCAGGGTGGACCACCAGGTCACCCGCCGTATCCAGCAGCTGCAGCTCTTCCAAGTGCTCCAGCGCGGGCGGCAGCTCCAGCGCGCACGGCGCGGCGCGCAGCGCGCCGGCTGGCGGCGCGCCGCCCGGCGCGGGCACCAGCGCCACGTGCAGGCTGCGCAGGCGCGCACAGCGTGTCAAAACCCTAAAAAAGCCATATCATTTCCACATGCCACGCCTATCGGCCCCGGCCGCCGCGCCAGCGACAGGGGCGCAGGCTGCGCGCGCACGGCACGCGCATGAGCGGGCAGGGCGGCCGGGCGGGCGCTGCTGGGGCAGCTGACGTGCGCCCGCTCCATTTGCGGGCGCGCGGCAGGCGCGGCGCGGGCGGCGGGCGCGCCTGCGCAGCAGCTCGAGGGCGGACAGGTCCAGGGCAGGCGGCGGGTTGCCCTCTATCTCCAGGTCCAACCGGCGCAGCATGCGCGCGGCGGCGTGCATGCCGCCGAAGCCGCACCCGGCGTGCGTGTGCAGCGACAGCCGCTGCACGCGCTCCCGGCTGGCCGCCAGCGCGCAGGCCAGGTCGAACTGCGCGCGGCCCCGCATCCCCCCTGTCAGGGCAAAGAAGGCGCGGCAGGCGTGTCACGCAGCAAGGAAGACCTGCTGCTGTCAAGTCCCCATCTTGGACCGCGCCCAAGCGGCCGCACAATCTCTGGTCTGGCAACACGTCACGCGCTGCTCGGTCGTGCCGATGGCCGGCGCCATCGTTACGTCATGCACGACGCTGTGAGCCTCACGCCTCCAGCGTGCTGTGCGCGCTCGCATGGGCGCATCCGGTGCATACGCACCCGAGCAAAGCGGAGGACCCTCACCCAGGTAGGGCATGCGCCGCGAGGCAGGGGCGGCAAAGGCAGGCGAGGGGGAGGCACCTGCTGGCCGGCCTGCGCGTGCGGCGGCGTGCTGCAAGCGACGTCGCAGGCGCCCTCGCACGCGCCGAGCGCCGCACCAGGCGGCGCATCGCTGCCGCTCCACGCCCAGGGCGTGCGCTCGGGCGCGGGGTGCAGCGTCAGGCCCAGGCGGCGCGCGCACGCCGCCGCCCCCGACGGCCGCACACTCAGCCAGGCGTTCGCTCCGCCGCCGGGCTCGACGTGCTCGCCCTCCCAGCCGCCCTCCCAGCAGTCGCGCACCAGGAGCGCCGCGCACACGGCGCCCGCGCCCGCCTTGGCGCTGGACGCCCCGGCGACGCTGACCAGGGTCTCCACGAAAGCCCCGCCGCGCGCCGCGGGCGGCTGCCGCAGCACGCAGGCGCGCGCGCGCAGCGCCGCCGTCGCGCCGGGCGGCAGCAGCGCGCTGCAGGTGAAGCTCGCCAGCGCCGGCAGGCCGGCCACCCAGGCCCACACGCGCGCATCAAGCGCCGCGTCCTGTGCCCGCGCACGGCGCCCAGGCGTCAGGGCAGCGGGCTCGCCTGGGCGAGGCGTCTCGGCGCGCGGGCCGGAGCGCCATGCAACAGTGCTAGCACGCGCTGACGGTGAGCAACAGGCGATAAGCTGGCCAGAGCCTCACACCTGCCTAGAGGACGGTGCCCTGACCGACCCCGACCCTGTCGTCAGTGCAGCCAGGTGAAAAGAGCGTGACTGCACAGCTATTGACAGTCCGGCGGCGAAGTGACACTCTTCCGCGCATGCTATGTCCTGCTATGAGCAGCCTCATGAGCGCGTTGCCCAATGCCGCTCTACTCGCCAGGAGCGCCCACCCCCTGCTGTATCCTAGGGTGCTACTCACCTTGTCCCAGTCGGTGAAGAGGACCAGGTGGGCGAGCGCGGGGGCAGCGGGCGGGGAGTCCGCGGCCAGCAGCTGGCACAGCGGGCCGCTGTATATGCGCTCGGGCGCGGCAGCGTCGTCGTCGGTCCGCGCGGCGCGCACGTGCAGCGAGCGCAGAAACGGCAGCCGCGGCGCTAGCCAGGCCGCAGCGTCGGCCGTGTCGGGCACCTCCGCCTGCAAGCAGAGGCATGCGGCTCGGGTCTGACTACTTCTGTACGGGGTGCGGTTGGGAGCGCACGTCTAGTGCGCTCAACATAGCAGGATTGACAAAATTCTACTCAAGTGTTTGATCCTGCTTTACAGTGTTCATATGCACTCAGACCGCGACGCGTCAGTGTGTCCAGCACGCATTGCTTGCAACACAGAGTCAGAGCGTGTGGTGTTTGCACTCTTTCAAGCGCTGACTGTACAGCTATACACGCACAAGTTGCCTCTAAATTTGAGGCAACTCACGTCCTGAAAGCTGTTGACCGCAGCGTTGGCCGTCCTGAACACGCTGGATATCAGGGAGCACGCCAGGCGCTCGCGCATCTGCAAGCTTGCCAACACCGCGCTGACCAGCTCAATGTGGCCGAACACAGCATCGCTTGCAGGCGTGCTGGGCTCCATGGCAGCGTTGGCCAGGGTGCCGCAGTGTGGCAACTGCCTGCTACACGCGCTTGCACCCAAACACGCCTGACTGCCCTGCAAGAGACTGGTGCCAGGGGGGGGCTGCAAAACAACAGCTCGACAATTACACGCGCCAATAGTGGAACCAGAGAGTGCCCGGCGCCTTGCAAGGCGTGGCGCGCTATCTTGCCATTTCGATTTGCACAGCCTTGGACCCTCTGACCAGCCCCTGGCAGGAGATGGGTACAGGGCCAAACTAGGCTGCAGCCACAAAAGTGCCTTTTTCCGAGCCATCGCCTCCCGATGGACTGTACGATCGCGTTCGATGGGCAGGCGAGGGGAGGCCAAGATTACTGAGGCGCTGGCGTGACGCGCGTCCGGCCTCCCATCCGTTCTGCGCAACTCCCTCGCCCCGTCGAGGCCGGAGGCGCTCGGCTAGGTGCGTGCAGCACGTGTGCTGGCCTCCGGTCGGTCGACATAGGTGGTTGCTTCGCTGGGCAGGAGCGGTGGAGGGATGCGGGGCTCTGCATGCCCGCCCGAGCGTCTTTGCCATCTCTGTGTTGACACGCCTGGCAGTAAGAGCCGGGTGAGGCGTTGCAGTGCCCCAGGTGTGCCACTGGGCAACCTGCTGGCTGGTGTCCTGCACCCTTGCGCGGAAGACCTGCCAGCTTCCTTGGAATCATGCCACTGAGTGACTATCAGCGAGCGAAGAAGCGGCCAGTTGGCGGCCGGGCCGGGCTGCAAAGTGCCCAAATATTGCCTTTGTTGGGCGCGTGTATTTGCTTGCAGTGTCGAAGAGCAAACGGGCGCATGTGCATTGCATGAGTGCATTGCGCCGCGCATTGGGTTTGCTGGGACGCAGCCCCTTAACGCAGCGCTCAGCACCGAGCTAGACACACGGGCGGGCTGCCGGCTTCACCTGCGCAGCATGTCTGCCCTACGGGTAGCCGAACAGGCAACGCAGCGGCGCAGGCTGCGTGACGACGGCGCTTGCGCACAGCTGTGCACAGAGGGTGCCGTCACGTCTAGGCCTTTGGCTGAGGCACACAGCAGGCGCCGGTGCCAGGCGCTGCCGGCGCGGAACCTGGACAGACAGCGTTTGGCTGTCCATCACACTGCTGTGGCGCCGTGTGGTGACGTGCACGAAGGCGGGCTCACAGCTTCGCCAGATGGCAGCCGCAGTGCTTGCAGCCGTTCACCCCCTCGCGCGCGCCGCAGATATGGGGCTGCGGACGTGGACATGGGCAGCCGCGGCGTTGCTGCTGGCGGCCGCCGCCGCTGCGCAGACGGCGCAGCAGCAGGCCTCCCAGGAGGGCCTGCCGGGGTCTGGCTCCGGGGTGTCAGGTGCGCTCCTGGCGCCTTGGCGCAGGTAGCCCGTATCTGTGCTGAGCTTGCTCTCAGAGCCTTTATGTGGGGCTGCTCTGCGCTGGGACAGTGCGTCTACACCTGCACCTCTGCCTGGCTGTGGCAAGTTTCATGTGGATAGTGCCTGCCAGCAGGGCATTGCACAACACCTCCCCCAGTTGGGCTGGTAGCAGCAGGGTTGCCGTTGGTCTGCCACGCCCCGCACAGCCTTGGTCCGCGAGCCGCGAGGGTTCTCATGCAACTTTCAGAGCTTTGTTGGTGAAGGTTGGGCATGTCAACACGTCATTAACATGCAGACCAGATGCGTGCGGCTTGGTGGCTGCTTTAATCCTGCGCGCGCCCAGCCAGCCGCCGCACACAGGGACGGGGGCGCCGCTGCTCGGCCGCGCCGCCCCCTGCAGCCTGGCGCCGCGCGCACGGCGAGCATCTGTAGCAGGCGCTCACGCCCCGGCGGCGCGCGCACGCAGGCCTGGGCAGCAGCGCATTCTACGGTATGGACGGGGCCGCCGCGCCCGCTGACGACCAGGGCATGGCGCTGCTGCTGCTCAAGGGCGCGCTGGATCCGAGCGGGCAGCGGCTGGGCAGCTGGCAGGCGGGCACGAACCCGTGCCAGGGCTGGGCCGGCGTTGCCTGCGACGGCGCCGGCCGCGTGACGCGCTTGTGCGCCCCACCCCCGCTCGCCGGTCTCCTTGAGCGCGCGCGGCTGTGACCGCACGGACTCTTGAGCGGTCACCCCGGTGCCGCTGGGCACTCTCTGGGGCTGCATGGTCTTGCCAGGCCCACTGTAGAGCGGGGTCTACTGCTGCTGAGTGCTGCAGCTGTGCTGCCCAGGCACAGACCGTATTGTGCACCAATGCATGTCGCTGCCTTTGGGCTGGCCCGATGAAGGAAAAGTGTTATGAACCATAGGCCTTCCGTAAGTCCCAACTGCCTCGTTTGGCCGGATCGCGGCTGGCCCAGAGGGCTCACTTTGCCGGCGCCGCGCGCAGGCAGCTGAGCGGCATGGGCCTGTCCGGCAAGCTGCCGCTGGATGGGCAGCTGTGGAGCCGCCTGTCATCGCTGCAGGAGATCGATCTGGACAACAACCGCCTGTCCGGCTTTGTGCCGCCGCAGCTGGTGCGGCCCGGTCCCGGCGCCGGCGCCGCTCGCCCGCCCCGGCTGCCAGTCCTCACGGGGTGGGCGCTCGGTAGCAGGCCTGGCCGCCTGGCGGCTCTGTTCATGCATCGCTCGCAGGTCACTCAACACGCCGGCTGCATGCTTTATTGCTGTCAGAAGACGAGTTTTGCTGGGCCAGCGCGCGCTCAGGGCCCTGCGCGGCGGCGTGGCGAGCACCCCCGTTCCTGCGTGCACTGCGCCGAGCTCGCGCTCGCGGCGGTGCGGGTGTGCGGTGCGCAGGCGCGGGCGGCCCGAGCGCAAAACGGCGACACAGGAGCGGAACAAGCTTGCTCGACCCTACATATACCGCGCAGGTGCGCGTGGAGGCGCTGCAGACGCTGCGGCTGGCCAATAACTCGCTGGCGGGCCCGCTGCCGCCGCTGGTCGAGTCCGCCAACCTGGCGGACATCAGCGTGGCGGGCAACAACCTGTCCGGTGCGGCTGCGCCTATTATGTTATGGTCGAATAATTTTCCCTGTAATGTAATGTTATTACATGTTGTGAGCAGTGGTAGAGCACTCGGCCGCCCCGCCCGCTGCCGCGTGCCTCCCCTGAGCCGTCCCTGGACTGTGCAGAGACCGGCAGGCGCGAGCGCGCAACTGTGTCGCCGCGGGGAGCCTGCGTGTGCGAGGCGCGGCGGGGGTGTTGTCCAGTCTCTGCGCCATGTTGAAAATGTGAACAAGTGCACGCCGTGTGCGCTGCGCAGGTCCGGTGCCGTCCTCGTGGGAGAGCCTCCCTAAACTGGCGAGCGTGAGTGTGGCGGGCAACAGCCACGTCGGCCAGCTGCCGCCGCGCCTGGCCAGCCTCCCTGCGTCGTGCGCCGCCCGCCGCCGGCCTGCATAGTGCACATTTGTGTCCCTCGTGCAGGCGCTGTGCTCTCTATGAAGGCTGCGTTGTTGGCACGCTCGCCCAGGGGGTGTCTCGCAGCAGAGTGTAGTGCTCATCTTGTCACAGCGCATGCTCTTGGTGATGTGCATGCCCAGGCTTTGATGAGGCCTCGAAAATGCGCTCGCTGCCGTGCAGGGCGCCGCCGCCGAGCGGCGCAGCAGCAGCGCCCGCGGCCGCTCCGGGCGCGCCACCGGTGGCAGGTGCGGAGGGCGCCTTCACCCATAGGCTGGCACACAGGGGGCCCAGCAGGGGCACGCCCCCGCAGCCCAGGGGTGTCCCAACCCGACCCATTTATGGGCAGACTGCCCTTAGTGCAGGTGGTATTGTTGGGTTTTAAACCCAGAGGAAGCAGATAGAGCCGCAGCGCAGGTGCGTCACGCCATTTTCTACTTATATATATACAAGTTATACACCCACGTATATATATATATGTTAACTTACGACATGGGCCGCTGGATATCTCCAGCGCGCCGGGGCCTGCCGCTGACGCCGGCCGACCCAGGTGGCCGGTCCTCCG
>JAABUQ010010931.1_pt1 | contig 11770 bp, 11 predicted proteins | sample 5560001 | NCBI WGS metagenome assembly JAABUQ01 (sample SAMN10711888, study PRJNA513371) | rock metagenome | isolation source: Antarctica rocks | place: Antarctica: Victoria Land, Finger Mt nord | collected 2015-12-18
ACCGCGGCCAGGAGCGCCGAGGCGCCGCCGGCGTACCCGATCCCGAGCGACCGGTCGGCGAAATCGGCCATGGTGGTTCCGGCCGTGGTCGAGGCCACGATCGTCGCCCAGTACAGGAAAGGGTGAAAGCGCTTGGCGCGGATTTGCAGTGCGATCAGCGCGACGAGTACGGCGATGAACAAGGCGGAGCCGGCCAGATAGCCCCAGTTCAAGGTCATGGTGACGGTGTCGCCGCCGGTCTCCCCGAGCGTGGTGGCGAGGATCTTGATGACCCAGAATCCCAACGTCACCGCGGGGACTTTGCTCAAGGTCCGGTCTCTGTAGGTCATCACATCCTCAATCAGCTTGCCCGACGCGCGGTGCCCGCCGGGTAGGCGAGGCGTGACGCCTCGGCATCATACGGGCACCGGAGGGGGAAGAAGAAGGCGCGGCGAGCCCGGCCGGTTCGGCGGAGCGGACAACCACTCCGCCGCCTAGGGGCCTCAATCGGGGTTGCGACCTTCGGCCTTGTTCTCCAGCACTCGACCCGTCTTGGCGTCGACGCCGACCTCGTAGGTCTTGCCGCCGCTCCTGAGGTCGAACGAGTAGCGCAGGCCGCTTCCGCCGCCTTCGTTTTCGAGCTCCTGATCGGTAATCTGGCCCGGATGAGCTTTGAGCGCGATCACCCGCGCTTGGGCGATGGTGATCTTCGCCTTGGAGGCCAGCTTCGCGCCGGCGTAGGTCGGGGACGTCGTGTGCGTAGCGACGGCGGCTTGCGCCATGGCGAGGCCGCCAGTGGCGAGCGTCAGCCCCCCGACCAGGGCGAGAGCGCGTTTCATGGGTGGATCTCCTGTCGGAGGCGAACCTGCCTCGACCCGCACACTGCTCCGTCCTAAGTTCGGGGGAGATGCGCCGAAGGTTCGCAATAGCGAACTTGCGCGCGGCCGGGCGGCGCGCGCTCTTAAGCGCTCCCAGCGGATCGCCGAACCCGCAGCAGGAGACTGCTGATGAAGATCCTTCTCCTCGAAGACGACGCTCAGACCTCCAGATTCATCCAGACGGGGCTCCGGTCAGCGGGCCACATCGTCGATGCCTGCACCGCAGGGCGCGACGCTATCTTCCTCGCCGGGGACGGGGCCTACGACGTGCTCGTGATCGACCGCATGGTTCCGGGCGTCGACGGCCTCGCCACGCTCAAGGCGTTGCGGGTTACGGGCGTCACGACGCCCGCAATTTTCCTGACCGCCATGGACGGCGTGGAGGACCGGGTGGAGGGGTTGGAGGCGGGCGCCGACGATTACCTTGTCAAGCCTTTCGCCATGACTGAGTTGATCGCGCGGATAGGCGCTCTCGGCCGTCGCCCGCATCTGACCCGGGCAGAGACCAAAATCCGGGTCGGAGAGCTCGAGATCGATCTTTTGAAGCGAAGCGCGACGCGGGCTGGCCAAGTTATCGAGTTGCAGCCGCAGGAGTTCAAGTTGCTTGAGTACCTCATGCGGCACGCCGGCCAGATCGTCACCCGCACCATGCTGTTGGAGAACGTCTGGTCGTTTCACTTTGACCCCCAAACCAACATCATCGAGGGCCACGTCAGCCGCCTCCGCGCTAAGGTCGACCGGGGGTTCAGCTCGGAGATGATCAAGACCGTCCGGGGCGCCGGCTACAGAATCGATGATGCGGCTTAGGCTCCTGCGCAGCGGGGCGGTCCGGCTTGCGCTGCTGTTCGTGGCGATCTTCGTCGTCGGGGCGCTCGCCCTGGTGATGACGGTTAATGTCGCGGTGAGCCGTTATGCGAGCCGATCGACCGCCACGGCGGTGATCGAGGAAAGCGCGCTTCTTCGAAACGAGGCGCAGGCGCGTGGCCGCGACGCGCTCGGTCCGCTGATCCTCAAGCGCGAACGGATCGTCCATGCGCACCCCGTTCCTCTATCTTCTCCTCGACTCCCGAGGCCGCCGTGTGGCGGGGGACTTGCCAGTCGGGGCGGCGAAGATTGGCTGGAGCGTGATCGCGGCGCCCGAGCCGAGCGAGCCTGGCGAGGGATCAGACGAGCAGACCAAAGTCCGCGCTTTCGGCGTCCGGCTGGGGGACGGGGCGACCCTGGTCGTCGGCCGCAACACGGCGGACCTGGACGATCTCGCCTAATGGCTGGGCTTGGTAAGCCTCTGGAGCGGCGCGGGCGTCACGGTTCTCGCCCTGGGCGGCGGCCTCCTGATCGCTTCGGTCTTTCTTCGTCGGCTCGATCGGGTGAACGGCTCGCTTCAGGAGATCATGAGCGGGCGCTTGCAGGAACGCGTGCCTGAGATCGGCATGGGCGAGGAGTTCGACTTGCTCAGCTGCAACCTCAACCTGATGCTGGATCGCAACCAGGCACTGATGGAGGGGCTCCGGCAGGTCTCGACCGACATCGCTCACGACCTGCGGACGCCGCTGAGCCGGTTGCGCCAACACCTCGACTCCATGCGCGGCGGTACCGATCCCGTCGATCTGGACGCCAAAATCGACGACGCCCTCGCCCAGGTCGACGATGTGTTGACCACCTTCCACGCCCTCCTGCGGATCGGACAGATCGAGGGCGGCGCCGGGCGGGCGAGGTTCGAGGCAGTCGACCTCTCCGCGCTGATGGAGCGCGTGCGCTTGGCCTACGAAACCGCCGCGGAAGATGCCGGTAAAGCGCTGCGCGCCCAGATTGCATCCGAGGTTGTGATCGATGGCGATCCCCAGCTTCTCACCCAGTTGTTCGCCAACCTGATCGAGAACGCCCTGCAGCATGCCGACGAAAAGGCCTCCATCATCATGCGCCTCACGCGAACTCCCGATGAGGTAAGCGCGGTGGTCGCCGACAACGGTCTTGGTGTTCCGGAGACCGAGCGCAGCAGGGTCCTGAACCGGTTCCATCGATTGGACGCCAGCCGCGGCGCCCCCGGTGCAGGTCTCGGACTGGCTTTAGTCAAAGCCATCGCCGACCTCCACGGCGCAACGCTCACCTTGACGGACAACCACCCGGGTCTTGCGGTCGAGACCCGCTTCTCAGGATTGCTCCGACGGTCGATGCGGACCGAATAGCGCCTACGTGGACGCCTTCATGAAGGTGATCTCCTGGCCAAACGCGAACGCGCTGTTCGCCCGAGCCATCGCCTAGACCTCCGCGCTCCCACGAGAGTGGGTTTAGGAATGGACCTTCGACCGCAACGTCCAGGTAGTGCGGCACAAACGACGCCGGGTTTATCATAAATAGGGTACGCCCCCATGCTACAGAGGTTTGCTCATGGCCCACACGATCCGCCAGAGACAGAAGCTCCTTGCTAGGGTCCGTCGGATTCGAGGGGGGTGGAACGCGCACTCGAAAGCGAAGCCGGCTGCGAACAGATCATGCAGCTCATTGCCGGGGTGCGGGCGCCACGGCGGGACTGATGGCCGAGGTGGTGGAAGATCACGTCCGCACGCACCTCGTCGATGCAGAGCACCATCCGAACGCCCTCAACACTGACGACGTCGAGCAGCTGCTCGACGTCGTCAGGACCTACCTCAAATGAGCGCGCAGACCGCCGGGATTGCACCACGGCCGCACGCCCATGTCTTCCTGGGCTCGGGTCACGAAAGCAGCGAGCGCCGGACCTGGGTCGTCATCTGGCTTTGCGGGGCCATGATGATCGCCGGGATCGTCGGCGGCCTCCTGTTCGGCTCGATCGCGCTAGTCGCGGACGGACTGCACGTGAGCACCCACGCCGGGGCTCTTCTGCTCGCCGCGCTGGCCTACACCTACTCCCGGCGCCACGCCGAAGATCAGCGTTTCACTTTCGGGACGGGCAAGCTGGCTGACCTCGCCGGGTTCACCAGCGCGATTATCCTGGCCATGATTGCCCTTCTGATCGGCTACGAATCCATCACCCGTCTGTTCTCGCCTGTGCCGATCCATTTTGCCGAAGCGATCCCGATCGCCTGTCTGGGGCTGGCCGTGAACGTCGCGAGCGCTTGGCTCCTGAGCAGCGCGGGCCATGATCACGGACACAGTCGCGGCCACAGCCACGGCGCTCCGACCTCTGAGGAGGACGATGGGGATGAAGGAGCGCACCGCGTACAGACGGCAGCGGGGTCCGTAGTCCTGGAAATCTTCGAACACGGGGTCCCCCCGCGCTTCCGTCTGTTTGGCGACGGGGCTCCGCTGAGAACCTCTCAGCCGGTCACGATCGAACCGTTCGGCCGAACAACCAACGGCAGTCGTTCGCCATGGTCGATCGAGGCGGCTTTCTCGAGTCAGCCGAGGAGATCCCGGAACCGCACGCGTTCCTTGCGCATCGGCGGAGAGGACTACGCCCTCACCTTCGAGGAGCACGAACACGCGCATGGGGCCGCTCACCGCGACAACAACATGCGAGCAGCCATCGTCCACGTGCTCGCGGATGCCGCTGTGTCAGTGCTCGTGATCGTCGGGTTACTCCTGGCGCGCGCTTTCGGCTGGCTCTGGATGGACCCGCTCGCCGGCATCGTCGGCGCGTGCGTGATCGGCAGCTGGTCCTACGGGCTCGTGCGGGACACCGGCGCCATCCTGCTCGACATGAACCCTGATCGACGGCTGCGAGAGCGTCCGCCAAGCCATCGAGATAGAGGGCGATTGCCTGGAAGACCTGCACCTCTGGCGATTAGGTCCTGGGCACCTCGGTGCGATCGTGTCCGTCGTCACCGCTAAGGCGCGTGACCCGGACTTTTACCGATCGCGGCTCGCTCGGTTCCGATCGCTGTCTCACCTGACGGTCGAGGTTCGCAGAGCCTGATTGTGAGGCTTGGACACCCACAGGCTTAGAACCAAGTCCTCACGCCAACGACGAAGCTGGTCGCGTAAGCGTCTTCTCCCGCCGCCCTGACGAAGTCAGCGGTCCGGCCGAAGCGCCGCTCGTAGGAAATGCCGATGTAGGGCGCGAACTCGCGTCGGATCTCGTAGCGCAGCCGCAAGCCCAGCTCTGCATCAGACAGCCCCGCGCCGGTCCGCGTCGCGCGCGTGTCTTGGGCAGCCAGGTTCAGCTCGACCCGCGGTTGCAAGATCAGCCGTTGGGTGATCCGCTGGTCATAGTAGCCCTCAAGACGCCCGAGCAGCTCCCCTTGTGTGGAGAGAAAGAGCGCGCCGTTCACCTCGAAGAACCCGGACGCCAAACCTTCGGTCCCGACGGTCAGATAGGTGCGGCCCCTCGGCCTGAAGTCCTGGCGAACCCCGGCTTGGAGATTGAAGTAGGGGCCGATAGCGCGGCCGTAGAGCGCCTGCAGCTCGGCCGAGTCGAGGCCCTCGCGCCGCGACCCCTCGCCCTCGCTTTTCAGCCAGAGCCGGTTGATGTCGCCGCCGAACCAGGCCTCGCCATCCCAGCGATAGCCGTCGCCGCCTTTGCGGAACTGGTATTCCGCGAGATTGAACATGACTTGGGAGAAGTCCTGACCGCCGTGGTGCATCGTCAAGTGATGGCGCGCCTCGGCCATCTCGCCGGGCGAGTAGGTGCGATCGGCGGCGAAGTCGGTCGGGATTGGCGGGGCAGGGGCATTGCCCGCCGGAAGCGCCGTGCCGGTCTGCGCCACCCCGTCCATCGCCATGCCGGGCATGCTTTGCATGCCCCCGCCGGCGCCGGCCCCGGTGGACATTTGCATCCCGGACATGGCCGGCTGTGCGCTCGGAGCCATGCTCATCCCGGGCATCGAACCGTGGTCCATCCCGGCCATCCCCGCCACGGCGGGGGACGCACCCGTAACGGTTGGCGGAGCTGTCGTGGTCTGGGGCTGACCCGGCTTTTTCGATGCAGGTTTGCGCTTCTGCACCGGCTTAGGGAGCTTCGCTGAAGCCGCCGCGGGCATCTGCACCCCCGGCATGGTCATACCCTGCATCGAGTGGTCCTGTGCTGCCGCGGAGCCGGCGAAGCCGAGCAGGACTGTGGCGGCGAGCGCTGATCGCACCCGCCTCATGCCGCCGCGCCTTCGGAGGGCCGAACGGTGACGACGCGCATCATGCCCGCGGTCATGTGGAACAGGTTGTGGCAGTGAAAGGCCCAGTCGCCGGGCGCGTCCGCCGTCAGGTCGAAGGTCACCTTGCCCCCGGGCGCGACATTTACCGTGTGCTTCCTCGGCGCATGGTCGCCGTGGCCGGTCACCAGCTCGAAGAAGTGCCCGTGAAGGTGGATGGGGTGGGGCATCATGGTGTCGTTGATGAGGTTTACCCGGACCCGCTCGCCATTGCGGAACGGGATAGGCTCGGCGGGGTCGCTCAGCTTCTCCCCGTCGAACGACCACATGTAGCGTTCCATGTTGCCGGTCAGGTGGATGTCGAGCGACCGACTGGGGGCGCGGACGTCCGGGTTGGGCGTCAGCGCCACCAGGTCGCGGTAGGTGAGGACGCGGTGATCCACCCGCTCCAACCCCTGCGGGCGCTCGCCGGTGCGGTCCGTCGGCATGGGCGAGATGGTCTGCACGCCCGGGCCCATCTTCACCTGGGGCGCGTTCTTCGGGTCGCGCATGGACATGCTCATGCCGCCCGACCTCCCCCCCATCTGACCAGAGGTCATCCCTCCCATGGCGCCCCCGGCCATCTGGCCGTGGTCCATGCCCTCCATCCCGGTCATGGAGTGATCGCCGCCGACCGACATGGGCGCCATCTGGGCGATGCCGTTGCCCTGGGGAGGGGAGCCCGTCGCCCCCGCGCCCGGTCTCCATCCAGTCGACTGAGCGAGTAATTCAGAACGGTTCTGCTCGGCGCTCGGGTCCACGCCCCGCGTGTCGGCGGGGTTCTTGGCCTCGCCGCCCATGCCCATGCTCCCCATTCCCATGTCCTGCACGGTGGTGAGCGGGCGAGGGCGGAGCGGGGGCACCGGCGCGCTCATCCCCGCCCTGGGCGCCAGTGTCGCGCGCGCCAAGCCTGAGCGGTCGATGGCTTCCCCGACAAGGGTATAGGCGCGGTCCTCGGGCGCTACGATCACGTCGTAGGTCTCGGCGACAGCGATCTGGAACTCGTCGGTCGTCACCGGCCGGACGTTCTGGCCGTCGGCCTGAACGATCGTCATCGGCAGGCCTGGGATGCGGACGTTGAAGTTGGTCTGGGAGGACGCGTTGATGAAGCGGAGCCGCACGCGCTGGCCTGGGGTGAACAGGGCGGTCCAGTTGTCGCGTGGACCGTAGCCGTTGACGACGTAGGTGTATGTGTCGCCCGTCACGTCCGACAGATCGGTCGGGTCCATCCGCATCCTGGCCCACTGCAGCCGCTCTTTGAGCGGCTGGTCTCGACCTGCCAGCAGCCCGGACAACGTCTGGCGCTGGTGGTTGAAGTAGCCGGACTCCTGCTTCAGCTTGCGGAAGATCGCCTCGCCGTTCATCGGGCTGTGGTCGGCCAGCACGATTACGTGCTCGCGGTCGTAGGCGACGGGGTCGGGGCCGGCCGGATCGATCACGATCGGCCCATAGAGACCGTCCTGCTCCTGAGCGCCCGAGTGACTGTGATACCAGTAGGTCCCCGCCTGCCTCACCGGAACTTCATAGAGGAAGGCCGACCTGGGCTTAATGCCCGGGAAGCTGATGCCGGGCACCCCGTCCATGGCGGAGGGGACCAAAAGGCCGTGCCAGTGGATCGAGCTGTCCACATCCAGCCGATTGGAGACCCTTAGCCGAACGGTCTGCCCCTCCTTCAAGCGGATAAGAGGCGCGGGCACAGTCCCATTGGCGCCGATGGCCGGCATCGGCTTGCCATCGACGCTCAGCGTCAGGCGATCGATCGCAAGCGCGATCTCGGGTCCGCTGAGCGTGGGCAGGGGCTTTATGATTCCCCCTGAGACGGGTTGCGCCCAGGCCGGCATGGAGGCGACCAAGGCGAACCCGCCGCCAGCAGCGGCTGTGCGCAAGAGCTGACGGCGGTCGAGAGAGGCAGGCTGGTTAGTCATAAAGCTCTTCCACGCCGCCCGCGCGTGAGCGCGGCTTGGCGACCATATTGAAGGGGGTCGTCTAAATACGCGCCTGGTGCGCCAAACCCTCTCACAGAGGCGCCGTTCGAAGCCGGAGCGCGTTGCCGACCACGCTCACCGACGACAAAGCCATGGCGAGCGCCGCCAGCGCCGGAGAGAGCAACAGGCCGAACACGGGGTAAAGTAGTCCCGCTGCGATCGGGACGCCCGCGGCATTGTAGATGAAGGCGAACAGCAGGTTCTGGCGGATGTTGCGCATCGTGGCGGACGAGAGCCGACGCGCGCGCACCAGCCCAAACAGATCGCCCCCGAGCAGGGTGACGCCTGCGCTCTCAATCGCCACGTCGGAGCCTGCGCCCATGGCGACGCCAACGTCGGCGGCGGCCAGCGCCGGAGCGTCGTTGACGCCGTCACCGGCCATGGCGACGACCCGCCCCTCGCGGCGTAGGCGCTCGATCACGGCGCTCTTGTCGCCCGGGAGAACCTCGGCCTCGATCTCGGTCAGGCCGAGCCTCCCGGCCACCGCCTCGGCCGTGGCCTGGTTGTCGCCGGTCAGCATGATCACGCGTAGGCCGAGTGCCTTTAGGTCACTCAGCGCCTCGGCCGTAGTGGGCTTGATCGGGTCGGCGATGGCGAACACGGCGGCAGGCCTGCCGTCCACGGCCATGTAGACGGCCGTGGCGCCCTCACGGCGAAGGGGGTCCGCGAGGCGGTCCAGCTCCGGGCTGGACGCTCCGGCGGCGGCCAGGTGCTTGGGGGAGCCGACAAGCACCCGGCGACCTTCGACCATCCCTTGAACGCCCTTGCCGGTCGGCGCGTCGAAGTCGGCCGGTTCACTCAAGATAAGCTTCCGCTCCGTCGCGGCGCGTACGATTGCTTCTCCGAGAGGATGCTGGCTGGCCCGCTCCAGGCTGCCGGCAAGCCGAAGCAGCTCGTCTTCATCGAAGCCGCGGAGGGGGCGGATGGCGGTTAGCGCCGGGCGACCCTCGGTCAGAGTGCCGGTTTTGTCGACCACGATGGTGTCGACCTTCTCGAAACGCTCAAGCGCTTCGGCGTTCTTGATCAGCACGCCGGCCTGCGCCCCCCGGCCAACCCCGACCATGATGGAAATGGGCGTGGCAAGCCCAAGGGCGCAGGGGCAGGCGATGATCAGCACCGACACGGCCGCGACCAAGGCGAAGCCGAAACGGGGCTCTGGCCCGACCGCGTACCAGACGGCGAAGGCAACGACGGCCGCGGCGATCACGGCGGGCACGAACCAGCCGGACACCTGATCGGCGAGCCGCTGGATCGGCGCGCGCGAGCGCTGCGCGTGAGCGACCATCTGCACGATCTGAGACAGGACGGTCTCGGCGCCAACCTTCTCGGCGGTCATCACAAAGGCGCCGGTTTGGTTCAGCGAGCCTCCGACCACCTTGTCCCCGACGTCCTTGGTGACGGGCAGGGACTCGCCCGTGACCAGAGACTCGTCGACCAATGCGCGGCCCTCGGCGACGGAGCCGTCTACCGGGACTTTCTCCCCGGGCCGAACCCGCAGGCGATCGCCGGCCTGCACCTCGTCGAGGGTCACCTCCTCGTCGCTTCCATCCGTGCGCAAGCGCCGGGCGGTCTTAGGCGCCAGGTTCAAGAGGGCGCGGATCGCTCCTGAGGTATGCTTTCGAGCGCGTAGCTCGAGCAGCTGCCCGAGCAGCACCAGCACCACGATCACGGCCGCGGCCTCGAAGTAGACGGGAACGGTTCCGTCGTGGCCACGAAGCGCGGCCGGAAACAGCCCTGGCGCCAGGATAGCGACGACACTGTAGGCGTAGGCGACTCCGACTCCCATCGAGATCAGAGTGAACATGTTGAGGTGGCGCGAGGCGATCGAGCGCGCGCCCCGCTCAAAGAAGGGCCAGCCCGCCCAGAGCACCACGGGCGTCGCCAGCGCGAACTGAAGCCAATCGGAGAGCTGGGGCGCAATCCAGCGATGGCCGCCGAAAAGATGCCCGCCCATCTCCAAAACGAAGACCGGGAGGGCGAGGACCAGCCCCACCCAGAAGCGGCGGGTGAAGTCGATCAGCTCGTGGTTTTCAGGCGCGTCGGCTGTGACCAGCTCCGGCTCCAGCGCCATGCCGCAGATCGGGCAAGCCCCCGGCCCGACCTGCCGCACCTGCGGGTGCATCGGACAGGTGTAGATCACGCCCGCATGGGCGGGTGGCGGAGAAGCTGCTGGCTTCGGAGAGCGGTACTTGTCGGGGTCGGCGATGAACTTGGTTCGGCACCCGGCGGAGCAGAAGTAGAACACGTCGCCGGCGTGCTCGGCATGGTGCGACGTGGCCGTCGGGTCCACGCTCATCCCGCAAACCAGGTCTTTGGCCGTTGCCGCCGCAGACGGAGCTTTTGAACCGCACCCACACCCGCCCTTTGCAGCGGGCGGGGCACCGGCCGACAGATACTTCGCCGGATCGGCGATAAACCTGGTCCGGCACCCGGCGGAGCAGAAGTGGAACATCTCGCCGACGTGCTCGGCGTGATGCGCCGTCGTCGCCGGATCAACCGCCATCCCGCATACCGGGTCCTTGACGGCGTTCGCGGCCGAGCCGTGATCATGGCCGTTCGTGTGGGCTGACTCTCTGCAACATTCCTGCGCCATGGCCCTAGCTCCGATACCCTCGCAAGGTATGGAGGTGATACCCCTCCGGTGTATATGCAAGCCCATGAAGCCCGATACGCGTCAGTCCGTTGAAAACCGTCTCGCCCGGGTTGAAGGGCAGGTCAGGGGCTTGGCCGCCATGGTGCGGGACGACCGCTACTGCATGGATGTGATCACTCAGGTCCGCGCCGCCCGCGCGGCTTTGGCCAAGGTAGAGCAGGTGGTGCTCGCCGATCATCTCTCCAGCTGCGTCGAGACGGCCATCCTGAGCGGCGATCCCGACGAGCAACGGAGGAAGGTCGCGGAGTTGGTCGACCTGCTCGGCCGGACAGATCGTTAGCGGTACCTCGTGCTGAACGGGATATTCACCACGCGTTCAAGCAAGCCCGCGCACCCTGACCCCCAATCAACGACCGGTCAGGTTTATGGAGGCACAGATGCTGAAGAGGATTCTGGTAGGCGCCGCCGCTCTGGCGCTGATTGCGCCGGCAAGCACCGCATTCGCCCATGAGTACGACGACTACAACTACGGATACTACCAACACCAGCAAGATCACCGGGAGCACCGTCAGGTCCACCGGGAGCTTCAATACGAACACGCGGTGGCCCACGAGCAGGGCTTCTGGTCACCTTACGATCACGCCCGTTATCACCAGCAACTGCGGGAGGCCCATGGCGAGTTCCACGAAGACTATCCCGGCACCTGGCACGACCACTATCGTCGCTCGTATTCCGGGTACGATTATTCGCAGCCGACCTACGGATACGGGTACTCGCAGCCGAGTTACGGTTACTCGCCGTACTGAGCCGCTCGCGTCAGCGCGAGCTGTTTTTCGACCGGATGAACGAGCCCGCGCATACGTCGTGCGCGGGCTCATGTCTTGGAAGTCGTGCAGCAGAAGAAGCGAACTCGATCAACTCGGACGGCTGCGCCTAGACGGACGGGCGGATCAGGCTCTCAAGAAGGCGCTTTGCTCTATAGACCCGCATTTCGACCGCCTTGGGCGTGAGCCTTAAGCGCTCAGCGGTCTCTTGGTGAGAGAGGCCCTCCAGGGTGGCCAGGAGCAGGGGCTCCTTGTACTTGGCGGGGAGCCCTGCGATCGCCCGGTCGAGTTCGCCAAGGCGCTCTTCGGAGCGGTGTTCAGCCCCGCTGACGTGTTGCTCGACGTCTCCCCTTGAATCTCGAGAGAACAGTCCCTCCACCAGTCGCCGCGCCGTCCGGCGTCGGCCGAC
>JAABUQ010010932.1_pt1 | contig 11770 bp, 10 predicted proteins | sample 5560001 | NCBI WGS metagenome assembly JAABUQ01 (sample SAMN10711888, study PRJNA513371) | rock metagenome | isolation source: Antarctica rocks | place: Antarctica: Victoria Land, Finger Mt nord | collected 2015-12-18
AAACGTTCTAGCTACTAGCTATGACCTACTCATAAAATAAGGAGTATGCCGCGATGGCGGACGCAGTGGCAACGGAGCCTAAGGAAGCCAAAGTGCCGGCGACGACCGACGCGCCGACCTATATGAACGCCGAGCGGCTGCGCGCCTTTGTGCAGCAATTGTTCATGACGCTGAACGTGCCGGAGCAGGACGCCTATATCACCGCCGATGTGCTCGTACAGGGTGACCAGCGCGGCGTCGATTCGCACGGCGTGGCCCGTCTGTTTCAGTACATCAAGCGCCTGCAGGAGGGCCTGATCGAGGCCAATCCCACCATCACGATCAAGCGCGAAACCCCTGTAAGCGTCGCGCTCGACGGCGGCAACGGCCTCGGCCAGGTGGTGAGCCACCGCGCCATGGAGATGATCATCGATAAGGCGGCGAAAATCGGAATCGGCATGGCCACGGTCAACCATTCCAACCACTTCGGCATCGCCGGCTACTACGCCATGATGGCTCTCCCGCACGGCATGGTCGGCCAGGCCTACACCAACACGACGCCGCTGGTGATGCCCACCTTCGGTAAGAAGATCATGACCGGCACCAACCCGATCGCCGTCGCGGTCCCCTGCGGCTCCGAGAAGCCCTGGGTGCTCGACATGGCCACCAGTGTCGTGCCGCGCGGCAAGCTCGAGGTGGCGGCGCGCAAGGGGCTGGAGATGCCGCAGGGCTGGGCCGTCGACAAGGAAGGCGTGCCGACGACCGACCCGCAGGCCGCGCTTGACGGCGGCGCCCCGATGCCCCTGGGCGGGACGCGCGAGCTCGGCGGCCACAAGGGCTACGACCTCGCCATCTTCGTCGACATTCTCTCCGGCGTGCTCTCGGGCGCCGGCTTCGGTCCCAATCTGGCCGGCTTCTGGGGCACGCACGCGGCCAGCAACATTGGGCACTTCTTCATGGCGTTCCGCCCCGACCTTTTTATGGACCTCTCCGAGTTCGAAAGCCGCATGGATGAGTTCGTGCGCGAGCTCAAGGCCACGCCGCCGACGCGCGGGGCCGCGCGCGTGCTGGTGGCCGGCCAACCCGAGGACGACGCCGTCGCCCGGTACCGTCGCACCGGCGTGCCGCTGCACCCTAAGGTGATGCAGTCGCTCACGCAACTCTCCGACGAGCTCGGCGTCCCGCTGCCGCCGTCGGCGCAGACACCGATGGGATGAGTGTTGAGTGTTTAGTTCTAGTCACTAAACACTTGGCGTGGCATAGATATCGGCGTGGACACCGCTCATGGCCGGTGAGCGGACGCCGGCCACGCGCCCCTGGCTCTCATCCTCCAACGCGATGGCGTCCCCGATGGCCGGAAGCGCCTCCAGGGCCCGGATGCGCTTCTCTGCGCGCCATGTGTCCCTGTCGCGCGATGGGACAAGCACGCGCACGATCCACGAGGTGCCCGGGATGGGAGGCGTCCGTCGGGCTCCCGGCTCTGAAGAGTCGTCGGTCGTCATTCGACGTCGTCCATCGCTTGCAGCGCGCCGAGCGCCTGCTCGCCCTGCGTCGTCAGCCAGACTATCGTGCGCCCCTCGGCATCGGGGCCGCGATAAGCGACTAAACCCATGGCCCCGGCCCGGCGTAGCAGCGCGGGGAGATCCTCGAAGGAGAGCGGTGCCGGGCCGGCGGCATACAGCTCGCGCAGTTCGCTCCGGCCCTCCGCGTGGTGGCTGAGCCCGCGTACGAGCCACTGTAGCGCCTGTCCCTGGTCGTCTGCCATCGCCCACGCTCCTTTATCTACTGAGTACAGCTAGTATACTCCTTCCGATGGGTTACACAAACACACCGTCGAGAAAGACTCGGTGGCTACCCTCCGCCCCTGGTAGTACCAATATGCTATGGGAGCCTGTGGCCGCTGCGAGTAGCGTACCGATAGAGTAAGTGACGGGTACAGACGTCGCACGCCATGGTCAGCCCCGGCCGCTATGACGGCTCACGGGACGTGTGACGGGCGCACATCACATCGCAGCAAAAGGCTTCAGGCGCATATGCCGGCCGGAGTGGAGGAAGACAGTGGTACAAGGGGGCGCGGGACGGGGCCTCATCAAGGTCGCCATCATGGAGCAGCGCGAGGAGACGCTGCAGCAAGTGCTCGCCCTGGCGGCACAGAGCGCAAACCTCAACGTGCAGGTACTCAAGGACGCCGCGGCTTACTTCGAGGTCTATGATACCTCCGACGGCCCGGACGTGCTCCTGGTGGGGCTGGACAGCGACGCGCAGGCGGCGCTCCACGCCGCCAAGCGCGTCGTCGCGCTGGCGCCCGCCTGCGGAGTCATCGTGTACGGCCGCGCCGCGACGATGGACCTGCTCTCGCAGGCCATGGCCGCGGGCGCCCGGCGCTATCTGCCTTTCCCCTTCGACGACGCGGCTCTGCGCACCGCCGTGGGCGAGGTCTACGAGCAGGTCAAGCCGCTGGTGGACACGTCCCGTCTGGCCTTGCCCGCGCACCCGATCACCGCGCCGCCGGAAGGGCGCAAGGCCCGCGAACCCAAGGTCGTCGCCGTCTTCAGCCCCAAGGGCGGCGTCGGCACGTCGACCCTCGCCGTGAACCTGGCCTGCGCCCTCAGCGTGATGGGCCACAAGGTCGCCATCGTCGACGGCAACATCAGCTTCGGCAACGTCGGGGTGTTCCTCAACATCTCGCCCAGCAAGAGCATGCTCCAGTTGGTCGGTGATCCGCACGGCATCCAGGAAACCAGCGTCGAGGATGTGCTGCTGCCGCACCCCAGCGGGATCAAAGTGATGCTGGCCCCGCTCAAGCCCGAAGAGGCCGACACGATTAATGGCGACCACCTGCGCACGATCATTAACATCCTGCGCCCGCGCTACGACTACGTCGTCGTCGACACCTGGCCGAGCTACGACGAGCGCGTGCTGGCCATGCTCGACGCATCGGACCAGATCCTGGTGCCGACCGGACCGGAGTTGCCATCGATCAAGAACATCGCCGCGTTCCTGCGCGTCGCCCAGTTGCTTGAGTACCCCGAGGACAAGATCATCCCCGTGCTGATGCGCGCCAACAGTGTATCACCGGGCTACCTGGCCGACATCGAGGCCTTCCTCAAGCAACCGCTGGTGTGGCGCGTCGTCAGCGACGGCAAGCGCGTGACGCAGTCGGTCAACAACGGCGAACCTTTCGTGCTCACCGACCCGAGCGCGGCGGTCAGCCAAAACATCTTCTCGCTCGCGCGCATGCTCGACGGGGCGGTAGAGGAAATCGCTTCGGCCCCGGCCGCGCCGGCCGCCAATGTGCCCTTCTGGAAGAAGTTCCGCTTCGGCGGCATCCTTAGCAAAGCGAGCTAGTAGCTAGTAGCTAGTAGTTAGTAGCTACTAACTACTTCGCCGTTCTCGTCGATCTGCCGGGCCACATAGCCGAAGCGGGGTATGGTGTGGATCGGCTGCGGGTGACCGGGGAGCCGCGCGATTTTCTCGCGCAGGTGGCGAATGTGCGTCCTGATGACGCCGGCGCCCTGTTCGCGACCCTCGCCCCAAAGGTGCTTTATGATGCGCTCCGACGAGACCGGCTGGCCCTCGTGGGCATAGAGCAGCCGCAGAATGCGGTTCTGTGTGGGGGTCAGGGTGATGCACGCGCCGCCCTGACCCACGCCGGCGATCCTGTTGAGCGCGGCGTCGAACACGGCCCCACCGATGCGATAGGTCGTGGTTGCCCGCGCGTCCACGAGCCGCTCCTGCCGCGTCGTCAGGTCGGCGCGCCGCAGCACGGCTTTGACGCGCGTGACCAGTACCTCCATGTTGAACGGCTTGGCCACGTAGTCGTCGACGCCGCCCTCGAACCCGGCGATGACGTCCTCGTCCCCCGTCCGGATAGAGAGCGCCACGATGGGCGCCTTCGAGAGCGTACGCAGTGAGGGCAGTACCCGCGCGGTCGCGCTGTCGATAGTGTCGAGGTCGAGGGTGACCAGGCGCGGCCGCGTTTCGCGTACGAGCCGCGCGGCGTCGTGACCCGTGCGCGCGACGGCGACGGCGAACCCCTCGCGCTCGAACGCGTAGCGCAGTAGGTCGGTCGCGTAGAGATCGCTATCGACGCATAGTATCGCGGTCATACATCTATTTACCTACCTGCAAGATCCGTTTTTTGTTCCGGGACCACGGGTGTTCCGCCCGTAGTCCCGGAGGGCGCGCCGCCGGCTTTTCGCACGCCCTGTATTTGCCCGATCACGGGTTGCTGGTTGCCTGATTACTGGACGCCTGTTTGCTCTTCCACGATCACTGGGTCGCCGCCCACCGTCGGGATGCGCGGGTCGTCGGGGTTGGTATACGTGCGGCCGCCGCGCAGTTGCACGTAGTAGTAGCCATCCGTGCCGAACGTAATGGTCGTCGTGGCGAGGCCCGCCACGTGCGTACCGTTGGGGTCCATGTCGTGCGTGTTGATCGTCGCGGTCTGGCCGGGTATGAGCGTGGTCTTATGACCGAACTTGTCGAAGACCGTCACCGCGCCCGTCGTGTAGGCTTTCTGCTTGTAGGTCGCCGTGGCGGCGCGGTCGTAGCCGAGCACCTGGCCGTCCGTGTCGTAGGCCCGGATGCTGTGATCTTCCTTGAACGGCAGCACGACGAAATCCTTGGCGTCGTAGCGCACGCTGGGCAAGTGGTCGTCCGTGCGGAAGAACGTCTTGCCGTTGCTGGCCGTGATAGGCGTGTACGTGTCGTGCGCGCCGAGCACGTTGTAGAGCACCGTGATGCGCGCGCCCGGCTTGGTACATACGACCTTGAACACGCCGGCTTTGCCGCCGATGTAGGGGTCGGGGTAGAGCTCACCCTTAGTGTACGAGCCGCCCTGGAAGCCGTTGAGCAGCGTGGTCAGGAACGTGTAGGTCTGGCCGTACGGGCGTACCCAGTGCTGGCCGTTGACCATGCGGTTGCTCACGAGGCCGAGCGCGGCGAGGCCGTCGGCTGTTTCCTTGCCGTCGTACATGCGGTAGACCTCGATGCGGTCGGTCCTGGCCGCGATGTAGGTGGCAAAGGCGTCGACGAGGAAGCCGGCCTGCTCGTCCATAGTCACCTGGAAGCCGCGCTTGTTCCGCGGCGTGTGCAACTCGTCGATAAAGTGCGAGGGGTCGTCGTAGGGCTCCACGTTGGTCTCGCTGACCCAGACCTGCTTGTCAGTCCAGCCGTAGCCTTTGAGTTGGCCGCGCAGACTGGAGATAATCCAGTAGAAGCTGGGCGCGCCGATGTAGAGGTGCAGGTTGGCCACGTCGAAGTAGCCGTGGTATCTGTTCGACGTGTCGTCGTCGTGCAGGATCTTGAAGAGATCTTTGAGATACTGCCCATGGTCGTACCAGTAGGGGTCGCCGTACATAATGACCCTGGCGGCGGGGTTGGCGGCGTGGACCGCCTTGTAGGCGACCTCGAGCAGCGTGGCGTATTGCCGCCGCGTGCCCAGCCACTGCGTCCACTGGCCCGAGGAGCCGTCCTGCCCCTTGGGGATGCTGACCTCGTTCCAGATAATCCAGTTGTTGATCTTGCCGGCGTAGCGCTTGGCCATCATGTAGCAGTAGTTGCCCCAGTAATTGACCGAGGCGCCCGACCACGACTTGCCGCTATCGTCGGGCTGGCCGTCCTTGTACGCGGGCGGAGACCACGACTTGTCGATGTTGACGGGGACCGCGCGCTCGGCGTCGGCCGGCCTCGTCCCCGCCGGGTCGGCCCACGGCGGCGTGCCCTCGAGCATGCCGACGACATCGAGCCCCTTCTTGATTTGGGCGTCGATCACGGCGTCGCTGCCACTGCCGGAGAGCGCGAACGGGTTGTACGAGGCGGGTCCGTTGGGCTGGAGATAGTGCCAGATAAAGGGGATGCGCGTCCAGCGCGCGTTGAACGAGTCGGCCTGCGCCTGGTCCGGGGCATCGGCCATCTGGGCGATGCCGAAACGCGGGTCGGCGGCGCTGGGGTCGGCGGAGGCCTTGGCGAGCCTGGAGGTAGCCTGGGCGCGATGCGCGGCCGGGCCAGTCAGCGCGGCGCCGGCGATCAAGGCGGCCGTGGCGGTGACGCGGGCGACGATGGGCAAGGATCGGCGCGTCATACATATCCCTTTCATGGTTTGAGCTGTTCCACATCGAGCGCGCCGGCGATAAGCGCCGACGCGGCCAGTCTATGCGACGGACAAATAGCGCCATAGCAAAAGCGGGGGATGTGATGGCCGCCCGCCTCGCGCGACGGTGTGGCGTCGCCTGGGCTATGGGGCTACGGGGCTACGGGCTGTCGGCGCGACTCCTCCTTGTGTATACACGGCCGGCGCGCGACAGCCCCGAGACCGTCACGGAGCATGCAGCGCCTAACCTTTAACCTTGATATCATCGCCGCGTGGGGCCTGTCAAGAGCTCCATGCGCCGCCTGTATCAAGTGTGCCACATCGAGGTAAAGATCTGGTTAAGATGGCGGTTAAGATCTGGTTAAGATCGGGGTCAATGTGGTCTTTTGAGGTTAAGATCGGTTAAGATCGCGGATTTGAGGGGATTTGAGTCTTACGCGCCGAGCGCCGCGGCGTCGGCGGCGAGCCGCGCGCGCGCCGCGACGATGGTCTCGCGCATCCTAGTGAGGCGGTTCGCGTCGCCGTCGAGGCGCCCACGCAGAGCGGCGATAGCGCCGTCGACGGTGGCGGGCGCGGGGCCGCCGGTAGCGGTCGCCGCCGCGACAATGGTCCCCGGCGTCTGCACGCGCGCTACCTGTACGTCGTCGGGGACAAGGGCGACGCCACGCTCCTCCAGCGCCCGGCGCAGCGCCGCGCCCGTGACCTCGCTCGCGCCCGCCTCCTCGGAGAGGCGCACCGCCGTTTCGACGATGCGCTTGGCCTGCCGCAGCGGCAGACCGTGCGCGGTGACCAGCCACTCCATCAGAGCCGTGCTGCCCACGAAGTAGCCGCCGGCGAGCTCCAGGGCCTTCTCCTTGTCCACCGTCATGGTGCGCCAGGCGCCGGCCATGATCGCCGCGGCGTCGCGCGCCTCCTCCGCGAGGTCCATGATCAGGTATTTGCTCCACTGCGTGTCGCGGTTGTAGCCCATGAAGGCGGCCGCCCCGACGCCGAGCAGGCCGGACACGATGCCGCCGGCCACGGCGGCCCTGGCCTTAATCGCTTCCATCGTGCAAGGGTTGACCTTCTGCGGCATGATCGAACTGCCCGAACTGTAGGCGGGACTGAGGCGCAGCAGGCCGTAGCCGGGCGCGCCCAGCAGGATAACGGTCTGCGCCAGGCTGGCCAGGTGCTTGAGGTGCGTGGCCAGGGCCAGGGCCAGGTCGGTCTCGGGCTCGCCGCGCGTCGTGAGGGGGTCGAGCGAGGAGAGGTGTGGGCCGTCGAAGGCCAGGTACGCGGCGGTCAGCTCCCGGTCAAGCGGAACGGTCGTGCCGTAGCCCGCGGCGCCGCCGAGCGGGGACTTGTTGTGCAGGTCGAGCCAGGAGAGCAGGCGCGCGGCGTCGCGCTCGCACGCCTCGGCGTAGGAGGCCAGCACATGGCCCAGTGTGGTGGGCGTGGCCGGCTGGTGGTGCGTGAAGCCCGGCATCACCGTTTCAGTGTGCTCAGAGGCCAGGTCCAGGAGGTCGTGGGCGAGTGCGACGGCGTCGCCCGCGAAATGCAGGGTCTGGCCGCGCAGGTAGAGGCGCATCGCGGTGACCACCTGGTCGTTGCGCGAGCGGCCCGTGTGTACGCGCCCGCCGGCCTCGGGGCCGCACACCTCGGCCAGGGTCATCTCGATGTTGGTATGTACGTCCTCGCGCGCGGGGTCGAGCACAAACGCGCCGGCCTCATGACGGCGGCCAATCTCGGCCAGCCCGTCCAGGATGGTCCGCGCGTCGGCGGCCGGGATAATCGCCTGCCGCGCCAGCATCGTCACATGCGCCGCGGTCGCCCACAGGTCGTCGGCGACGAGGTAGGCGTCGGCCGGCGGCAAGCCCGTGACGTCGCGCCCGGCCATGAAGCGGACCGTCGCCTCCTCGGGCGCCGCGGTGAAACGCCCGCCCCACAGGCGCTCGTGCGTGTCTGACATGTACCCCTCACCCCCAGCCGGTCTTACACCGGCGCCAATTCCTCTACCGGCTCGGTCGCCGGCATGATGAGCGATGCGCGCGGTTGGGCTACGGCCTGCACGCGCAGGGGCAGGCCCCACAACTGGATGAAGCCCTTGACGGCGTCGTGCGCGAACAGGTCGCCGCTGCCGTAGGTGGCCAGGGTGGCCTGATAGAGCGCGTAGGGCGATTGTCGCCCGACGACGGTGCAATTGCCGCTCTGCAACTTGACGCGCACGGTCCCGGTGACGAAGCGCTGCGTGCTGGCGACGTAGGCGGCGAGATCCTCGCGGAAGGCCGAGTACCAGGCGCCGTCGTAGACCGCGCGTGCGTAGGCCTCGGAGACCCCGACCTTAAAGGCGGCGGCGTCGCGCGTGAGCGCCATGTCTTCCAGCGCCTTGTGCGCCGCGTGCAGGACCACGGCGGCGGGCGCCTCATAGATCTCGCGCGACTTGATGCCGACGAGGCGGTCCTCGATCTGGTCGATGCGCCCCACGCCGTACTCGCCGGCCACGCCGTTGAGCGCCGTAACCAGCGCCACGGGGTCGTGTACGCCGCCGTCGAGCGTCGTGGGTATCCCCTGCTCGAAGCCGATCTCGACGTAAAGAGGGGTGGGCGGCGTGTCGGCTGGGTCGGCCGTCCAGGCGTAGGCGTCGGCGGGCGGCTCCTGCCAGGGGTCCTCCAGTACGCCGGCCTCGCACGAGCGTCCCCACAGGTTCTCGTCGATGCTGTAGGGCGAGCCCTTGCTGATGGGCAGGGGAATATTGTTTTGCTGGGCGTACTCGATCTCCTGCTCGCGCGTCTTGAGTTCCCACTCGCGCACGGGGGCCACAACGGTGAGGTCGGGCGCCAGCAGCGCGGTAGTCACGTCGAAGCGCACCTGGTCGTTGCCCTTGCCGGTGCAGCCGTGCGCGATCGCCGTGGCGCCCACTTTGCGCGCCGTTTCCACGAGCAGGCGCGCGATAAGGGGGCGGCCCAGCGCGGTCGCGAGCGGGTAGCGCCCGCCGTAGAGCGCGCCGGCCTGCAGGGCCGGCCACACGTAGGAGGTCACGAACTCGTCGCGCGCGTCGACCACGTAGGCCTCGCAGCCCATCGCGCGGGCCTTAGCCGCGCTCGCCTCCAAATTGACGTCTCCGCCGAGGTCGGCCGTAAGCGTCACCACCTCGTAGCCCCGCTCGCGCAGCCAGTGTACCGCGACCGAGGTGTCGAGCCCGCCGGAATAGGCCAGGACGATCTTACCTTTGTGTGCCATTTATCTATATTCTCCCACGATACCCCTCACCCCCAACCCCTCTCCCGTGCGCGGGAGAGGGGGTCGGGGGGGGGTGAGGGTGTCTAATCTTGTACCGCGATCTCCATCTGCAGCGGCAGCTGCAGCATCGGCTCGGCGCCGACGGCGACGAGTCCTTTAGTGTGCTCCGCGCCGAGGCCGTGTTGGGCCAGGATCTTGTAGGGGAGCGCGCGAATCCGCGCGGCGGGGCCGCACAGGCGCTGGTCGAAGCTCTTGCTCTGCAAGGTGCGGATCTCCGGGTGGTAGAGCGAGTCGGCCGATTTCCTATCCGTGATGCGGATGTTACCCTTGTAGAGTTCGAGTTCGATCGTGCCGTTGACACGCGCCTGCGTGTGCGTGATGAAGGCGCCCAGGCCGCCCTTGAGCGGGTGGAACCACTCGCCGTGGTAGACCATGTAGGCCCAGCGCTGGTCGACGCCCTCCTTGAACTGGCGCTCGTCCTTGGTCAGGCACATGCCCTCCAGGTCCTTGTGCGCCTTCAGGATGACCTGCGCGGCGGGGGCCTCGTAGAGCTCGCGCGACTTGAGGTCCATGATGCCGTCTTCCCAGATGTCGATGTAGCCGATGCCGGCCGCGCCCGCGATCCCGTTGAGCTTGCCGATCAGCCGGTCGAGCGGCAGGCGCTCGTGGTTGAGCCCGATGGGGATGCCGTCCTCGAAGTCGAGCGTCACCGTGACGGGCGCGTCGGCGGCTTTCCGCGGCGGCGTGAGCCACTGCCACACATCGTCGGGCAATTCGGTTTCCAGGGTGATGGCGCCCGAGGCCAGCGAACGGCACCACAGCGTCTTATCGTCACCGCCGGCGAGTTTCTCGTGCAGAGGAATACCCCAGTGGTCGCACAGCAGTTGCTCGTCGCCGCGCGTCAGGTCGAAGTCGCGCACCGGCTGCAGCACGGCGAGGGCGGGGGCGAAGATAGAGAAGGCGTTGTACATGCGGTATTGGTCGTTGCCCTTACCGCTGGAGCCCTCCAGGATGGTATCGCAGCCGAGCTCGACCGCCTTGAGGGCCACGAGCTTAGCGATGAGTTGGCGCGTCATGCAGGTCGACACGGGATAGCCCAGGTAGTCGCTGTTGGCCTGGATAGCCAGGGTTAGCCACGCCGTGGCGAACTCCTCTTTGGCGTCGATCAGGATGGGCGTGAGGCCGAGGGTTTGGGCCTGGCTAAAGGCCATGCGCAACTCCTCGTCGCCCTGCCCGATGTCGACCGTGATGGGCACGATCTCGGAGGCGCCGTAGACCGCGGAGAGCATCTTGGCCCCGAGCGAACTGTCGAGCCCGCCCGAGAAGGCCACGGCGGCGCGTCCGACGGTGGGCTTGGGCGTCTCCTCGATGCGCGCCAGGATAGCGGCGACGGCCGTGTCGGCGTGGGCGCCTGTCGCGGCGGATATCGTGGGCGGGTTGGCGGTGGCGGTCATAGAAGCGCACTCCCTTCAGTAGCCTGCGACCGCGGTCGCATGGCAGCGTACAGGCACTGCGGTGCCAGAATGATTGGGGTGTGTTTCAACCGAGTTGGGCGCGGCCCTCACCCCCCGGCCCCCTCTCCCTGGCGCGGGAGAGGGGGGCAATCCTTTAACTCAAGTGAAACACACCCGAATGATTGCCGTGAGTATAGTGGCGTATTGCATACACCCTGCTCGCAACCAGGACGTACGCAATACGCTCTACCCGACCGCAGTCGGCGTCTGCTGCCATGCGACCGCAGTCGCAGGCGTTGTTAGGCCTAATTCGCTCACCCCTCGGTCAGCTGACGGCCGGCCGCCGAGGGCTGACGGCTAAGGATCATGCCCTGGCCTGGGTGGTCTTCCCAGCCCAGGTGGGCGTAGAAATCGCGCTTCCGCGTAGTGAAGAGCGTGATCTGCTCCACATCGCGCAGCGCGGGGTGTATCTCGATGGCCTCGACCAGCAGCCGCCCGACGCCTAGGCCCTGGTAGGCGGGGTCGACGATGACGTCGCAGACGAGGGCGCGCACCACGAAATCGGTTAGCACGCGTGCGAATCCGACGAGTGTATCACCGTCCCACGCGGTCAGCACGATGTCGGAGTGGCGCAGAATCGCCTGCAGTTGCGCGTGCGTACGCCCGCGCGCCCACGGTGTTGTATCGTGCAGGCGACGCAGCTGGTGGATCGGGACCTCGCGCGTCTCGCTGATCGTGATGTCCTGCGCGCCCACGTCCAGTACCACCTCGGCCACCATGCTCCCCGCCTCCACACTACTATAGAATATATATGCAGAGTATCGCATGTTTATACAGCCAAAGGGGCTGCGAATACTATACAGAACAGAAGTCCCTTTGACTGTATAGGATAACCAGCCGTGTCGGGCGCCCCCGAGATTGTGAGACACCTGTGACAGGGGGGACGGGCGCGGGCGCGGGCCCTGCGCCCGGTCCCCGTCCGTGCTGCGCCCGTCCTGCGCACGGCCCTCGCCCCCGTGCAACG
>JAABUQ010010933.1_pt1 | contig 11768 bp, 12 predicted proteins | sample 5560001 | NCBI WGS metagenome assembly JAABUQ01 (sample SAMN10711888, study PRJNA513371) | rock metagenome | isolation source: Antarctica rocks | place: Antarctica: Victoria Land, Finger Mt nord | collected 2015-12-18
CCGGCTGCGGTCATAACGGGCGCGGTTCTTAACAGTCCACATCGGCACGCTCCTGCGAATCGGGGCTGCTGATATGGAATCACAAGCGATTCCAGAGACTCAAGATGATCTTGGACCGACACTTACACCCGCGGTCGCCGCCGCTCGTAACCCGTGACCGCGCCGCCGCCGCGCGAAATTGCGCGGGCGCTAACCCTCCCCCGGCCGCATCCGCACCCCCGCCCGCACATTCCTGAACGGCCGCGTCGACGGGTCCGCCACAACCGGACCCGGCGCCGCCGCGACGATCACCCGCTCGGCGATCGGTCCGAAATCGGCTCGGAAATGCACCGAGCTTTTTAGCGCGATGATGCGGCACTCGGCGGGCTCGACGCCAACGTGGCGCAGGATCGCCTGATCGAGCGCCTGCGCCTTGCGGCTCGTCACGATCACCCGCACGCCCGGCTCGATCTCGATCAGCGTCGTCGGGCCGAGATCGGCCGGGTTGCCGGCGGCCATCGGCCCGGTCATCGCGAAGCGCCCGTCCGCCAACCGCAGCACGCGCGCCTCGCACGCGAACGGCGCGCCGTCCGACTTGCCGCCGAGCGACAGCGACACGACCCCGCCCTCCCCCGCCGCGTGGCACGCGGCGGCGCTTTCCGCGTCGTTGATGAGACATACGACCGCGCCCGTCGCACCCTGCCGCACGAGCTCGGCCAACAGCCCGGTGGTGTCGCCGTGCCCGCCGCCGCCCGGGTTGTCCTGCGTGTCGGCGATCACCACGGGGCGGCTCGCCCCGTCGGCCGCGCGGATCGCCTCGGCCACGGCCTCGGCGGCCGGAATGACGTCCAGGCCGAACGCGGCCTCCCGCGCGGCGACGGACGCCGCGAACGCATCGGCGGCCTGGTCGGCGAGCGCCTGCGTCGCGCCGAACGCGGCCACCGATACGCCGGCGTCGGGGAAGTCGGCGTACGGGAAGCCGAAGCAGAAGGCGAGCTCGACCACGCCCGAGCGCATCGCCATCGTCTCCCGCTCGGCCATCACCGCGCGCATCGGCTCGGCGAGCGTGCACTGGCTGGTGATCGGGATCCAGAAATCGAGCTGGCGAAAGGCGCGCGCCCAGGGCGCCCGGCGGCGGATGCGCTCCAGCAGCAGCCGCGTCGCCTGCGCGCCCGCCTCCTTCATGTCCACGTGCGGATAGGTGCGGTACGGCACCGCCGCGTCCACCAGCGCCACCATCCGCGCCGTCATGTTGGCGTGCGGGTCGAGGCTGATCGTCACCGGCACGTCCGGCCCCACGATCGCGCGCACCCGGCGCAGCAGCTCGCCCTCGCCGTCGGGGAAGCTGTCCACCAGCGCCGCCCCGTGCAGGTCGAGGAACACGCCGTCGAGCGGTTCGGCATCGTGCGCGCGGGCCAGCGCGTCGCAGAGCCGGGCGGCGATGCGCTCGAACGCCGCGTCCTGCACCGGACCCGACGGGCTGGCGACGCACCAGGCGAGCGGCACGATGGTGGCACCCGCCGCCTGCGCCGCCCGCATCGCCCCGGCCGCGGCGAGCGAGGTGTCGCGCAGCACCCGCACCAGCGCTTCCCCCTCGAGCAGGCCGAGCGCGCCCTCCGCGAAGTCGGGCCAGGTCGCCGGACGCGGGGCGAAGGAGTGGCTCTCGTGCAGAAACCCGCCGATCCCGATCCGCATGCTCGTTCGCTCCGCCTCAACCTCTCGGTAACCAATCGGTCCCTAGATCGCGCAAAGTCGCAAGAGGCGGCGCATGACCATCGCTCGTATCCAGTCCTTCGCGTTTTCCGGCATCGAGGCGGTGCCGGTCGAGGTGCAGGTGCAGATCGCCTCCGGCCTGCCCGCCTTCCTCGTCGTGGGATTGCCGGACAAGGCGGTGGGCGAGGCGCGCGAGCGGGTGCGGGCGGCGCTGACCGCGATGGGCCTCGCCCTGCCGCCGCGCCGCGTGCTGATCAATCTCGCACCCGCCGACCTGCTGAAGGAGGGCAGCCATTTCGACCTGCCGATCGCGCTTGCCGTGCTCGCGGCGATGGAGGTGCTGCCGCGCGAGGAGATCGGCCAGTTCGCCGCCTTGGGCGAGCTGTCGCTCGACGGCTCGCTGAACCCTGTGGCCGGCGTGCTGCCGGCGGCGATCGGCGCCTCGGCGCGCGACCTCGGGCTCATCTGTCCGGCGGCGCAGGGCGGCGAGGCGGCGTGGGCGGGGCGCATCGAGGTGTTGGCGCCCGCCGACCTGCTCTCGCTGATCAACCACTTTCGCGGCAGCCAGGTGCTGAGCCCGCCCGAGCCGTCGGGGGTCGCGGAGCTGCCGGCCGGGCCGGACCTCGCCGAGGTGGAGGGCATGGAGACCGCGCGACGCGCATTGGAGATCGCCGCCGCCGGCGGCCACAACCTGCTGCTGATCGGCCCGCCCGGCGCGGGCAAATCGATGCTCGCCGCGCGGCTGCCCGGCTTGCTGCCCGACCTCACGCCGCGCGAGGCGCTGGAGGTCAGCATGATCCACAGCGTCGCCGGGATGCTGGACGGCGGGCGGCTGGTGATGCGCCCGCCGTACCGCGAGCCGCACCACAGCGCCAGCCAGGCGGCGCTGACCGGCGGCGGCCAGCGCGCCAAGCCGGGCGAGGTGTCGCTGGCGCATCGCGGGGTGCTGTTCCTCGACGAGCTGCCGGAGTTCCCCAAGCAGGCGCTGGAAGCGTTGCGCCAGCCGCTCGAATCCGGCCGCACCACGGTCGCCCGTGCCATGGCGCACGTCACCTACCCGGCGCGCTTTCAGATGATCGCGGCGATGAACCCGTGCCGCTGCGGCTATCAGGGCGACGCCACGCGCGAGTGCGGGCGCGCGCCGCGCTGCGGCGAGGACTACCAGAACCGCATCAGCGGCCCGCTGCTCGACCGGGTGGACCTCACGGTCGCGGTGCAGCCGGCCTCGGCGGCCGAGCTCGCCCGCGCGCCGGCCGGCGAGACCAGCGCCGCCGTCGCCGGCCGCGTCGGCCAGGCAAGGGGCGCGCAGCGGACGCGCTACGGCGAAAACGGCCCGGCCAGCAACGCCGAGGCCGAAACGCGCGACGTCAGGGTCGGCCCGGAGGCGCAGGAGCTGGCCGAGCGGGCGATGGAGCGGCTTCGCCTATCGCCGCGCGGCTACACGCGGACCTTGCGGGTCGCGCGCACCATCGCCGACCTCGCCGGCATCGAAACGGTACGCCGGCAGGACGTGGCGGAAGCGCTCGCCTTCCGCCATCGCATGCCCGGCCGACCGACCTAGGACTGCAGCATCGGCTTGCCCTCATGCGAGACCAGCAGGTCGTGCATGTCGTTGGCGTGCTCCTCCTCCTTGCCGAGGATACCTTCCAACATGACCCGCGTCGTCGCGTCGCGGTCGGCGAAGAAGCGGATCAGCTCGCGGTAATGTTCCACCGCGATGCGCTCGGCGATCAGGTTCTCGCGGATCATGTCGACCAGGTTCTCGCCTTCGGCATATTGCGAGGCGGAGCGGGTAGCCAATCCTTCGGGATTGAAGTCCGGCCTGCCGCCGAGCTGGTTGATGCGCTCGGCCACTTCGGTCATGTGGTGCCGCTCTTCCTTGGCGTGCTCGGCGAACTCCTCCTTCACCGCATCTGACGAGATGCCGGTCGCGGCGATCGAATGCATGGTGTAGCGCAGCACACACACGATCTCGGTGGCGAGCACGTTCTGCAGGATGGCAATGGTCTGCTTGACGTCGCCCTCATACGCAGGCGTTACGGCGCCCTTCTCAAGTTCCTTGCGAGCCCGCTCGCGCAGGGTATTGACGTCGGTCAGAAATGGCTTGGAATTGTCGGTCGTACTCTGGCTCATGGTGGTCTCCGGGTTGCCTGCGCGCAGCAACGCGCTAGGGCGGTGATGGTGGCGAGGCCCGCCTCATTCTTCGACGCGGAAGGCGTCCGCGATCCGGCGCACCGTCCCGGTGGCGTCGACCAGGAGCACGTCGAAGCGAACGCCGCGCCTGCCCCAGCCAGGATGCTCCGCCAGCAATTGCTCGGCCGCCCCCAGGAGCCGCAAGCGCTGCCTGGCGGACAACGCCGCGGCGGCCTCGGCCAGGGTCGGCCGCGCCTTCACCTCGATCAGGGCAAGTAGCCCGTCCCGCTCGGCGACCCATCGACCTCGCCCGCATCGGTCCTGAGCCGCCGACCGAGGACGGTCCAGCCATCCCGCTCCAGCGCGGCGCAGGCGAGGGCTTCGGCATCGACGCCGAGATGGTGGGCCCGCCTGCCCCGCTCGCGGCGCATCGACATCCGCGCGAGTCTCGCCGATCCGGCGTGGTCCTGGCAATCTCGGGCAAGGCACCGAGAGCGAACGCCCTAGGGCGAACGGCGCCGCTCCGGCAGCGATACTTCGACGTTCGGATGCTCGGCCGGCGCAACACGGCCCGACAGGTTTTGGATACGCCACGTGTAACCCATGTCCGAGAGCTCCTGCCCGAGGCGGCGCGCCCAGGCGTGGTCCTCCCGCGCGTAGAAGCGAATGATCCCCGACGAGGGCACGTCGGCGGTGGCTCTGGCCTCGATCTGATCGGGCGGCACGCCGGCCCGCGCGGCGAGCTGTTCCGCCGCCGCCCGGCTGCTATCGGAGTTGCCCGCGTATCGAATCACGAGGGCCGCTATGGCGGTCTTGCCGCCATCTTGCTGGGCGATACCGGCGGCGTCGGACGACACCGCCGGTGGTGACGACGGCATGCCGGGCGATTGCGGGGCGGGCGGCTCCGGCTCGGCAACCGTTTGCGCCGCGGAGGCGGACGGCGGCGGAACGGCCGGTCGCGGCTCGGCCGGGTTGCTTGCCGACGGCTGGACCGTTTGCGCGTCGCCAGCGGATGCGCGATCGGGCGGCGGCCCGAGCCACTGCAGCACGGCTCCGCTGGCGCCCGCGAGAGCAAGCACGGAGCTCCAGAACCAGAGGAGAGGCCGCCATCCGAAAGCGGTTTGCGAGCGATCCGGTCGCAACGCGTCAGGCACTCGGGGAAGCGCTGGAAGCCGGCGGATGCGGCCGCCACGTACCAAGGACGTCGTTGTAGGCGGCCATGTCATCCTCCTCGACTTCGGCATCCCACGAGCCGCGCGGGGCACAGCGGAACGGCGCGAACGGCCGCTCGCTGCAAGCGGGTCAGCCGGCCGCGCGCGGCCCGCACCCGAAGCGGCGATAGTATGCCCAGCGCCGGCCGGTGTCCCCTGCACGCGATGCCCGGCGCTTCAAAAAGCTGCAAACCTCAGCGAAAATCTGACTCCGACGGCTGATTTCACAAGCAACGGATGTGCAACGCCCAACAGCACTAGTATGACGTGTGGCGAGATCTCAGCCGTTCGAGCGCCGTTCAACGACTCGGGGTGCAGTTGGTGCGGCCTGCGGCAAGGCAGTCCTGCATCCGACCGCTTTCACGCAGCCGGCCCATCACGAACACGACGGCCACGATGATCGCCACGACGATCAGCAAGCCGACCAAGGCGCCGCGGCGGGAACCGCCGTCCGGATCGTCGCTCACCGCTGCGTCCGCCCCTCCTCGACCGCGTGGCATGCGACGGCGACCGCGCCGACCGTCGTGTAGCCGGGCTTCTCGACCGGGCAACGGGCGCTCGCCAGCGGGCAGCGGGGATGGAACGGGCAGCCGGGGGGCGGCGCGATCGGGCTCGGCACCTCGCCGGAGACCGGAGTACGCGCCGCGCCCGACATCTGCAGGTCCGGGATCGCGGCGAGCAGCATCCGCGTGTACGGGTGCAGGGGCGCGGCGAAGATCGCCGCGGCCGGGCCGGTCTCGACGATGCGGCCGAGATACATGACGCCGAGCCGGTTCGACATGTGCCGCACCACGGCAAGGTTGTGGCTGATGAACAGGTAGGTCAGCGCCAGGCGCTGCTGCAGATCCTTCATCAGGTTGAGGATCTGCGCCTGCACCGAGACGTCGAGCGCACTCGTCGGCTCGTCGCACACCAGGAAGTCGGGCTCGCTCGACAGCGCGCGGGCGATCGACACGCGCTGACGCTGGCCGCCCGAGAACTCGTGCGGATACTTCTCCCCGTCGGCCGGAGCGAGGCCGACCTGGGACAGCAGCGCGCCCACCCTGTCGGCGATCGCGCCCCGCCCATGCAACATGCCGAAGGCGCGGAGCGGCTCGGCCACGATGTCGCGCACCCGCCAGCGCGGGTTCAGCGAGGCGTACGGGTCCTGGAAGATCATGTTCATCCGCCGCCGCAGCGCGGGCTGCGCGCGCGCCGACGACAGGCTCTGGCCCTCGAACCGGATCTCGCCCTCGGTCGGCGGAAACAGCCCGACGGCAAGCCGCGCGATCGTCGTCTTGCCGCAGCCGCTCTCGCCGACCAGCGACAAGGTGGTGCCCCGTGTGATGGCAAACGAAACCTCGTCGACCGCACGCAAGGACAGGCGCTTCTCGCCCGAGAGCGCGCGCTGCAAGAAAGGCCGCGAGACGTCGAACACGCGCGAGACCTCGCGCGCTTCCAGCACGACGGTTTCGGGGCGCGCTTCCAGCGCGACTGGTTCGGCGGGCACTTCCAGCGCGACGGGTTCAGACACGCGCCGGCGCCTTGTCATGCAGCCAGCACGCGGCCCGCGAGGCACCGGCGTCCAGCAACTCGGGCCGTTCGCTACGGCAGCGGTCGAACACATGCGGGCAGCGCGGGTTGAACGAGCAGCCGGGCGGGATCGCGGCCAGCCGCGGCATCCCGCCGTCGATCTGCCGCAACCGCTCGATGCGGCGGTCGAGCGATGGAATGCTGCCCATCAGCCCCTCGGTATAGGGGTGCGCCGGGTGCTGCACCACGGCGCGCACCGGGCCGATCTCGGCGATGCGCCCCGCGTACATCACCGCGACGCGATCGGCGGTCTCGGCGATGACGCCCATGTCGTGCGTGATCAGCATCACCGACGTGCCCTCGTCGCGCGCGAGCCCCTTCAGCAAGCCGATGATCTGCGCCTGCACGGAAACGTCGAGCGCCGTCGTCGGCTCGTCGGCGATCACCAGGCGCGGCTCGGCGCACAGCGCCAGGGCGATCACCACGCGCTGCCGCATGCCGCCGGAGAACTCGTGCGGGTAGGCGTCGATCCGCCGGGGCGCGGCCGGGATGCCGACCCGCTCCAGCCAGGCGATCGCGCGGCGGCGCGCTTCGGCGTCCGACAGCGAGAGATGCGTCTGCATCGTCTCGGCCAATTGCCGCCCCACCGTGTAGACCGGATCGAGCGTGGTCAGCGGGTCCTGGAAAATCGCGCCGATCCGCCGACCGCGAATACGGCGGAGCTGTGACGGTCCCAGCGCGTCGATGCGCGTTCCATCGAGCCGGACCTGACCGCCGGCGATCCGCCCCGGCGGCTCCAGCAAGCCGATGATCGCGGCCCCCGTCAGCGACTTGCCCGCGCCGCTCTCGCCGACGACGCCCAGCACCTCGCCTTGCTCGATCTCGAAGGAGATGCGGTCGAGCGCCCGCAACACGCCGCGTCGGGTCGGGAACTCGACCGTCAGTTCCTCCACCGCGAGCAGCCCCATCAACGCAGCCGCGGATTGAGCGCATCGCGCAGCCAGTCGCCCAGCAGATTGATCGCCAGCACCATCACGACCAACGCCAAGCCGGGGAAGATCGTCACCCACCACTCGCCGCTGAACAGGAAGTCGTTACCGAGACGGATCAGCGTGCCGAGCGAGGGCTGCGTCACCGGGAGCCCGACGCCGAGGAAGGAGAGCGTCGCCTCGGCGATGATCGCGAGGCCGAGGGTCAGGGTGGCGATGACCAGCACCGGGCCGAGCACGTTCGGCAGGATGTGGGTGAACATGATGCGCGCCGCGGAAAGCCCGATCACCCGCGCCGCCATCACGTATTCGCGATTGCGCTCGACCAGCGTCGAGCCGCGCACCGTGCGGGCGAATTGCGGCCACAGGCTGATGCCGACGGCGAAGATGATGACGTAGATCTGCAAGCGCTCGTGCAAGCTCTTCGGTAGCGCCGCGGTGACCACGCCGTCGATCAGCAGCGCGATCAGGATGTTGGGGAACGTGAGCTGGACGTCGGCGAGGCGCATCAGCGCCGCATCGGTGGTGCCGCCCGCGTAGCCCGCGACGAGCCCGAGCGTGACGCCGACCAGGGTTGCGAACAGGATCGCCGCGGCGCCGACCAGCAGGCTGATGCGCATCCCGTACATGATGCCGGAGAGCACGTCGCGGCCCTGGTCGTCGGTGCCGAGCGGATAGGTCCAGTCGCCGTCCGCGACGCCGACCGGCGGGCGCAAGCTGTCCATCAGGTTGAGGCTCGCGAGATTGAACGGATCGTGCGGCGCGATCACCGGCGCGAGAATGGCGGCGAGGATGCACGACACGACGACGAGCAGCGAAACGATGGCGACCGGCGAGCGGCCGAGGGCGTATGCGAAGTCGCTGTCGAGCGCCCGCGCGGCGGCGCGCCTCATCGGGCGGGACGCACGGCGCGGCGCTCGATCCGCAGCCGCGGATCGACCGCATAGTACAGCAGATCGACCACCAGATTGATGGTCACGAACAGCAGCCCGATCAACAGCAGGTAGGCCGACATCACCGGCACGTCGGCGACCGCGATCGACTGCACCAGCAGCAGGCCCATGCCGGGCCACTGGAACACCGTCTCGGTGACGATCGAGAACGCGACGACCATGCCGAACTGCAGTCCCGCGATGGTAACGACCGGAACCAGCGTGTTGCGCAGCGCGTGGCCGAAATTGACGGTCCGGTCCGTAAGGCCGCGCGCGCGAGCGAACTTGATGTAATCGGTGCGCAGCACCTCGAGCATCTCCGCGCGCACCAGGCGCATGATCAGCGTCATCTGAAACAGCGCCAGGGTGATGGATGGCAGCACCAGCGCCTTCAAACCGGAGACGGTCAGCAACCCCGTGCTCCACCAGCCGAGATGGACGACATCGCCGCGCCCGAAACTCGGCAGCCAATGCAGCATCACGCTGAAGATGAGGATGAGCAGGATGCCGATCAGGAAGGTCGGTAGCGAGACGCCGATCAGGCTGAGGGCGAGAAACAGCCGAGAGCTGAACGCCGAACGGTAAATGCCGGTGTAGACGCCCGCCGGGACGCCGATCAGCAATGCCAGGACCGAGGCGGTAAGCGCCAGCTCCAGAGTGGCCGGCAGCCGTTCGGCGATCAGCCCGGCGACGGGGCGGGCAAGGCGATAGCTGATGCCGAAATCGCCGTGCAGCGCGGCCCCTATGAAGCGGGCGTATTGCACGAAGAACGGCTGATCGAGGCCGAGTTGATGCGCCACGGCCTGCCGGTCCGCCGCCGTCGCGTTCTGGCCGAGCATGGTCGCCACCGGATCGCCCACGTAGGCGAAGAGCGCGAAAGCGATGAAGCCGACCACGAGCAGGACCGGAACGGCTTGCAGGATGCGAGAGATGATGAACGCGAACATGGACCTCGCATGTTTAGGGTAGGCGCGCCCTCTGCGCCAAACGTTGCCTTCGCGCCCTCACCCAACCCTCTCCCGGAGGGAGAGCGCTTCCTGCTCCCTCTCCCTCCGGGAGAGGGCCGGGGTGAGGGGCGGGCCGCGCCCATTCGTTGACGAGGCTGAAGCCGACGCCGAGCAGCACGGGGCCGAGGAATATGCCGAGCAGCCCGAACGCGAGCGCGCCGCCCAGCACGCCGAGCACCGTGAGCAGGAACGGCAGCTTGGCGCCGCGCGCCAGGATCCAGGGCTGGATGACGTGATAGGTGCCGGAGATCACGACGACGCCATAGGCGAGCAGAAACACGCCGTGCCCGGTCGCACCGCTGCTGAGCAGCCAGAGGCCGGCAGGCACCCAGATCAGCGGCGCCCCGATCGGCAGCACGGCGAAGAAACCGGCGATCGCCGCCAGCAGCACCGGACGCGGCACGCCGGCGATCCAGAGCCCGAAAGCGGTCAGCACGCCCTGCACCAGCGCCGTGCCCAGAATGCTGTAGACGGTGCCCCGGACGGTCGCGCCGGTGACTGCGATCAGTCGCTCCGCCTGATCCCCGGCAATGCGCCGGAGGATGCCCCGCAGGCGCTCCGCGATGGGCTCGCCGTAGGCATAAAAGAAGAACGCGATGAATAGCGCGAACACGAACAGCACCACGCCATTGGCGATGCCGAGCAGCAGGCTCAGCCCGCCTTCGGCCAGCATCCCGAGATAGGGCCGGAACGCGGCGACCATGACGCCGAGGTCGGCCGCCCAGCTGTCCCAGAGATTGCCGATGGTCGGGCCGAACAGCGGGATCGCGAACACCCAGGCGGGCGATTCCGGCAGGCCCGCGCGTAGCGCGCCCTCCACGATCAAGCGCAGGTGAGCCACGTCGGCGCCGCTGGTCGGGGCCGCGACGGCGAGCGGCAGCACGATCACCACGGCCGTCAGGGTCACCATGATGCCGGCCGCCCCGCCGTGCCCGATGCGCAGTCGAAGGCGCAACCACTCGGCGACCGGCCAGGTGGTGAACACCAGGATGCCCGCCCACAGGATCGACGAGAAGAACGGGTAGAGCACCAGCACGCAGCCGACCGCGATGCCCCCGAGCAGCAGCCCCATCAGCACCCGTTCAGCCAGCATCGAAGGTATGCGTTCCCCGTGATCGAGAGCGGGCAACTGCGTGCCTCGCCGACCGCCGCTGGTCAAGCCGAGGCCCCGACGCTAGCCTTTATCGCAACCGGGAGGAGCGACGCGGATGCCGCGCTTGGCAGCCAACCTGTCCATGATGTTCAACGAAGCCGCGTTCCTCGACCGCTTCGCTGCCGCGCGGCAAGCCGGGTTCGACGCCGTCGAGTTCCTGTTCCCCTACGATTTCCCTGCCGCCGATATCCGTCGTCGGCTGGACGACAGCGGCCTCGCACTCGCGCTGTTCAACATGCCGCCCGGCAATTGGGCGGCGGGCGAGCGCGGCGTCGCCAGCCTGCCGGGCCGCACGCAGGATTTCCGCGACGGGGTGGCGAAGGGGCTCGACTACGCCGGCGCGCTCGGGGCGAAATTGATCCACTGCATGGCCGGGATCGTGCCGCCGGGCGTGCCGCCGGTCACGGCCGCGAGCCTCTACGCGGCCAACCTCGCCTGGGCGGGCGAGCAGGCGCTGGCGGCCGGCGTGCGCATCGTCATCGAGCCGATCAATCACCGCGACATGCCGGGCTATTTCCTGCACACCCAGGCACAAGGGGCCGCGGTGGTGGAGGCGATCGGGCGCGATCGGCTGGGATTGCAGTTCGACGTCTATCACTGCCAGATCACGGAAGGCGACGTGACCCGTCGCATGGAGCAGTTCATGCCCGTGATCGCGCACATGCAGATCGCGGACGTGCCGGCGCGCAACGAGCCGGGCACCGGGGAGATCGGCTGGGGCTACGTGTTCCGCCGCATGGACGAGCTCGGCTACCGGGGCTGGGTCGGTTGCGAATACCGGCCGGCGGCGGGGACGGTCGAGGGATTGGGTTGGCGCAAGCAGTTCGGGGTGTAGCAAAGCACCCTCACCCCGACCCTCTCCCGGAGGGAGAGGGGGAAAAAGCCCTCTCCCATCGGGAGAGGGTTGGGTGAGGGCTAACAGGATCGCCCAAGAAGGAGATCAGGCAGCATGAAAATCGGTTTCGTCGGCCTTGGCATCATGGGGCGCCCGATGGCGCTCAACCTGAAAAAGGCGGGGCACGAGCTCTTGGTGCCCGACCGGGCCAGCCTGAACGACGAAATCCGTGGGGCCGCCGCCGTGCTGCCCGACCCGCGCGCCGTCGCCGAACAGGCCGAGGTCGTGATCCTGATGGTGCCGG
>JAABUQ010010934.1_pt1 | contig 11767 bp, 12 predicted proteins | sample 5560001 | NCBI WGS metagenome assembly JAABUQ01 (sample SAMN10711888, study PRJNA513371) | rock metagenome | isolation source: Antarctica rocks | place: Antarctica: Victoria Land, Finger Mt nord | collected 2015-12-18
TGGTTTCTTTCCCCAAAAATCACAGTTGTTCACAAAAAAAAGAAGCAAAAAAAATCTTTTACAACAATCATAAATGCAACTCTTTCTCCTTTGCTAATCTAAAGGAAATGACAAAAAAAGAAACGTTAGAAAAAAAATCAAATCCCCAAAACCTGCTTCAACTTAACATAACCTGCTTTACTTACCGGGATTTTTGCACCGGATTTCAAGATCAAAACATGCGTTTCCTTTTCATAAGGATCAATCCTAACGATCTGTTCTACACGAACAATATAAGAACGGTGTACGCGCGTAAACAAGTTCGGGTCTAATATCTGTTCAAAAAAACCCATGGTTTTATTTTTGAGGAAGGCACCGGCAGCCGTGTGGATGTTCACATAATCGTCCGCTGCTTCCAGATAGATCACTTCCTGAACAGGGACCACTTTAATTTTGGTCCCGGTTTTTACCACAATCCGATCATGCTGTGCCGGGGAACTGGCCGCAGTTTCCAGTAAAGCAGTTGTAGCTTCGGGTTTTTTAGGTTGGTTTTCCAGGAATTTTTCAATGGCTTTATTAAAACGTTCTTTGCTGAAGGGTTTTAACAAATAATCTACCGCGTGGGCTTCAAAAGCTTTTAGCGCGTATTCATCAAAAGCAGTAGTAAAGATAACAGCAGGTGCATGATCAACCAGTTCCAGCATTTCAAAGCCGTTGATTTTGGGCATTTGCACATCCAAAAAAATCAGGTCCGGTTTGTACTGCATAATCGCTTTAATCCCTTCAAAGCCATCGCCGCATTCCTGTGCTACCTGCAATTGCGGATATTGCTGCAAATATTCCCGCACGATAGAACGGGCCAAAGGTTCATCGTCAATGATCAATACTGTTTTTATCGGCATAAATTATTCATTGGTTTTTTTATCGGGATTTAAGGTGATCAATGTTTGCGGTATTTTAAGTTTGATGTTGAAAATAGCTTCATTGGTTTGAATTTCGATCAAATCATGCCGGGCAAACAACAAGTACAACCTGCGTTTTACACCACTCAGCCCGAATCCGGTCCCATGCCTTGGTTGCGCCGTTTCCGGGTCGTAAGGATTGCTGATCGAAACCTGCAATTGTTTGTCAATTACCAAAGCTTCCAAGCTGATCGTTACTGCACCAATGGTATCGTATAAACCAAATTTAATGGCATTTTCTACCAAAGGCTGCAGCAGCATCGGCGGAATCTGCATGGCATCGGCTGCATCGTTATGTCGCAAAACCGTAGTAAGCCGGTGCCCGAAACGTACTTTTTCTATATCAAGATACAGTTGCAAGTGCTGCAGTTCGTGTAGGAGGGAAACCCATTGCTGTTCTTCTTTCAGCGTTCCGCGGAGAAAATCAGAAAGTTGGTGGATCATTTTTCGTGCTTCTTCCGGCTTAAAACCAATTAATGCACTAATAGAATTTAAACTGTTAAACAAAAAGTGCGGCTGTAATTGCTGGCGCAGTTTGTACAGTTCCGCATCGCGTGCCAAACTTTCGGCGGCAAGCTTTCTTGCTTCGTTGGCTTTCTGGTCTTTTTGCAGGTAGCGCAAAGCACTTAGCATGGCCATGCAGCCAATGATCAGGAAGGCAATAGAAAAACGGATGGTCAGGGATTGGATCAAAAAAGCTTTATAAGCCGGATCAGGGACCAGTTGCGGCAGCAGCCAGCGACAAGCAGCCAGCCAAAGCAAACTTAAAACCAAGCAAAGCATCAGGATAAAAACAGAACGGCCTTGTTCTGGCTGGTAATATTTAAGGTTGTTGCTGATAAGGAAACAAGCACCGGCCAGCAAAACACTGGTGGTTCCGGCATCGGTGCAAGCTACTTTCCAGCTAAAACCAAAATCATACAGCAGGTAACTTTGCAGCGCAAACCAAGCCAGCAAGCCTGCGCCAACTACGGCACGAAACTTATTGAGCAAAGAAGTCTGGATTTCCAAAATTTTCTGGTTTATGGGTTGATGCTGTTTTTATCGTATAAATTTTAGCCTCGCCCTGGCTTTGTTTCCCCTCATCTGCATTCTCTAAAAATCAGGCTTTTAGATTTTATTTTTGCCCCCTCTCTTTTGGACAAGGCTGGGGCAAGGCCAAAAACAAGTGTTAAAAGAAGCTAAAAACTTTTAATATCCACGCCGCCAAAAATGGAAATCCCTTTTAGCACCAACACTTTTCCACCTATGGCAGCATCAGTATTTGGTATGCGCTTATCGTTTACGCCACCGAAAATAGCAGCGACATCAGAAACAACTTGCCAATGCGGCGGAACAATTAATTTGGTGCCGCCAAAAAGCTGTACCAAATCCACAATTACTTGTCCGCTGATATCAGAATGACTGAAATCCAAATCCGTACCGCCAAAAATGTTTACAATTTCGCCGCCTTTAAACGTTTTAGACATAATGTTTTTTTTAATACCGCCAAATATGGAGAAAGCACTCAGGTAGTCTTCACTACTTTCGGGTTTGGCATGCGTTGTACTTTGCGGTTCTGGTGTTGCAGGATCAGGGTTTAGAAAATCCGGATTCACATAAGCTTCTTTTGAAAACGTATTATTGTTGCTGTAATCTTTATTTCGGGAAAAAATTATCCATAAGCCTAAAGCAATAAAAATAACCGGCCAGCCATAATTTACAATATGGTCTCCCGGAAATATTTTTTCCAGCAGAAACAAGCAACCAGTTACGACTAAAATTAGCCAGGTAGAATTTTTGGATCGGTTTCTTGTCCTTTGGGCCAGGCCGATTATAATGAGAATAACGGGCCAGCTAAATAACCACGACGGGAAGAAAAACCAATCCAGTTGGTGCAGTAACAATACAAGGCCAAGTGCCGTCAGGATAAAACCGGCTATAATCCTACCAGATTTTTTTGAAGGGTTATGATGGAGATCGTTCATTTTTTATTTTAAATTACTGATACAAATGTATCTATGCAGTTTTACCAGGCAAACAGCAAACAGGCAAAGATTTGCAAATATTCGGTAAACGCCCTTAATTTTTCGGCAGGATTATTAGGTAAGTTATTGGCTTTCCCTTTTCACGATCAAAACCTCGTCTTCGCTTAAAACCAAATAACCGTAATCATAGCAAAAGTTGTAGGTATTGCCGGTTTGTGTTTGATAAATGCCCGTAAAATAGCTAAAGTTAAAGCCCAGCGTATTCAGTTTTTTGCGGGAAGTTTTGGTTTTTCCGTTTGGGTTCAATTGTTGCAAGATACGCCTGTTGCGCCGTAAAATATTATTGACATTGCGCACCAAGTTATGACTGTCGCTGTTCAGTTGGTTATTGTAATTGCTGCGGCACTGGTCGTTGCAAAATTTCTTATCGGCCCGGCCGCGGATGGCTTCCCCGCAATCTAAGCAAAGGCGTTCTGTTGTTGGCATGGGTGATGAAGATTTTATTGCCAGTTTTTATAAGATTATAATATATATTATGCGGATACTTTTCTTAGTTAATCCATTTATTTTAAACAACAATCCAAATATGATGTAGAACTATGTCATTTGAAGTCTTTCGATGTACGATTGATTTAAGGTAATTATAATTATTTTGTTTTTCACTTTCTATTAAGATTTCGTCTTTATTCCAAGTATTATTGGAGTTTGATAAGTCATCAATCCAACTGTTTATAGTTGTTAACCAATAAGCCGAAGTTTCCTTTTCAATAAAACCAAGCATTCCACATTCATTAAGACCTTTTCCATGTTTTTCTGTCTTATACCTTTCTATACCACCGTTATTCTTTTCCCCAATTACATATTCTTTTTCTCTGGTTTTTTCTGGGGAGGGCAAACGTTTGCTTTCAACAGAAAATATCGAAGCTGTGGAAATACCTTGCTCATTAGGATAAAAATAAAAATCTGAAAATCCTTTACTTAAATTGGTAATATCTCTGTATTGACTACTAATATTAAATGGATAATCATTTTTTCGTATTAATATTTGAGCCTGTTCTACGAAAATTTGCGTAAAATCGTCTTCATTTAATCTTTTCTTTACGTAAAAGTTAGATTGAACGTAGGATTTAAAATTTGGAACGGTTTGCTTCATCAAGTTGTGAAAAAGTAAAATAACAGAGTTATTAGAAATTCTAACTTGGGAAGTTTCTCCCATAAACAAATTTTCCTCTGCTATCATTTTTCTGCAGATATTGAAAAGTCAGAAAAACATTTATCAGCATCACGATATGCTATTAGAGAAAGCCAATACCTGTATTGGTTCGGTTTAATAAATACAATTGTATTCTTTTGTGGATATAATTTAATAATTCTATTTACAGAAAGATGAGATGAAATTTCTTTATTTGTAAGCCCACCAATGTTTAATTCAGAAATGTTATTGTGAAATTTCACTACGTCATCAACTGAATCATATTTGAATATAGCTGCAATTAATGAATTTTTAAGCTCTACTACATCACTTAATCTGAATTTATGTTCTTCATTTTTGTAGATAATATTTAATGTTTTTGAGAATTCAGCACCATAGTTTAAAAGAGTTGATTCTAATTTATTATGCTGAATTGGGTATAGTGCTTTAGACTTTTCTCCATGTATAAAAAAATCTACCTGAAAATTAATACAGTCGTCTATAATTTTTAAATCAAAATCTGAAAATGAATTCTCCTTATTACCAATTTCTAAGAATGGAATATTTTTCAAATCTTTTAAAAGAAAAGTGCTATTTCTATTTATTAATGTTTCAGAACTAGTTGCAAGGAAATAAAATTTATAAAAAGAATAATAATCTTTAAAGGATTTATAAATACGTTTTAAAAAATCAATGTTATTTTTTATAGATTTAATTGAGATAAGCCTTCTTTTAAATGAAAACGAAGATTCATTATAAAAAATTGGAAATCGACTTTCACCAATATTTTCCCATATAATTAAGTTTGGCGCTTTAAAAGCATCTTCAGTTGGTACTTTTGAAAATTTTAAATTCTTGTCTAATTCAATAAGTGCATTATAGTTGATTTGCTCTTCAGATATTGCCTCAGTTGGAAGAAATGGAATTTGATAGATATGATCGGGGTACAAATTTTTCTTACTTCCGATTTCAAAACCTTCTTCTATTATACAATTATTTTTATTTAATATTTGCTTTAAAGAATATACATCTTGAAATTTTTCCACTAAATTCTTTATTCTACCTCCACCTAATAAATTATTTTTCCAAATAAATTCATTGTTAATAGCTATTTGTCTGTTTACAAAATGTAAATCATAATCATCTATTTCAAAAACTATCCTTTCTTTGGTTGCTTTTGTCCTTTTAAAAGTTAGATGAAGAATGTTTTTGCTAAAATTAGGTTTTTCGTTTTTTATAAATATAGCAGCGGAAGCTACATCAGCACCATTGTCCCACAATGATTTATTTCTTGCTAATGCAGTAAAGTCAAGGATTTGAATTATATTATAATTTGAAAATAATACTTTTTTATAATCTATTGATGTACTATTATAAAGCAACCCAGAAGATTTTATAATTAAACATGCCAAACCGCTTTCTTTTAATCTATATAAAGATTCTGAAAGAAATTTTAAAGCAATTTGACCTTGTGGAATTTTTACTTTTTTGTTTTCAAATTGCCAAATATTTGAATAATTTGAAATAGCTCCTCTAACAAATGGAGGATTTCCTATTATTAAATCAAACTTTTTATCTTGTATTGCCTGACAATTAAAAAAATCAGATTGGATCAGGTTTCTTTCCCTTAAATCATCAAACTTTAATTCGTTTATAATTTTAATAGGATTTAATTCATTGCACAAAGCTAAACTTAAACTGAAAGAGGCTAATCTTACTGCTTGTTCTTCTTTATCTACACCATAAATATTTTTAAGAAGAGCTTTCAAATCATTAATATCTGGCAACTTCATTTCGTTTTGCAGTCGCCAAATCTGAACTAATCTTTTAAAAGTAATAACTAAAAAAATTCCTGATCCACAAGCTGGGTCAAGTATAGAAAACTCTCTGAGGTTAATGTCTTTAAACTTATTTAACGGAATGCATTCATCAACTAAAAGTTTAGCCAAGTGTGAAGGAGTGTAAAATAATCCTTTATCTTTTTTATCTTCTCCAATAAATTCTTCATATAATCGGCTAATTAATTCAACAGGAATAAATTTAAATTCAATATATCTCCAATCGGGAAAACCGATTTCCAGTTGTTCGGATTCTAATTTTGTTTTATCAGTAGCTAATAAATTAGCAACACTAGACAGATTTAACTTTTTGAGTTGCTTTTGTTCTTCGTCACTCCATCTAAAGACATTTCCATTAAAGTCTTTATTTAGATCAACTAACAGTTCAACAAAGAATCCAAGTCTTAGAACATCATTAAAAGTATTGGCTTTGTTATATTTTTGAAAATACTTTTCAGACAATAATTTATTTCCTTTATTGTCAATTCTTTCTTCTAAGTACTTTATTAAGATTGCTTGAACAATGATTTTATTTACTATTTCTGTTGACGTATTTTTAAATTCTTTGGTAAGCTTGCTAACTACAAACCTTATATTTTCTATAAGCTTATTGTAGGCAGAATTCTGAAACTTAAATTTATTTTTTAATTCTTCCTGCTCCCAGAAAATTCCACTTTTAATCTTTACAGCAAATTGCTCATTATATAAGTCATGAACTTTTCCAACTAATTCAAGGCTACTTACTAAATACTCAGGTTTGTAATCTCTTGTTATATGCTTGGTACAATCTAAAATTTTTATTTCGGTGTTATAAAAAATACAAGCTAAAGGAGCGTCGCCGCTGCTCCAGATTTTCTTCTGAATTTCAGTAATTTCATTTTCGTTTTGAACATCAAAACCTCTATCTGTAAAGTCGAATAAATATACTTGAGGTTTATAGCCACCATTTAGTTGTTTTCTTAAGTAAACGGCAGAAGCGTTGAATTCCTCTGCGTTTTCTAAATGAAATTTTATTTGTGGGTCTGGTAAAATTTCTCCCTTACCAGTCAAAAACAAAGCATTATCTTCTTCAAAACCCAATTTTTTTAAACCGTGCTGGAAAGAATTGCTTTTGTTTGTTATACTACTCATGTTATAATCTAACTAACAAAAGTAGCAAAATAATAGATTTGTAACCCATGTTATATTAATGATTTAATTCCTTATAAGTTAAATAGTTATTATGAAATTTGAAGTTTATTATTTTGAGGTAAATTGAATTTCCTTAAAAATCCTAAATAAGAGCATATATTATTTTTCCGTTTACAAACGTTTACAAACGAAAACATCCATCTATAACCGCTTACCATCCGACTAATATAATCACTCCGCCTCACCTTTGTACCATCAGTTCAAAACAAAACATAAAAACGATGAGCACCTTAAAAAACAGTGTACGCTTGGTAGGAAACTTAGGTACAAACCCGGAAGTAAAAAGCTTCGGTCAAAACAAAAAAATGGCAAAATTGGCTTTGGCCACCAATGAAACTTACCACAACCAGAAAGGCGAAAAAGTAACCGAAACGCAATGGCACAACTTAATACTTTGGGGCAAGCAGGCCGAAATTGCAGAAAGCTATTTGAAAAAAGGTGATGAAATCAGCATTGCAGGCAAATTGGCTTCGCGAAATTATACCGATAAAGAAGGCATTAAACGTTACGTTACTGAAGTGGTGGTGAATGAAATTTTAATGCTAAGCGGGAAGAGGTAAGTTGGTTTGGAGAAGTACAGAATTAGGGTTTAAGTATTTTTCTATGGTAAAAGAAGCATCTGGCTTTATCGGATGCTTCTTTTATCTACCTAAAAAGCTTATTTCTATCAAGGGTTTTTCTTGTCCTTTAATGCTATTGTAAAAGTATTCCCATTTCGTTATACTTTTTTGACGCCTTCTAAAATATCAAAAAAATTATCTTTAGTGTAAGGAAAAAGCCTTGGCAAGTTTTTTATGATAAATTCAGGGATAGGGTTAATGTGGTTTTGAAAAATTATTGGGCGAAAAAGGTCTGCCCGGGAATATTTACAATGTCCTTTTTCGTTTTTGATAAATTTACAACCGGCAAGTTCCGGAAATGATTCAAACTGAGATATAGAAATATTACTTAACTTATGGGTGCTCATATTTTATTATAATGCAAGTTCAAGATTGGTAGAACTTTTATTGATTCCCTGCATTGTAATTAAGTTCCTGTAAGTCTCATTATCAGCTAATAAAACTGATTCTTCTGGTGCTGCAACGCGTTTTCTCTTTTTATTAACTGTCCATCCCAACCGTTCTAATTCATCGTAAACCGTGCCTTTATTTAGTGTATAGCTTACAAATTCATCTAATTGGATTTTAAATGACTGAGCTGCTTCTTCAGTACTGTTTCCATAACCGGTAAGGTCTAAGGCTGGGGCATATTGAAAATAGAGGTTATCATCTGCCCAAGCAATTAATTCAAGCCGAATTTCTACGCGGTGCTTCTGAGCATCGTATCTCGCCTCTAAATGATGTTTTGCCATGTCATAAAATCTTGTTTACAAATACAATTATAACGGTTTTGAATTTGAACTTAGCGTCTCGTACTGTTATAATTTTTTAAAGTAGGTAATGAGCTATCAGCAATCAGGTATTAACCAACATCCATTAACACTAAACTTTTATGCTTCAAGAAATCATGGCGTACTTAAAGCTACCGGCAAAACTTTCCCATTAAAAAACTTGTGCCCCGTCAGCGCAAAATCAGCAATGTATTTGCCCATTTCAAAAGCCATCACCGGCGATTGGTAGCCTGGGAAAGCGCGCTCCAGCATTTCGGTTTGTGCCGAGCCTAAAGCCAGGCAGTTTACTTTGATTTCCTGTTCGGCCAGTTCTTGTGCCAGGCATTCAGTCAAAGTATGTAAGGCAGCTTTACTGGCAGAATAAGCGGACAAACCGGAAAACTTCGCGCTTCCCTGGAAACCGCCCATGCTGCCGATATTCAGGATATGCGAGTTTTTTGCCATTAAAAGAAGCATCGCCTGGATCATGCGCACATGGCCGAGGTAATTGCCTTGCAGCATTTCTACAAAATCACTTTCGCCAAGTTGTGCAAAAGGTTTGTTGATCAACGTGCCGGCATTGTTGATCAGCACATCAATTTTTCCTTCAAAGTGAGCTATAATAAATTGTTTTAGGTCGTTGTAATCATCATGCACAATATCAAAAACTATCGGATATAAAACACAATCCGGGTTTAAGCTTTGGGAAATTTCCAGCAAACGTGCCAACTTTTGTTCTGACCGGGCAAGTGCTATAATTTGATGGCCAGGCTGTTGGATTAGTTCGATTACAGCTTCAAACCCAATACCGCTGCTGGCTCCGGTAATGATGATGTTCATTTGATAATGATTAAAAAACGATGCTTCTTTTAGCATCTGTTTTCATAGTTCCGCAAAGTTTATCTTACAACATCAATCTGTTGCCAATGGTGTTGTTTCGGTTTCATTTTCCTTTGGTAGGTACTGATGTAAGCGGCTGCTATAAAATACGTAATAAATCCCCAGCAAAGAAATTACAGCCGAAGTAAGATAAAACAACAAACTAACTACCACCGCCAAATTGGTGTCCATGTTAAATAAAGGCGCAAAATGGATAAAAATATATTCACGCGCACCTAAACCGCCAACAGTTATTGGCACCACTGCGGACAAGGAAGATACCAAAAAAGTAAAAAGATAAGGCGAAAACTTACCATTAAAGTGCAACGCCAGCAGGATAAACAACACGGTTATGACCTGCATCGATTGCACGACAACTGCTTTGGCGTGTGCTTCAAAAAAAAACTTTGTATAATCTTTAAAAAAACGATGCGCCACAACATAATAAGCAACCGTGCCAACCACAAAAACACTAAGCGGAATGGCGATATGAATGTTGATCTGCGGAATAAAAATGATGAGTGATACGGTGATCAATCCTATCGCCCACAACCCGCTTAAGCGATCAAAAAATATCGCCCAAAACACTCTTTTTGCAGGTAGTTTATAGCTTTTGTTGAGCAGCCAAATCTTGTAGCCATCTCCGCCAATACCGCCGGGCAGAAATAAATTATAGAATAAACCCAGCATATACAAGCGCAGGTTAAAACGGTAACCAAGCTTTAAATGGATCGATTTAAAAAAACTCAATAAACGGGAAGACGCTACCAGTTGCGAAACAAAAAACGTAATCAGGGCTAAAATCAAATAAAGCGGATTAGCAGCAGAAAGCGTTCTTTTCACCACATTTAAATCCATTTTCCGCAAAACTAAGTACAGCAGTAAACCGGTGAAACCTATTTTCAGGATCGTTTTGACAATATCCCAAATAACTTGCTTTTTGGTTTTAGGAACCGGGTTTTCTTCTGCTTTAGCCATCGGCAGTAAAAATAACAAAATCATGTTATTTAAAAAGATAGTTTTAGGGTGATAAAAACAGCATTGCGCGGCTTTGATCTTAATCTTATTTTTGCGGCGAAATAAACTTTGCTAAAATGTCTAAAGTTAAAGTAGGATTGGTGCAGATGAGCTGCACGGCAGATAAGGAAGCGAATTTGCAAAAAGCCATCGGTAAAATACACGAAGCAGCCGTAAAAGGCGCGCAGATTGTGTGTTTGCAAGAGTTGTTTACATCGTTGTATTTTTGTGATGAAGAGGATTATGAGAACTTCAAGCTGGCAGAAGCGATTCCCGGCCCGTCAACAGATGCACTTTCTACCATTGCTGCCGAATTGAATGTAGTCATTATTGCTTCTTTGTTTGAGAAACGGGCGCAAGGTTTGTACCATAATACCACCGCTGTTATAGATGCAGATGGAAAATATTTGGGCAAATACCGGAAAATGCACATTCCGGATGATCCGGGTTTTTACGAAAAATTCTACTTTACGCCTGGCGATTTGGGCTATAAAGTTTTCAAAACTAAGTTTGCTACTTTGGGCGTGTTGATTTGTTGGGACCAATGGTATCCTGAAGCTGCGCGGATCACTGCTTTAATGGGTGCCGAAATCCTTTTTTATCCAACAGCAATTGGCTGGGCCACCACACAGGACCTGCCAACCAATACCGAGCAATACAATGCCTGGCAAACCATTCAGCGTTCGCATGGCATAGCCAACGGTGTACATGTAGTAAGCATCAACCGGGTAGGAGAGGAAGCTGGTGTAAAATTTTGGGGCGGATCGTTTATTGCAAATCCGTTTGGGACAGTGATTTATCAGGCTTCGCACGATGAGGAAGAAGTGATTGTGCAGGAACTGGATTTGACAGAAACTGATCGATACCGCACACATTGGCCGTTTTTACGTGACCGCAGAATAGATTCTTATCAGCCTATTACTAAAAGATTGATTGATGAAGAGTGAAGGTTTATCTAAAATACCAAAAACAGCATTAAAGCCTAAAGCATCGTAAAACCAATTGCTTTATGAGTAAATTTGAAGAGTATGGATTTGAATGATAAAATTAACTACAAATTATCTTTTAAAAATGACTTGGATAAATTTGCTGATAAGCTTAAAAAATATGTTTCATCTGACAACGGCGACTGGACGGTAAAAGGGTTTATCGATGTTTATAAGAATATTTATACAATTTCAGCGGATACAAAAATTATCTCTAAAATCCTTGAGATTCATATATTTCCCCAACTTTTACAATTTGCAAGCAGTATTGATTATCGAATTCTTTTTGCAGAGAAACAAAATTGGTATCCCGATTTGACATTTATTCATAATGAAAATAAAGAAGTAAAATTTGCGCTTGATATTAAAACAACCTTTAGAAGAAAT
>JAABUQ010010935.1_pt1 | contig 11766 bp, 15 predicted proteins | sample 5560001 | NCBI WGS metagenome assembly JAABUQ01 (sample SAMN10711888, study PRJNA513371) | rock metagenome | isolation source: Antarctica rocks | place: Antarctica: Victoria Land, Finger Mt nord | collected 2015-12-18
CCGCCCAGCACGATGCTGCCCCAGCCGAACGCGTCGAGCTCGCCCGCGCCGCCGCGCCCGCCCTCGTCCGCCTCGGCGCGCTCCTGCGCAGCGGCCGGGGCTGCGTGGTCAGCACGCCTGCAAGCGTTCTCGAATGTCTTTGAACCTGATAATTTCAAAGGGATGCACAAGAGATGCACAACCTGCGCTCAGGGAGTGCGTGCTGTCAGGGAACAGCTTTCTCGCCTGCTACCTTCTTGAAGGCGGACCGGCCCCGCGGAGATCGTGTGCACGCATGTCAGACAGCTGGGCACGCGCAAGGTATGGGGCTGCGGACTGCCCCGGACGTCTGGCCAGGGCGCAACGGCTCCTTGTGACAAAAAAGGCGGCGCGTGAGCGATGGGAGCCCGCCTGCAGCTCGTTGTCCACAAGCGCCGTGACGTCCATGTAGACCTCGTCGATGCTCGCCTTCTCCAGCACCGCGGCCGGCGCGGTCTTGTGCAGCACCGCGATGATCTCGCGCGAGGCGCTCCGGTACCGCTCCAGGCATGCTTTCTGAGCACCTCTCCCAAATGGCTCAGCAGCAGCTCTATTTCGCACAATTGCTTATTTGGCGGCAGGAACATTGACCCGACGTAGAGATGCCCCGGTCATGGGCGTCAATGCGCCGCATGCACATGCAATGGGGTCACCGTCTACTCAAGGGCTGCTTCCATAGGCCTGAGGCGCATGAGGGCGCGCCTGGCTGAGCCGGTCCCGAACCCCAGCAGAACCTGTGTTGCCTTCGGAGCGCGTGTTGCCGCCCTCCAGGCCGTCTTCTGCGCCGATTACCTCCACATGCACCTGCGCGTGCGCAGGTCAGCTGTCCGGAGCTTGCGTACTGGAGCAGCGCATGGATCATGGTGGCAGCTCCTAGCGCAGCCTGCAGCAGCTCAGGAAACGCGCCCAAGCACCCCTTGGCCATGCGCCTGATTGAGGAGCAGGGGGCGCATGCTCCGCACCAGCTTGAGCTCAGGGCAGTGCTTCTTGGCCTCATGGACGCGCATGTGCCGCGTGATGCCGGCCGCTCGCGCCGCATAGTTAACCGCGATCAAGCCCTCCCTGGTCACCGGTCGCCTCTCTTACATGGTGTAATCAAAAGTCCAAAAGGGACGCAGTCCAGCCAAAGTTAACGCACGCCAGCGTCAAATCATCACACGGTTTGCCCGGTGCCCTCACGCCCTTGCAAGCCCTACAGCGAGCACGCCGCGGTGCCCCCCCGTGACTTACAATGTGAGCACACTGCCGCATATACATGTGAGGCAAATGCATCTGTGTGAATGGCAGATGCGTCTGTCTGAAGCAAGCACTGCCTGAAGCCCGGAGTCTGATGGCTCTGCTCCCTTGTAGTGCAAAACGGGCCTTGGACCCAGTGCATGACTGCAGGAGGGCAGCGCGGACCGCACCACTGCTGCACCGCGCACGGCGTGTCCGCCGGGATGTTGCAGCGCTTCTGCTCCACCTGACCTGCGTATCTCCCGTACGACGTCACTGCCAATACCCCAGGGACCCTGATGCGCGAGCACTACATAGGCCTCAGGCGCTGGACTGCCATGACGCATCTGCTTGTGCAGGCTTGCGGGCAAGCTGGCAGCCTCCTCATCTGCCGCCGCATACTTGCGCACGCGGCTCAACGCAACCCATTGCCACGTGCGACACAGGCAGCAGCAGTGCAGGGTATGCTCGTGCGTGGAGAGGAGGACGCACAGTAGTAGCAGTCAAGGTCCAGGTGCAGAATGCAACGCGTGTCGCCAGGTGCCCCACGCTGCATTCCCGCTCAACGCGCGGCCCTGCAGACCTGCACACACGGTTTACCAGCCTGGTGGCGTTGACAGTGTGCCTGCGGTCAGGGACAGCAACACCAAATACTGGCCCTCGCTGCAGGAGGCTTTCTCTGGTCTGTTGTCAGTGGAGACACACACACCCCAAGGTGCAAGGACTTCACTATCTAAGTAAACACGCTGCTCACCTCATACACGCGAGTGAGCTGACAGGCCACTGCAGAAGCAAACAGTGAAAGGCACGCAGCGCGCACGCCTAGGCAGCTGCCCGTTTTGCCTGCTCACTTGCTCGCTGCGGCGCCAAGCGCTCAGCATGCAGCTTGCAGCCTCCCTCTGGCTTGGAGGCTGTCAAGTCGAGCCCTGCTGCATGCTGCAGGTCGCCAGTGGCTCTGCCTGCTCCAGCTCGTCATAAGAGGCTTGCTGTCAGCAGGGTCGCGGAAGTGTTGCAACGCATATGACAATGGGCGCCTCCTCTCTCCGCAGCGCTTCCAGGTTTCCTGGTTTCCTGTCGCAAGCAGGGACGCAGTATGTTACTGACAGGTACAGGCACCAGCTGTGAACTCCCCAACTCGCACAAGTGACACGCGCACATGCTTGCTGTCGCTGGGCTTGCTTGCAGCCGGCAGCAAAGCAGTAGGCAGGAGCTGCACTTGTCGCGCAAGTTGCAGACCGCACATAGCAATACTGACACTTGTGGGTAAACAATGTGCGCTCGAAACAAGTTTGGGAAGCCTGCAGCCGGCCTACTTGCCTGCTTGTCCGTCCTCTCCTTGATCCTTGGTGCCATCACCAAGCTGTGTCTCTTCGAAAACAGCTGTTTGTGGAGCCTCTTTGCCAATGCAGCTGCTTCAAGGCAAGCCATATTAAACTTCTTTATATTTCCAATTACTGAGCGTCTGCAATGCATGTAAACCGTCACCGACAATTTAAAGTCAGCAATGAGCCCGTAAGCAAGCGCATGCCGAGCATATGGCACGGGCTTGCAACTGAACTGGACAAGCGCTCGTGTGCATCTCGCTGGTACCGCCATGCTAGGCACATACGAGTTCAACTCAGCTGGGCTTGCACCGCTGGTGCATGCAATGCAGGCACTGCGCACTTTGTAGGCGTGAAACTAATGACAGCCAAGCAATACTCCCCAGACAGGACAAGCATTATATGCAAGATAAAATATATGCAGGTAGTAGAAATCTAGGCGCGGCCCTCACTTTCTTGCAGACAAAGGAGCAAGTGCGTCGGGCAGTGCAAGTGGTTGGGCTGGTCAGGTTGGCGCTCACCACGTGTGGGCAACCCCGGCAGACGTGTTCCGACACACAGCGGGCACTTCAGGCTCCTTGCGCGCCCAGGTGCAGGCGGGCAGCAGCGACAGTGCCCCAAAACTGCAGAGAGCGCATGCACACTGCGGCCTGGCGGGGGCCAGGTCAGCGCGCGCGCCCCGGACATGGGCCCCGGCAGTACATAGCAGCAGGGCTCAGGTCACTTCAGCAAACCTGTGTGGCATTCATCAACTGCCCAACAGGCTTGGTGATCCCTTTCCGCGGCAGACATAGCATCACAGACATGTGGCAACAGAGATCGCTCGACACCGAAGGCCTCAGGACTGCACGCCGACCCAGACGGGCGGTCCCTGAGCGGGCTGGCTGGGCACGGTTTCCTGGGCCTGCCGGGCGGCCTGCGCGGCGTGACCCAGCGCAGCCAGTTCATGCAGATGCATGGCGGGGTGCGGTGCCCGGGTCGCCTGGCCGGGGGCGGCCTCGCTGTCCACGAACCCGGCGGGCTGCCCTGCCTGGGCCATCTGGCTAGGGGCGGCCTCACTGTGCACAAGCGCGGCGGCCCCCCCTGCCTGACTAACATGGCCGGGGGCGGCCTCGCTGTGCACAAGCCCGGCGGGCTGCCCTGTCTCAGCCACCTGGCCATGGGCAGCCTCACTGTACACCAGCGCGGCATGCCGCCCGGCCAGGGCGGCCTGGCCGGGGGCGGCCTCGCGGCTCACAGGCACAGCGGGCTGCCCTGCCTGGGCCGCCTGGCCGGGCGCAGCCTCGCTGTGTATGAGCGCGGCCAGCCCCGCCTGGGCGCCCGGGTTGGTGGTGGGCACCAGGTCTGTGGGCACGGCGGGCCGCCCTGCCTGGGCGGCCTGGCCGGGCGCGGCCTCGCTGTGCACGAGCGCGGCTGGCCCTGCCTGGGCCGCCGGGCCGGCGGTGGCCACCAGATCCGTGGGCACGGCTGGCCGCCCTGCCTGGGCTGCCGGGCCGTGCCCGGCCTCATGGCGCGCGAGCGCGGCCAGGCCCGCCTTGGCCGCCCTGCCGAGCGCCGCCTCGGCGCGGCTGGGCACCTGCGCGGCCTGCGTCTGCGCAGGCGCGGCGGGCGCGCGCCCTGCGCCCAGCGCGGCTTCCGCCAGGCCGGGCGTGGCCGTCTGGCGCAGGTGCAGGGCCGCGTGCGCTCTGGGCGCGCCGCGCCGGGGCGCGCTGTGCCGCGTGACGACCTCCCCGTCCTTGTCGACCTGCGAGGCGGGGGGCATCAGGCGAGGCCTTGCGGCGGCGCGCCAGGGGTGTGCAGACGTATGTCAGGCTTGGGTGTCCACAGCCTGGTCCCGCTGGCATGCATCGCACATGCATGGGCCGGCTGCCATGCAGCGGCCCAGCCAGTGGGTGCCACATACCACTCTGACACCTGACATGGCCTTGGCTGCCCGTACTCATGGGGAGGCACCGGCGAGGCGCATGTGCGCAGGCAGACACCTACCCAGCCAACACACATCTGCGGGGTGCAGCGTTGGGCGTGCCTGGACGTATGCATACTCCAAACAGTCATGCCCATTGTTGCCCCACCACACCTGATGCGCAGCACACGGAACAGTCAGCCCTCCTGCGTCCAGGCTGGTACAATCTGGCTGCGAATGCTACAGGAGCCGCCTGGAAGACGTGAATTCCAAGCTGTGCAGGCACTCGATGTCTCTTGCCGGTCTGGGGCCCTGTCGCGCCGGCAGCTACACGAGCTGGGCGAGCGACAGCTGTGCACAGCTTCTTGGGTACCCCCCTTGCCAGCCGCGCGGCGCGCGGGCGCACGTTCGGCTCGACGGAGAAGACGCGCAGGCCGCGCTGGCGCAGCCCGCGCAGCACGCCCAGCATGGTCGGCGGGTGCGTGCGGCTGTCGTTGGGCCAGAAGTGGAACTCCACCTGCACGCCGGGCGCAGCCCCCCCACTCAGCCGCTCGACAGCCTGGCGGGCTGGCAGCAGGGGGGCAGGCGCGCGCTGGCGGGCGCGCTGCCGCGCGCGCGCACCGGCGGCGCCTGGGCGCCAGGCCTGGCATGCGGCCGGCTTGCTGAGCTTGGCCCGGCACAGCTCGCGGGTTCCAAAACTTCTGCCACCTGATAGGAATCAGGGGGGCGAGCCCCGCGCGGCGCGCCTGCATCTGCGTGAACGGCAGCGGCGCGTGCGGCGCCTCGGCCAGCAGGCCGGCGAGCGCGGCCCACTCGGCGCCCTCCACGTCCACCTTGAGCAGGTCCACCCAGTCGTGGCCCAGCTCGCGCATGACGCTCGTCAGGCGCCGCACGGCCAGGCTGGCCTTGTTGTGCCGGCCCATGGTTGCGTGGCCCGACACCACGGGCACCTGCGCGCGCTGCACGTGAGAAGCCGCCCTGAGGGGTGCTGAAGCCCAGCGTGTGGAAAGCAGCCCAGCATGCGGAGAGCAGCCAGCATGACCGCACCAACAAGCGGCAAGCAGGCACGCAGGGCCAGGCGCCCCATGGGCTCTGCGCCCAGCGGCAGCCAGCAGCGGGCGCACGACGCCTCCCCAGCTGTGGCACCAAGTCGCCGCATGCGCTGGGTGCCACCAGGGAGCGCTGGCTGCGAAACCACGAACATTGGACACAGCGCAGCACACGCGGCAAGGGCCGCGCGCCTCGCTGTCAGACACGCCGATGCCGTACTCGTGGAAGGTGATGCCCGGCAGCGACCGCATGAACAGGGTCTGCTGGGGCGTCAGGGTCGGGTCAAACACGTGCATCTCGCACCTGCGCGCCGGGCGGCGCGCCGCGCCCGTCAGCGACGCGGCGCGGCGCGGGCACGCGCTGCAAGCTCCCCCGCCTGACACGCCTGGTCTGGTCTGGCCGTGCGGCGAGTGCCCAGCGGCTGACAGGGCCGCCGCGGCAGCGCGAGGCTTCAGGGCTGCTGCTCTGACAGCTCTTTGGCACCGGCCAAGCACGCCGCCAGGCGCACCCCGTGGCCGCCACCAGGTTGAGCTCGAAGTTGGCCTCGCCGTTGGAGCCGAAGGAGTACACCACGCAGGGCTTCTGCTGCAGCAGCGTGCGCACGCCGCAGACCCACTTCCCTCCGTCGCCCAGCCCGCCCTGCAGCCCCCGCTCTGGGTCTTCCCTCTCGTGTCAACACGCGGACGCCACGAGTGCTGCGCAACTGGTTGCCAGACGTTGCACAGGCGCTGGCAAACGTGCGAGTGGTGGCGGCTGTGCCAGCGGCAGCACCGCCAGCCAGGTATGTGCCGTGCCTCGCACTCTCAACCTTCTTTGCTTGCACATACAGGCTGAGTGCTCTTTGTAATAACGTGGATGTTACGCAGCGCTGGTCACCACACCACATACGCAAGTGCTGGCCAGTGCGAGGCTGCCAGCAGCGTGCCAGCGGGGCCAAAGACGCTCACCAGGAGGCCAACCTTCTCGCGCAGCGGGCAGGTATAGCTGGGCGGGAAGAAGTCCCACAGGTACTTGACAGCCTGAGTTGGAAAGTCGTTTGGCCGGATGGCAATGCCGTCCGTGAAGGTGCCGGGGGGCTGCCGCGCCAGGTCCTCCTCCTGCTGGCGCTCAGCGTCCTGCACGGCGCTGCTCCTCACAGTGCGGCACTGTGTTGCAGCGTGAGTATGAGCCTGACCAGAGCGCAAGCACATATATTCTTGGACCCTGCCAAGCCAGGTGCACGCGCCGCGTGTATTGCTTCCATCAGCCGCCGCTGCTCCTGATCAACGCAGACATCTGCTGCTCGCACGCTGCGTATGCCTGCGCATGCGAAGCACAGCACTGCGATGGCTCCGGCAAGCATCCGCATCGAGCAAGAGCCAGGCAGTTGACTCTGCAGTTGTGCATATAGAGCAGCAAGGCAAATTCTCTGGCAAGGGGTGATGTCTTCCTGCGTGCGCAAGAGCTCCTGCTGCACATATATCCAGTTGCCTTGCCTGTTTGAATTCAGGCCCAACTAGCTTGATTAGGCGTCCAGACCGTGACAGTCGTTGCATCTCATGCATGCATGGATTTGGTCCCCTTGCACGCCGGTGAGCTGGACGCCCTATCCCAGGCAGTGCATGTCAGCATGGCATGTACTGTAGCCCCGGCTCCGTGAGACGTCACATAAGTGTGACAGCAGCCTTGCCAGGCGGCTGGGCTCCGGCCGGGGTTCACCCCTCCCCTTCTGGTGTGCCGAAGAGTATAGGCTGACCTGAGAATCACAGATAAGTGATCACGGAGTCTTGAGCCTGCATGACGTCGCTTAGCAGCTCCTGCAGCCCGGACAAGTGCAAACATGACATACCAACCTGACCCCCCACTGTGTTCTCAGCCTGCTCTATTGATAGCCAGCCAGGAGTGGTATGTTACATTTAGCTGGCGCGCACTGCGACTTGCCAGAGCAGGGCACTCCTGGTTCTGTCTGCCTGTTCAGGTGTTTGCAGGAACCAGCCTATCCAGAGGAGCACCACCCATGACCAGCCCCCTCGCCCCCGCGCGTGGCTAGGCCTCGCTCTCCTTCTCCTTCTGCGTCTCGGCGTTCACCGCGTCCAGCAGCGGCTTCAGCTCCTCCGCCTCGAAGATGCGGTGCTCCACCTGCGCGCCCAGGGCCGGCCTGCCGCGTCACTGCCGCCCGCTGCCCACCCGCGCACAGCTGCACAGCCGCACGGCTCGCAGTCGCAGAGAGGCTGTCCATGCATGCGGCCCCGCAGGCACTGAGCCGCACGCCCCCAACAGGGCACTCACTACCAAAAATAGACACTTTATGTAGAGCGGGTCAACGCTTGGATGAGCCCGGAGGCCCAGAAAGGGCCTGCACCAGGCCGGTCTCCGCGTTGACCGCGAGCGTGGACAGCTCGACCTTGTCAGGCGTCAGCGTCGTGCTGTCCATGGTCTTGCTGAGGATCTGCGCGCGCGCCGCACATGCATGCCATAAGATGACCAGCTGGGCGGCTCGGCAGCGTGCTGTGATACCAGCCCCTCTGGCACCAGGTGCTGGTGTGATGAGATCCACCCTGTCTGGCTCCCAAGCCGTGGCCGTCCTCCCGCCGCCCTCCAGCCAGCTAGATAGGTTAATGGTTCAAAACATACATTGCCTGCTAGGCAGCAAAACTCTTTCTCTGTCTGCCACTCGCAAGCTGCAAGGATGGGTGCAGGCATGCAGCCACAGCTGCACGGCAGGAGGGACTTGCAGTCATAGACACCCGTGCAATCGTCCTGCCCACTACACAGGGGCCGCGCCTGGATGACCAGCTTGACTGCCGCGTCGAGCTTGATGTCGTCCTTGTAGTCCTGCTTGAGCAGGTTGGTCGCGCCCTGGTGCCCCGCGCCAATCGCAGTGGCCTTCCAGCCGCCGTAGTTGCCGCTGGGGTCGCTCTCGTACAGCTGGAACTGCCGCTCCTCGTCCCTGCCGCGCGCCCCGCGCTCTCCGTCCGTCAGGGCATGCGCGTCCAGTCTCAAGGGGAACTGCATGTCTCCGCTTGCGCTTGCGCCTGCGCCTGCGTGACGCCGTGTCTGGTCGCTGTTGGATAGTACCTGCGCTTTTGACAGCTCACGTACGCAGCGCTGCGTCACGTGACTTGGCGGCTAGCACAGGCCATGCGTACAAGACTTCTTGATACTAGGTTGCAGACTCAGACACACAGCACGCCGAGCAGGAGTGACACGCAAGCCCTGCGGGCGCAGCGGGCGCCCTGCCGCGGGCGCCGCACCAGCCCGCGTACAGCAGCGACACGCCGAACGGGCGCAGCCCGCCGAACTGCGTGTAGCCCTGCTTGCTGTCGCAGACGGCGCGCACGAGCTGCTCCACAGGGATGGGCTCCTGGTACTGGAAGCGGTACTGCTGCGCCGCCAGGCGGCAGCGGTTGATCAAGATGTTGGCGTCCGCTGCGCCGCCGGGCGCCGCGCCGTCAGTGCGCACTCTTATTGGTGCTGCAGGCTCTGCAGACCACGTCAAGCCTCCCACATCCGCTTGCCTGTGAGCTTGCCTGTGTGCTGCCACAAATGAGGCAGTGATTCCAAGCAGACGGAGCACCAGCACGCCAGAGCGCTGGTTGCAAGAGCTGCTTCTACGCAGTGCAAGCAGACGCCTTTGCGCTTGTGCGGCAGGACAGCGCAACAGAGGCGCAGCAGCGCGCGCACCGGTGATGCCCGCCACCGCGCACGCCACGTGCTCGTCCAGTTTGTACATCTTTTCTCGCCTTACGCCCACCGCGTCTGTGTCCAGCAGCTGCGGGCGCTTGCCGAGGTCAGCGACGCGCTCCTGTTGTCTGCACGCGCACCTGAGCTATGCAAAAGACACCACCAGGCACACCTTTGAGGTGATCCGCTTCTCCGCGCCCAGCACAACGCCGTCTGTGGCGAGCACGCCTATGGCCGCGCCGGCGTTGGAGATGGCCTCCATCGCATACTCCACCTGGTAGAGCCTGCCCTCTGGACTGAAGATGGTGGTCCTGCTGTCATAGCGGCGCGCCATGGCGGTCCAGCGCCCGCAGGTGCCAGAGCGGGGAACTCGGAGCAGGCCAGGCACAGGACACAGATCGCACAGACGGTACCTGTGAGTTTAACAGAGGGATACAGGCTCCTGAGACTACGTCTGATTGAGGACCGAGCCTGCTTCTACAGGCAAGGCCCGACACCAGCCTTCCCTCTCGAGGCTGAAGAGCTTAGGTCACGTGTAGGTCCAGGGCTGTGAAACCGCTCCCAAGGTGTCCAAGATGCATTAAACTTGGACGTGTGCGCACGCCGGTCGCCTGACCAGACTGGCAGGCGCCAGCAGCGGTGCGCGCCAGCGTGCCGGCTTTGCGCCTGGCTTGAGCGACCGCGCTGACAAGCATGCATGCTGCAAGTCGGGGCGTGCTTGGACATGGCCATTGCTGCTGGGCTTTGCGCAGCTCTGCCACCCAGCTTCGCCTTGCACAGCACATCACAGTCCTCCTAAGCGCACAGGACGCTCGACTCGGGAGATGCACATGCTTCGACACAGCACGTCACAGTACTCCTGACCGTGCCGGCCACTCGACTCAGGGCATGCACGTGCTTTGGCACAGTCGTTACAAAGAACCAAACAGCCCCGTTGTCTGCGGCCTCAGCCTGCGGGCGCCGCAGGCTGGTAGTGATCGCGCACGGTCAGCTCGGCAAACTCGCCAAAGGTGAGGCCGGGCCGCCAGCGCGGCACGCCCACGTGCGCGGCCGCGGCGCCTGGCGGCGCATTAAGCGGCTCGTCCCACCTGCGGGCGCCGGGAGAGCGTCAGGACAGGGCTTTCAGCAAGCCCCGTCAGCCGACTGCCGTTGCCGTGCTGCCCGCCGTTGCCGCGCCGTCCGGCGCGGCTCAGCGCGCGCCGCGCGTCGCACGCAGCCGAGCAGGCGGCCGCGAGCGCCGGGCGGCCTCGCGCCGCGCACCGCGGCTGCATGAAGACGGCAAACGCGTTGCGCGCGACGCCCGCCGCGGCCGTCCCTGTGGCCGCGCGCACGCAGTGCGGCGTCGCCTGCAGCGCGCCGCCCGACTGCACCTGCGCGCCCGCCGCACCACGCTGGTGCCAAGCGCCCCTGACACGCCTTGTTGCACTTTTTTTAACCCATAACTGGCTCATGAGCAGCCAGCAGGCAGCAGCGGAGCGCATTGGGTGCCAGGCGGCCAGCAGCAGCCCTTCCTGCTCAGGTCCCAGGCGCCACCGCGCGCGCCCAGGCAGCGAGGGAGGCAGCATCAGAGGCGGAGCACGCGTGCGCCGATGCATGCTGGCGCGGCAGCGGCGGGCGCGCCGCCGCGCCCGCGCCTGCATGGCCTCGCCCAGCTGGAAGGCCAGGTGCTCGGGCGGCAGGGCCACGCGGACGACGCGCCCGCAGCGGCCGCGGATGTACAGCCCGGCGGCCGCGTCGGGCGCGGCCGCCGGCGCGCCGCCGCGCGTGTACAGCGCGCTCGTCAGGCCTGCACGGGGTGCAGTGTCGCTGCGGCTGCGCGAGCGCGTGCGCTCCGGCGTGCGCTCGCTGGCGTGCGCTCATGCACTCTGCGCCGGCGTGCCCGGATGCGAGCCCCCTTGCGCTCGCGGCAGCGAGTAGCACATGCTCATGCACTCATGCACGGGCGTGTGCAAATGCCAGCCCTCTCGAGCTCGTGGTAACACTGGAACCATGTGCCCCCCCCCCACCTTCAGGACGTGATCGACAGGGTCCTGGCCACCCCGCACGTGGAGTCTGCGCAGCGACGCAGGTGGCGTTGCATGTCTAGGAAGAGCATGAAAGCGGCACGCGCGGGTTCCTGCGTGACTGCACAGGATGGCCACCTGCAGCGCTGGAATAGGGACCTCCGTGCGCGGCGCCGGGCCGCGCCTGTGAGCGAGCCGTGGTCGCGGTGCCAGCCGCACCAGTCGTCCGCGGCCGCCTCCGGCGCGCCGGCCTCGCCGCCCGCGCCCGCCTCCCCACAGGCCTCGCTCCCGAGCGCGCCCTCGCCGTCCCCCGCACACGTGCGGCCCCCAATGTCCGCGCCGCCGGCCCCGCCGCCGCCGCCGCGAGCGCCGCGGTCGGGCGCGTCGGCCGGGCGGGCGCCTGGCGCGGGTGGCAGTGGGTAGTAGTGCAGCAGGCGGCCCTTGTGGCAGGGCGAGCGCGCCAGCACGTCGTGCAAGCCCAGGCACGGCCGCGCCGCAGCGCCCGGCCCGGCGCACGGCGGCGCCGCCTGCCGCGCAGCCGTACAGCTTGTCGCGCCCGCCCGAACGCACATGCATGTGTTCGACGCGTGCC
>JAABUQ010010938.1_pt1 | contig 11764 bp, 13 predicted proteins | sample 5560001 | NCBI WGS metagenome assembly JAABUQ01 (sample SAMN10711888, study PRJNA513371) | rock metagenome | isolation source: Antarctica rocks | place: Antarctica: Victoria Land, Finger Mt nord | collected 2015-12-18
ATTTAATAAAATAAATTTTTTAAATATATATATTTTTAAATAAATTAAAATATTATTATTATTATTTATAATAATTAATAAATATTAAACTTTATTAATTAATTAATTTTTAAATTATTTATATATTTTAAATATTTTAAATATATTAATATATATTAATATTAATTTTATTAAAAAGTTTAAAATAATTATATTATTATTAAATAATTTTTTATAATTAAAATATTAATAAATAATTTTATTAAACTTTTTTTTATTAGAAATATAAAAAATTTATTTATATATTATAATTTATTAATTTTAATAATTATATAATTTTATTTATTAATTAAATAAAATTATAATAATAGCTAGATTATTATTATTTTAAAAAGATATATTAATTATTATTATTTTTATTTTCTTTTATTAATTAATTTAATTTAATTTATTTTCTTTAAAGTTATTTAGACTTTTAATTATATTATTAAAATATTATTATTATATTATTAATTCTCTATTTTATTAGGCGAAGCAATTGGTATAAAACAGGGCTAAGAATATTTATTTGCCCCTATCTAGGGCCTTATCATTATGTATATTAGGGTGCTGTGCACCATTATTTATCAATCAGACGATTTAGCCCTGAGTGCATCTGACATATAATATTATGAGCGAGGCTGAGATGGCACAGGACAAGAACATACAAGTCTTTTAGGAGATACTACTCTTCATGGATCATCCATGGCCTCGTGCAAGCACAGCTTCTGTTGCTTGGTTGGTGTGTGAGGTATGATCTGGCTTACGGAAGACGGACATCGATTGACCACGACACCTTCATTGCTAGCTTTCGCGCTGACCGTGGAAATGCAAAGGATGTCATACAATGTGTCTTCGCGGTCGATGTCCCTTGCAGTGCTTTTCATGAATTGTATATTATATATGATTGCAGGTATTGAGGGTATCAACAAAAGGAAAAGGGATTTGGGAAGGACAACGAAGAATGCCCACCTAGCCTACCATTATTCCCAGCGCCAAACCCGACATGAACCTAGCGCTCCCCAACCGTTGGCGGGAGCTTCGAGTGTACGGCCATGATTAGGAACTACTCGAGCATGCTTTACGCGGGCTCGCACTGGATGATGAGATTGGAAAACGTCCTTCAATGCGTGCCATCAATGGCTCTATCAACAAGCGACTGTATTGTTATTCTTTCTACTCTTTCCGGGACCAGCTTTATATCTCCGAGAGTATTGCGCTAACATGATGTGTTAATACAATTCACTATCCTCCTAATGCACATTCACTGTTTGCAAACCCAAACTCCTAGTCAGCTCTCCCTTCTACCTTTCCATCACCTCCGTCTGCCTCTCTTACTTTTCCCACTGCCATTCGCTGTCCCATCCTCAGAAGCCGCCAAGTGCGCGTCCAGCGTTGCCTGTCCAGCTCCCCTCTTCCTCTTCACCGGATCCTTCGCCGTACGGTCTCCACCTTTGGTTTCTCCTCCCAGCTCGGCAGCTTCGCTACCGTCTGGCTCGACGCCTTTTTCCCCATCGACACCATCCTCTTGTGCAGTCTTGATCGTCTTCGCTCCATTGTCCCTCTCAGCGCTATTCATAGGGGTATCGGCGACATCATCTGCGTTCTTACCCTCCGTTGGCCCTTCCGCCGCGTCATCGAATAGAGCACGCCATGTCCCATCAAGGACTTTGGGACTGTTGCCGTAAAGGTTGACATGATAGGCATTTTTGATGGCATCGATGCAGATGGTACGTCTAGCGTTGAAGTCGAACATCGGCTTTGGATATGTTTGTATCTCTCCCTCTTCGATAGCAATTTCGGGGTGTAAAGGGTCACCAGAATCGGGACCGCCATCGCCTTTGATCAAACAGCCAGCCCTCTTTTGATCCGCTATGGGCGCGTTCCATGGCTCGTAAATATATTTATCAGGGTATTTCGCCAGCTCGGGAACAAAACGCCGGACAAAGTCACCCTTCGGGTCTGTCTTCTTAGGAACAGCAATGGGCGAATAGCATCGATAGAACTGCGCGTAGAAAGCCGAGCAGCTCAGCCACTGCCAATTGCCTGCGTTACACGCCACTTCATGGTCGATAAGCCATTCCTCGAAAACTTCGGCTCCACGCTCCCAGCTTATATAGCACCCGCCCCGTGTGAGGAAGCACGCTACCGCATGTCGGCCTAGGTGGTGTATCCAACCTTCCTGGCGGAGTTGGCGCATAAGGGCGTCGATCCAGGGGAAGCCGGTTTTCCCAAATTTCCAGCGGTGGAGCCATTCTTCTGCTTCCGGCGTATCGGTGTGGTAGGAACCTGTCGCTATGCCTGTGCTAGAAGAGATAGTGGAGGGGAGATGCCACGGTATGAAGCGGCAACGGGAGTTCCCGTGGACTTGGCCAAAGATGTGGCCAAGGGGTGCTTGCGCACTGAAGTACATGTCGCGGAATAAGAGCTGTCCAATCAAGTTTGTGGGGATGGTGGACTGTTTAGCTTTTGGGTAGATTTCTAAAATTTCCATGACGCGCCAGTAAAGAAGGCGGACGGAGAGGGAGCCGAAGTGGTGATGGGCAGACAGAAGAGTGGTAGATTGGGGCGAGAAGGCTGTTGGTGCTGTGGATGGTTTGGAGAAAGTGGCAACGTAGTCTTTGTTTTTCAGGAGGGCTTCCAAGGCAGCCAGAGCCCTTGTTTCGCCTCCTCTATGGAGGGAAGTTGCAGGCTTTAGGCCCTGCTCTGGCATAGTGGGAACGGCAAAATCGTTGCCTGGACCTGAGAGGTGAGTGTAGGATGCTTCTTTGTCTAAGCGCTGAATATCATTCAGGTCAGGGGTGGGCGAGGGCTGGGTTGGTTTAAAGTCTATGGTTGTATCGCCAGGATCTGGGAAGAATGACGGGGCGGGCAGGGGCTTGGAGACATTCGGTAGTTTCTCAGCTGCCTAAGTGTTTGCGTAAGTAGTTATTCTTGCAGGATCAAAAGAGAGTTGAAAGGCACGAACTTTTTGCACTTGGGTTATACTCATTGTTGGCTTTCCTCCATTCTTCTTGACCAACTCGTCTGTATCATATAGCGTCCGGCCCATTTTGACAATGACCTCTACGCCAGCGTCCTTCGCTTGCTTGATGATATCCTCATCTCGATCACGTGCATAGGCATCCGTATCCTTCTCAAATACTAAATGAGAAATCCTCCACGCCTTGAACAGCTTCACAAGCACCGTCTGCGGTGCTTCTCTGATGACAAACAATTTCGACTTTCTATTCAGCTTCGTAATAGAAGCCGAGAGGTCGGATTGACAGTCGAGTCTAAACCAGGTACAAATGTTAGCATGGCGCTAATCTTTCAACAATTTCTACCGAAGTATCATTACAAGAACTGCCATCTATTAGGCCCAACCCTCGCGCGATAGACATAATCCGGATCCCAGCACCAGATTGGGTATAAACATTCAGGCTTCAGGTCAAGAGCGGCCTTGAGTGCGGGAGAGTCGTGCAGACGGAGGTCGGTCCGGAACCAGTATATCACCCTGGGTTTTGCAGGCCCGACCATGGTTCTGGTTGCATTGATTGGAGAGGAGTGACGAGATTCCAAATGGGGATGTGATGGAGATGATGCGGAAAAGTCGCGTTCTTGGCACGACGTCATCATTCTAGATTGGGTTGACGATTAGATTGGCGGAAGGAGTGTTTAGTGTACCCCTGAATCTGGTCCCAAGGCTGAAAGTTTACGGAATAAGGGCTCTCCAGCTGTCCTAAGCAACACAAATCGGACAATGATCTCAACTATAGCGAGATCAAGGTCTATAGGATCATGCCCGCCGTTTGCGGGAACCTTTGAGAGCTGCTCAAAGTAAACTGATTCTCCGTGCCTGATTTGTTTACAACTAATCTCAACCTTGATGTGCACCACATTCGTAGGAATAGAACAAAGCGCGCAACGCTTGATCACCTTTCCATCATCTTTCAGGAAAACACCAACTGACATCCCTGCTGCTCGAACAAAAAACCAACCGGAGACCGTTGCTCCCCCTCTAGATACCCCCTGGATTTTTGCCATCTCGCGCACCTCCATCAGTTCTCGTGCAGACGGGGGTCGTCCCACTCCATCAAATTCGTCTCCTCATCATAAATTTCATCTTCACCCAATATGTTGGGCTCTGTGCCATCGGATTCCTGGTATTTCGAATCAGTGCCCATTCGAAGCACGTAAGCAACAACGAGAGGATATCTTATCGGAGCTTAACAGGTGGCTTACCATAGTGACGGGCGTAGTCGGTGCGCTGTGACAGTCTGGTGGTGAGTCTTCGATGTCAGAGATCAGATCTGGGAGGTCGGCGAGGGCCGAACTTGGACTTGCAGCTCGTTGGGATTTCGTGTTTAGGCTTGTAAGATTGGTGAGTTCGGCTTCGCCTGAGTCGTTAATATTAATGAGACTCGAACATGGAATTCTCTTCGTCGGTCAATGGGGCTGGATTGTAGATCCAGACGCGATCAAGGGGCGGTCTTGCACGAAGTTCAAAGTCTGTGATACCAGGTGTGTTTTCTGTGGGCGGGTAGAGAATCCCAACATCAAGTCTATCTTCCAGTGCTGGTAAACGCCATTCATCATAACCAAAGGTGTAGATCTGTGGATTTTAGTATTTGTAGGCGGAAAATTAGGACGTAATCAGGCACATACCAGAATGATCGACTTACCAGATCAGCCGGATATGTGGTATCTAAATCATGGACCCGGTTTGGGTCAATGCCCTGCTGGATATCTGGCTCAAACCAGTCTTCAATCGCAGCTATTCGCTCGGCATAACGGATGTAGCTCGTTAGAAGTTGAGACATGTTGGTGAGAGCTTGATTTGAAAGACACAAAGGACGGGCTCAAACTAAACAAACGAGACGAGCAGTTCTATGCTTGACACCACAAGGAAACAAGCAATGACAAGCAATGGGAACGAGTCTGGGTACTGTATTCGAGGCAGAGGTAAATATTCAGGTTGTGATGGTATTGACAAGGGTAGAGCAAGAATCGTGTTGTCAAAGAACGTGAAACTTTGGTGCACACTCGCAGCGAGCGTGTCCTAGCTTCACCGGAAATTTATATGGAGTTCTAGCACCTTTATACTCGACTTTCCTGTTATCGTCACACAATTATCTTTGCCTCATTGAACGCCATGGCAGCCAGATACCGTAGCTCGCGTCCCGTATGGCCAAGCATGGCATTGGAGACCTACCCATCGAAGACGGAATGATTCAACTCCAACCCATAACCCTTGGCGACTCTCTGCATCTGAGCCTCCATGTCATCCTCCATCCCTCCGCCAGCGCCAAAGAATTGCTTGATTTTGGCGGCATAGAAATACACATCACTGGAAAGAATCACCAACTTGAAGATGAGATGTCGTCCAAAGTTGCTGGCCTTCTCTGCAAAGCTTAAATCAGGGCTATCGACGAGGCTGCGTGAAGCCCAGTTGCCAGTGATCTTGATACGGTTGACCGGGGAGCCTAGAAACTGGTTATTACCTTGCACAATACGCAGATTGCGTCCGAGAAAGATCAGCTCCTTTGGCCATCTCTTCTCGTCGCCTAAGATTTCTTTCATTCCTTTCCGCATTTTTTCTTGCATCTCATAGTTGCGTTCTGCCTGTTCAGCCTTGGAAAGGTTCCTAATTTCGTCTGATGTGCTGTTGTCGCCTCCAGTGTATGGTCTCATAAGTGTCGCAGACGCAAAGATGTCAGCATTCTTGATGCCCCAGCCCTCGACAATCTTTCCGACAGTTTTGTTGTCAAACGTCATCAAACTTTTCCAGAAAAGACAGTACTGATGACGGAGTTCAGGCTGCATATGCACATAAAGGCCATGATCAATCAGGACCAGCTCTGCCGTTCCAGACGGTAGCCGTCGCATGAAGATATTGCCTGGATGAGGATCGCAGTGTACCCAACCCCACAGGAACATCTGGGCTGAGAAAAGGTCAACCATCGTGGTCATGACCTCCTTTAGAGAAAGACCTAGGCCTCCTTTACCGTCTTCCCCTTTCCACCAATCTCGATTAGGCTTCAACTTTTCGTCAATGAGGGTGCTCCTTACCGTTCCTGCAACTCGTTTGTGCTGAGGAAGATCAAGAGGTGCACCATGGCAGCCAGGGCTACCCTGTCCCCAACCTCCCTTCCAAGGAGCTTCGAGATTTTGTTTGTCCCACAATCGAACACCTTCGATCCACTCTGCCGTCATCACCCTCCTGGAGCTCAATTCTCGATAAACTTTAGGGATGTATACTCGACCACGAAGCCGGGACTCCCCAGCAACGAGTTTCGCCATCCGTTCCGAGTTGTCCGCTTCGTTTACAAAGTCTGTTTCGAGAAGCAACCGCTCGGTGATGAATGGCACTAAGCTGTACATCGGGATGTCGAACCACTTCGTATATACCCATGCTATGACTCTGATGTATACTATCAGGATCTGTCCTAATCTTCAAATTACAGGGATATACCTTGGATGGACTTACTTGAAAGTCCAAAGATCCCAGTCAACCTGCTGGGCGATTTCTCTCTTCTGTATTTTGATGGCGACTTCTCTCCCGTCTTTGAGCCTTGCCCAATGCACTTGAGCTACACTAGCACTTGCTCTTGCAAGTCTCTCCATCTCCCCTTTGCTTGGATCTCCACTGAAGCTCACTCCAAAGACCTCCTCCGGAGACTTCCCAAAGTCTTCCCTTATGACTTGTTCAACCTCTTTCCAGGAATTCTGTGGAGCGTCATCAAACATTGTGGCAAACATCTTTTGGAATTCTGGTGGAAGTATGGCAGACTGCATGGCAATTGCTTGACCGATCTTGAGGTACAAGCCTCCGTTTGTCTGGAGCAGATCGAAAAACCGTCGGGCATTGCGAGCATGAAGAGCTGGTATGGAAGGAGCAAGAGGAGGATGGGGTCTGAAGTTGATCTTGTAGTCCGCAGCTACAACCACTCCAAGACCGAGGGTATAAGCACTTCGAGTCAAGGCAGAAGCATTGCGGTGTTTATCGAACTCGTAAAGGACAGCCGTACCAAGGGCGAGATACAAGAGACGTCGAGTCCATCTTCTTGTTCGGAAGAAGGTTTTTGGAGGAGCTGCCTTTGGTAGAGAGGCAGGAGCAGGAGGAGTGAACGGTTGGAAAGACTGTGTTTGTAGTGATCTATAACGCCAGCGAGCAATCGGCAGGCTTGGAAAGGGGTCTCTCTTGAAAAGAACGTTGCTATGTCTGGAGAATCTAAGGCAGCGTGCACAGAGGCCAGACACAGGGGCCACCATGAGGAGGGTCCCAGCAATATGCAGATGGTGCGTGCTGTGAGTGTCTATGTACTAGTATTTTTTTGGCAATCTGGATCATGACGGCGATACTAATCGAAGCCGGACCGATGTCTCGCCGAAAGATGCCCTTTTACGCGTATCGCCCGGCTATCACTGCCATATGTGACTCGTACCTAATCCGTACATCATGGGTAAAAGTGGGCGGACCAAGCACAGGGCAAGGCAAATTGCCAGCTCACAACTGGGGATGGCTTCATTTCTCTGTGATAGCGAATAGACAGATAAAACATAATCTTGATACTTCTCACTCCTTTCTCTCTTTCTCATCATTTTCATCATCTCTTTGCCAATCCACGCCACTCGTGCGCACTTCGCTGTGACTGTCCTGAGACAAGAGGCGCCAGTTACAAAACGCGCTCTCAACCACCAGCCAGCCACTCGAAACCTGCACTAGTGCTGCCACTTTCTAAAACCCTCTTTTCCATCCATCGCCCAACCCCCACGCTCACCCTCACGAATCTTCATCTGTTCGCCTATATGTGACTGCGATGCGGTGCTTATGATGGACATGCGATAGTTTCTGCCAATGCCACAAGGACCAATCCAACTGGGCTTACCCAGCCACTGGCCCAACCCTATCACCTTCAGATAGAAGACGATTATCGTGAGCACACATCTGCTTGGCAAGATAATCCACGTCTGGCAAAGAGGAGGATAGTTGGTCACAATGTTACGCCCGGCAACGCCCTTGACCATCCTCTTCTTCGTGGCGTTTGTCCTGCTACTTCTTGCGACCATTTCAACGCCCATCGTTAAGGCCATACCCCTAGCCACGGTCAATGGAGTCAATTTGGGCGTGTTTGGATATTGTGGGCCCAGTGGCTGCAGCAAGATCCAGATTGGATATTCTGTCGGTATGTGCGGCCTCTCTTCTGCGAAAAGCGCTCTGCTGGATAGGGGCATCCGGCATTCTGCTTGGGAACAGACGCCAACAACGTTGAATTTTCTGGGAGAGCAAAAATGAGAAAACAGAACAAAATCGCTGACCTAAGTATACGCAGACGCCAAGACTTTGTTCGGCAATTCCAATGATAACTCGGACTTCTCCCTTTCCCCCGGGACTCGCTCCTCGCTGTCCTACATTCTCATCGTCCATCCAGTCGCAGCCCTTCTCACCCTCATATGCTTCATCTTAGCTGCCACAGCCCATCTACACTCGCCATCTCACTCGTCGCGCTATCTCCTAGCCCTTTTGATACTCGAAATCCCGACTCTTTTAATTACGCTCCTCGCATTTCTGGTGGATATCCTGCTCTTTATTCCCCATGTGGCATGGGGGGGATGGATCGTCTTGGCATCTACGATTCTGATCTTGGCCAGTGCTGTTGTAACATGTGCGATGCGCAGGACTTTGGTGAGCAGGAAGGCTCGAAAGAAAAGAATTACGGAAAATGCAGAAATGAATGGGGAGAATTTCTATGCTCGACAAAACCCAGTGCCTACGGGGATACGAGCGGAGTCTCCGCCTCCTCTGGTGTCAGGCGCTATTGGAAACTCTGATAAGCTGCCAACCTTTACAACGTTTGATTCGAAAACATCAGCCGAGGAAGACCAAGTACCGCTCAACAGAAGGACACCGTCTAACAAAACTTTGCCGAGTATGCCTGGTATCCAGGGTCCTCCGGGCTACTCCGATGATGGTTCAGAGAGATACGGCGGCGCTCCTCCAATTCGAGGCGGACCTAGAATGCGAGGTGGCCGAGGGGGATACGGTCCTCCCAGAGACGAATTTGGCAATCCGCTGCCACCATCCAATGCTTTTGGACCAATGCCGCCTGCTGGCGTACGGAGGGATCGTTCAGAACCTGCCAGGATGAGACGTCAATACTCCGATGAGGCTATGAATGGTTGGGGGCCTCGTGGTGGACGTGCTCGAGGAGGCTACCCTCCCCGGGGATACATGAGAGGTGGGCCTTATGGGCCTGGACGGGGAGGGCCTGGAAGAGGAGGTATGCCCATGGGTGCGATGGGTGCTATGGCGGCAGGACGAGGCCCTCCACCTCCTGGCTATGCTAATGGATATCCTCCCGGCCGTGGTCAAGATAATTATGGTCCTCCTGCAGGCTTTGGAAGAAGCCCATCAGCTCCAGCCTATGGTGGGCGAGGTCCTCCACCTGGTGATTATGGGAGGGGACCCTCGCCAGGTCCACGATATACCCCTGCAGACAATATAAAAGCCTCATCTCCAATCGAACCACAAGGTCCTAGAGGCTATGGCTACGCCAGAGATCCTGCATCAGAACCACCGGTCCAGCCTTATAGGCAGATTTCGCCTGTATTACCATTCCACGCTATGCAGCCTGAGCAGGGTGAAATCATAGGTCAAGCCGTGGAGATGGATGCAAGGCATGGTAGCCCGTCAATGTCTCCGCATCCAGAGTTTGCTAGACCAATGCAACTCCGGGATAGTGACAGTGATGTCCAAGGATTCGTGGGCCTTCAGCAGCCGCCAAACCACCGCGACTCGCCGGAGAGAAGTCTGACCAGCGAGTATAGTGCCCAAGAGTATGTCGGCCAGCATTCCTGATCTGTGATATTCTGTTAACAGTGATCTAGAATGTATGTCCCTCCACGAGCAGCATGGAAGAGTACACCCACCAGCCGCGGTATGACCCCTCCGCCCAAAACCATCGCCCTCGACCCTGTCACCCACGATCCCGTCGAGCTCCCCACCCAAAACACCCTTAAAAAGCCCCGCTCCAACTCCAATCCCAAAGGTCCCTCCCACGTCCGCACAATATCCTCAGACAACTACTACGAAGACGTCGACCCGCGTTTCGCCCTCCCCACCTCCCCAGTAATCCAAGACACCCGCCACGCGACCCAACAAACCATGAACACCGCTTCCTCGGGCACCGTCCCGCCCGCGCTGATGCCTGGCCTCACATCCATCTCCGCACATCACCCAACAATAGAGCACAATGGCGAGATCATCGACCCTACAAGCTCTTACGAGGACTTGCCTGATGGGCAGAGAAGCCCGACCAGCGACAACAGCAATATGACATCCATCTCTCAGAGAGGCGTCAATCCAAATTGGAACGGGGTCGACCCGCTTGGTCGCTTGGGTGTGCCAAGCAAGAGACCCGTACAACAGCAGAGAAATATGCTCCTGGATTCGAACCCTGAATTTGGCCTGCCGGGTGGGAGAGCAAGGGCGGGGAGTAGGACTCAGGGGGCGATTGTTCCGGTGCAGGGACAGGCTTTTTAGGCTTTATAAAGTTTTTCTAGGCGCGGAAGGAAAGTAGCGTGTCCCGGCTCATGGAAATATCGAGATTCTATCCAGCCTTTGAAGACTGGTTAATCAATGGCATCTGTTGCCAGAGGATTTTTCATGCACATTAGTTGGATAAGAGAAAGAGACGTAAATGTGAGGCCGTCATTGCTCATACTTCCTGTGGGAGCGAGGAATTGGGCATGCAATGTGTGGCAGTCTATCACGATGAACATAATTAAGAGACCGAAATGGTCAAATTCCGATGTACTATTGTACCCTTGAATCCAATCTCGATGGCATTGCGTGCACACAGTATACTCTGTACTTCGTACCTTGTATAGCTGTACCATTGCGTCCCTTCGACCCTGCCTTCTCCCCCGTTCTTGCTCCGTACCCTTTCCCAATCCTTCGATCCTCCACCCTATCGTTAAATGGGTACCCTACGTAGGTACTCCTCACAGCGAAATTTCGATCCCCGCCTGCGCTCTAGCGTCCCGATCCCCCAGAACCCTGCACCGCTTGACGAAAGACAAAAACCCTCTCGAACACGATTAGGCAGTAATTCTCCGATACGCATGGTCCCAAACGATATCCGGAACCTTGAATGCAGCCCTTTCCACTTCAGTTACGACTCCACCTGCCAACTTAGGTTCTCTAGACATGTTCAACTTATGCGGCCACCGTGATTCTCGGCCCTTTCAGATGGCACAGTCGTCGAGCTTGGGAAAGTTGACAGCTGCCTCTGACACATCTCACCAGCTTCTTGAAAGTTGGCTGACTGCTACTGGTTCGACTACCACTGATCAATTTCTTGGTCGTCTTCTTCACCTCCTCCTCCTCCTTCCTACTATGGTAAAAGTATCTCGGCCGCCTGAAATCAATCGGCATCTCAGCCACCGTTGAACACACATTGCTCGACTCCATTCCAATGACGGAGCCTCGACATAATACTCTCTACTCCACCTCAAGGCATTGTTCGACGACATCCACAACCTAATCTATCCCCTGTATCCTCACAACTCATCCCCGCCCGAACCCAATGCAACAACCCCTCCCGCTCCCCCCCGGACACAACCATGTGTAAGCCCCTCCTGCCCCAGCCCTCAAGCCCTCCACCCCATAAGCCCCGCCCGCAGCACTGATGAACAGGCAAATCCTTCTCCCCCAAACCCTTCCACTCCGCCCCACCCCCCGTTAACCCTTCCCCAGGTTTCA
>JAABUQ010010939.1_pt1 | contig 11761 bp, 8 predicted proteins | sample 5560001 | NCBI WGS metagenome assembly JAABUQ01 (sample SAMN10711888, study PRJNA513371) | rock metagenome | isolation source: Antarctica rocks | place: Antarctica: Victoria Land, Finger Mt nord | collected 2015-12-18
GAGAGCCAGCCTATCGTCCGGAGCAGTGCCCCATGAGGAGCGTCCCTCGCGTGATAGACACAACCTGGGTACCGTGTGCCCTGAGGCTTGCGGCGCGGCTGCTCGGGACCAGCACACTCCTGGCGTGGCTGCTGGTCGGCCCGGCGACGCGCCCGGCGAGCGCCGCGGCGGCGGAGCAGGTGCACTGGGATTTCCAGCTCACCGTCGACGCCCCCCAGACCATCGGCGACCCGTTTCGAACGCGCCTGATCACCACGCTCGTCGGGTCGCATCCAGGGATCGTCCTGCCCCAGCAAGCGACAACGCAGTACCTGTTCTCGGCGAGCCGGCCGGATGGGACCGAACAGCAGCTGGCGGGAGTACCGGAGCGACCGGCCACCTCCTCGACCAACATCACGGGCGGCAGCGGCGGTGCCGACGTGAGCTTCACGCCCGATCAGAATGGCGACTGGGTCTTCAACGTCTGGCAGCTCGATGGCGCCGGCACCAGGAAGCTGGTCGTCCAGCGGCAGGTGCACACCGACAACGCCCGTGTCCCATCCGCGAGCTCCGACGCCCGTATGCAGCTGGTCAGCGCGGTGAGCACCGAGCCAGCTCAGCCGGTCGTGGGCCAGCCGGCCAGCATCGTCGTCCAGATGACGCCGCAAGCGCTCGCCGCCGGCATACATCAGGCACCGGTCCTTCTCGTCGACGACGACGGTGGCATCCACCCACTTGGCACGGTGAGCGCCGGGCCGGCGGGTGACGCCAGCCTGGCGTGGGTTCCGCAACAGGCGGCGGCAAACGGCCTGCTGCAGGTCGGCGACCAGGCCGTGCCTCTTGTCGTGCTCGACGCACCGTCAGGCCCAGCACCAGCGAACGACGAGGCACCAACAGGACCAGCTCCCCCCGACAACTCAGAAGACCAGGGATCGGCGGACCCATGACCGCAATGACAAGGACGAGAGGTATGCAGGCACGACCCGAACCTGATGGCCAGGGCGGGATCGGTCTCCGAGGGCTGACCCTATGGCTGGCGCTCTTTGGAGCGGCCATCTATCTCCTGGCTGGGTGGCCGCCGGCGCTCCCGACTTTGCCGAGCAGCTGGCCCAGCCGGCTCGTCGTCGAGGTATGGCTCCGGAGCCCGCTGCTGCCGCTGGAGTGGTTGGTTCCCACGACGCGAGTCGTGGCGTGGCTGGTGTGGGGCTGGACGTGCCTCACTGTGCTCGCCCGCATCGCCCTGGACGTCCTGGACGGACTCACACGCGGAGCGGCCTGGGTCCGCTCGCTGCGTGCTGCCTCGAACTGGCTGACGCTGCCGCTTGTGCGCCGTGCGGTCGACGCCTCGCTCGCCGGCGCGGTCATGGCCCGGGTGATCGTGCCGATGCCAGCGGTCGACCGGTACGCGCCGCCGCACGTGACGATCGGGAGCGCGGTGCCTGACGTGACGATCCCAGCCAGCGTCGCGTCGGTCCCGCGCGGCAACCACGTCGCCATCGTCGCCCACCAGGCAGCTCAGCCGACGGGCGTCTTCTTCGACACCGACGCTCCCGCGGATACGGACGCGCCCGAGGGAGAGACCGACGATGCGTCGGTGACACAGCCGAACGGCATCATCCACACGATCCAGTCCGGGGAGACATGGTCGGGACTCGCCAAGCGGTACTTGGGGGACGCGGGACAGGCCGAGTACCTCCTGGAAGCCAATCTCGGCCGGGAACAGCCGGACGGCCGCCGCGTCAATCGCCACGGCTGGATCTATCCGGACTGGACGGTTCTCATTCCCGCGCCGACGCGCGGCGTCGTCGAGGAGCGGGATGGCCAGCGCTGGTACACGGTGCGGCCGGGCGACACGTTGCGGGGTATCAGCGTTCTCATCTTCGGGGACGAAGCGCGCCACCATGAGCTGTTCGAGCTCAACCGGGGAGCGCGTCTCGACGACGGCCATGTGCTGACGAACCCGGACCTGATCTGGCCCGGACTCGTGCTGCGGTTGCCGCCACTCGAGGCCCAGGCCGCGAGCCCGCCGGCCGCGCCGACTGAGCCAGATGCAGCGGCCGACGATGGCGCGGCGCCTGATCAGGCTTCACACAGTGCGCCGGCGAACGCGCCATCACCCACGCCCGCCCCATCTCCAGACGCAACCGCCGTGTCGCCCTCGGCGCCGGCGGCGAGTGAACCAGTGGCTCCCACGATTGTGCCGACAGCCGTGCCAACGGTCATTGTCGCGGCGGCGCCGACGCCCTCTGTACCGGACGTCGCGCCGCGTGTGAGCCAACCTGACCAGGGGCCTGTGTCCCTGTCTCCCGTGGCCATGTCGGTCGCCGAAGTGCTGGCCGGGACCGCGCTGGTTGGGCTGGGGCTGGCAGGTGTCCGGAAACGCCGACGGCGAGCCCCGTGGGACGAGACCGACGTCGAGGTCACGGGGGGATTTGCCCAGGCCAACGGCGACGAGAGCGCCTACGAGGAGCGGGCCGCGGGGCTCGCCGAGCAGGTGCTGGCGTTTGTCGGCGAGCAGGGCTGCTCGAGCGTCCGCCTACTCGGCGCCTATGCTGGGCGCACGGGCGTCGGTCTGGTGCTTCAGGTCGCCGCGGAACAAGGCGCCCAGCTCACCGGTGCGGCCGAGGCGTTCGGGGCTGGGCCACAGGCAGTCCACCTGAAGCGCACCGACGATGGCGACTATCAGTGGGAACAGGCCTGGTCGACCGTTCGGCCGCGGACCATGGGCAGGTCGGGAGAGCGTCCAGGGCCGCGGTTCATCCCTCTCGGGGTCGCCGGCGACCGTCGCATCCTTCATGCGGAGCGGTCCATGGCGGGCACTCTGCTGGTGGCGGGCCAGGCGGTTTCAGGGGTCCACGAGCTGCTTGCCTATCTGGTGGTCGACGAGGCGCGCCGCCAGCGTCCCGACGAGCTGTACCTGCTCACGGTCGCGCGCCGAGACCGGCTGAACCCCCTCCTGGCGGATCTACCCCACCAGCGCGCCGGCTTCGTGGATCCGAGCGATGCTGTCGGCGTCGCGGAGGTTCTCCGGGAGGTACGTTCCGAGCTGGAGCGTCGGTTACAGGAAGGGCAGGGTGACAGCCCCGAGTTGCTCCTGGTGGTCGACGAATGGACGGACGTCCCTGAGCCAGGGTCGGTCCTGGACCTTCTCACCCACCATGGGCCGCCCGTCGGTATCCGCGTGCTGGCGGCCACGACACGCGCCGACGAGAGCGTCAGCCGGTGGGTTGGCTTGTTCAGGACGCGGCTGGTGTTGCAGATGCCTGACGCCGAGAGCAGTGTCCGCCTGCTCGGCGAGCCGGGAGCGGAGGACCTGGACCGCGTCGGTCAACTCTGGCCGTCACTCCAGGGACGGGTGCTCCATCGCATCCGTGGCTTTCGCATGCCGCCGTTGCACCTCGCCGACCTGGTCGCGCAGATGCGTCAACGCGCCGGCTTGGAGGACGGCGAGCACACGCGATCGGAGGGCGCCGGCCTCGAGCACGACATCGAGGAGTATGTGCGCGCGGTCCCCCCGGCAGCCGTCGTCCGAGACCAGGAGGAGGTGGCCCAGCAGGACAACATGTCACCGAACGGCCGTGCGGCCCCGTGGGAGGGCCAAGCACCCGTGTCGGCGCCTGAGGCGTGCTCGCCGAGCGTGGTCGACGAGGACGGCGTAGAAGCGCGCCCTGATGCCGCGGCGCACTCGCTGGGCCAGGACGACACGGTACCGGCGGGCAACGGAGCGGATCATCAACTGTCGCTGATTGGCGCTGTCGTTCTACCGCGTGATCGTAGTCGGGTGGGTGAGCCAGCTCCGGCCACGGAGGTCCAGGCGTGTGCCTCGGATCGGCTCACCTGCCGGCTGGTGGAGCTGCGGCTGTTTGGCAACCAGCCCAGCCTGGTCAACGCCCAGGAGGTCACGCCCTGGCACTACCGCAAGTATCGCCAGGGGTGGAGCACACTCCTGGCGATCGGGGCCCTGCCTGAGACGAAGGCCTCGACGGGCAAGATTGGCGCCATGCTGTGGCCGCAGCGCCAGGACGTGGATGGGGGCGTCATCAGCAACCGCATCCACGCCAACCTGTCGAACGCGCGGCTGGTGCTGCAGGAGTGCGGCCTCGGCGATACCGGGGCCCGAGGCATTGTCCGGACCGAAGGCGGTATGTGCCGGCTGAGTGCCGATCGCGTGCGCGTCGACGGCTGGGAGTTCCTGCACCAGGAGCGCACGGGCAACCGGGCGCGCGCCGCCGGGCGGGCCGCAGACGCCATCGCCGCGTACCGCCAGGTCCGGGCCGTGTACGCTGGGCCGCTCCTGCACGAGCAGGACGCGACCCACCCCTGGGTCAACGAGCGAGTCGAAGGGGGCCTGACGCTGCGTGAGGCGTACCACGGCCAGTACCGCGAGAGCACCGAGCGGCTGGCGGAGCTCCTGCTGGACGCCGGCCAGGCGGAGGAGGCGGCGCCGCTGTACCGCGAGCTGCTCCGCGACCCGTACAGCCTGCCGTCGCGGGGGCGTGATGTGCTCCAGGTGCGCCAGGCTCACGCCCAGGAGTTGTTTAGCTGCTGCCAGTGGCTCGGGGACCGCGCAGGCCTCGATCAGGCCCTAGAGGATTTGAGAGCTGCGCTGCTCCATGACGATAGAGAGGCAGGAGTGGCCAGACCGAGCCAGCCCACTGCCGAGACCATGGCCGTGTTTGAGGAGGTCCGCGGGGCTCTGAGCAGGGAAGCCGTGGGAGGCAGACGGTGACAGAGACAATGACGCCCGAGGTGAGCCAGCTGCTGCTGGCCGACCGGCGCCGGCGCGAGCTTGAGGGTCAGGTGGCACGCCTGGAGCACCGCGAGATCGCTCACCAACAGATGATCGAGCGGCTGGGACGTGTCCTGGAGGGTGTGCGCGCCGAAGGAACACCCGAGTCCGAGCGGGTTGCCCGGGCACTCGCGGGCTTCCACGAAAGCGCTCCCGCGGGCAAGGAGGCAGCGAGCCTCGAGGTCGTGCTGGTGGAGCTGCTCCGGCACGGAGACACTCGTTCCCAGCGCCACCACGGCGTGTCGCGCGCCCGAGCGGCGGTGCTCAGCGTAGCCGCGCTCGTCGCCGTCGTGGCGCTGGCGTGGGTCATCACCGGCGGCGCCGCGGTGCACAGTGCAAATCTGCCTATGCCCGTCCTGGCGCAGCTGGCTGGTGTGCCAAAGGCGTTACCAGCCCTCGCCGCCACGGCGAGGACGCGTGTGGAAGGGCCCATCGGCGCCGATGCCGCCTGGGCGGAGACAGCGCGGACGTTGGACGGAACCTGGGAGCGCGACTGGCCGCGCACGATCGCTCTGCTGGACGACTTCCTCGCTCACTGGCCGGGGTACACCGTCGCCGAGGACAAGCTGTACGCCGCCCTGGTGTCCTCGGGCGAGGCCCTTGTCGCCGACGGCCAGGTCCACGACGGCGTGGCGCAGTTAGAGCGCGCGTACACGCTGCGGCCCGACCAAAGCCAGGCAGTGGTGGCACTAGGACAGGTCGCCGACAGCCTGGCCGCGGAGCCCGCCGCGGCGGACGAGTGAGCGGGAAGCGAGCATGCTGATGCCCCAGTCAGGTCGGCCTAGCCGCCCGTACACCAGGCCAAAGAGCCACTGTGCGCCAGGAAAGGAGGAGAGAAACTGCTGGCACCGGCCGGTCGAGAAACCCGGTTCGCCGGGAGTGGGCCAGTCGCCATAACATCCCAGGCAGCCCGGGACGAATAACCCCCAGGCAGACAGAAATGACGAAGCCGCCGGTGCTGGTAACACCGACGGCCTCTGAATCAACTTGCGGGTGGGGAGGCTCCACCCGGCACGTTAGTCAAGCTATGTGGCTATTGTGCCGCACGCGGCCTCCGCTCGCAATAGGAGGACGTGTGCTTTTTTCAGGACACGGGTCAAGAGCGTCAGTGATGCCGGCACGGCGAGACCCCGGCCACTGCGCGCCGCGGCGCGCATTCTTCTTCATCCTGCCCAATCTGGTCGACGACGACGGTCTGGACGTGTACGCCTTTCGGCTGCTCGCCCACTATCAGCGCACCGCTGGCCCCAACGGGGCGTGCACTGAACCGACCGCCGCGACGGCGCAGCGCTGCCGGATGAGCCCGCGCCGGCTGGCCCAGGCCCGCGCCGAGCTGGTCGCCGCCGGCTGGATCAGCCTGAGCTACCAGGGGTCAGCCGGCCAACAGGTGCCGGTCGTGCGCGTCGTCGACCGCATGGCTGACAACGTTGCCCGCTATCACCGCGCGCCCGAGCCGACCGACGAGGCAGTTGCGTGCGCCGGCTCCCCTGCACCAGGTGCAGCCCCCACCCGCAGCACGTGCCCCCCTCCCCCGCACCAGGTGCAGGCCCTTAACAGATATCCGGAAAGAACACCGGAGACTCCGGAGAACCCCCCCCTACCCCCCCAGGCCGTGGCAGAGGAGCAGCCACAGCAGGGGGAGGGTGTGGAGCCGACCGAGAGCACCTGCCCCTCGCCACCACCACCAGGCGCCGCTCCCGATGAATCCGCTCGGGCCCGGGCCCTGGTCGAAGCGTTCTACCGCGGGCTGGGGGCCACCCTGGAGAGCGTCACCCCACCGCTGCGCCGGCGCGAGCTGGCTATCGGTCAGCAGCTGGTTGCCGTCGGCGCAACGCCAATTGAGGCCGAAGCGTATGCGCGAGAAACCAGTGGGCTGAGTGGGCGCATCGCGGCCGTCGACCTGCGCAGCTTCGAGCGTGAGCGGCTGGGCTGGCTGGCGCGGCGGCGTGGACCCGATCAGGCGGCGCGTCGCGCGCTGGACCGCACTGGGCAACCACCCTCGTGGTGGCGCAGTGATCTGCAAGGGAGCTGGGATCCCGCTCCATCGGGCGCCACCCGGGCGCTGGGAGGTCCCGCGGCGGGCGTGGTCCCGCCATCTGCTGGAGGCGTCGGTGAGCGTCTCGGGCCGAGCCTGCGGGCTCTGATGGGAGGCCGCTGATGGCTCCCGTGGCCAACGGCATGGCAAACGGCATGGCGAACGGCAACGGCCACAGCAGCACCTTGGACGAGGACGAGCTGCGCCGGCTCACGAGGGAGGAACAAGAGGCGGTCGTCGCGCCCCCGCACAGCAGCCAGGCCGAGGAAGCGGTGCTGGGCTCGTGCCTGAAGAAGCCGCTGGCCATCGCCGACGTGGTGCCGTTCCTCAAACCGCACCACTTCTACGAGCCCCGCTATCGCGCCGTGTACGCGGCCATGGTCGCGCTGTTCGAGCGCGCGCAGTCCATCGACTACCACACGCTTGCCGACGAGTTGAAGCGCCAGGGCACCTACGAGGGCAGTGGCGGGCTGCTGTTCCTGGCTGAGCTGAACGTCGCCACGCCGACGGCGGCGCACATCGAGTACTACGCCCGAATCGTGCTCGACCATGCCGTGCGGCGCCGCTACATCAGCGCCGCCCAGCACGTGGCCGAGCTGGCCTGGAACGAGCGCCAGGAGCTGGAGACCGTCAAGCAGCGCTCGGAGGCGCTGATCCTGGGCGCCTCCAGCGACACGCTGAGCCGGCGCGCCGTGGTGTCGCCGTCCGAGTGGACGGCGCGTCTGCTGGACTATCTCGACCAGGCGCGCACCGGCGGCCTGGCCGGTGTGTCCACGGGGCTGCGCGACCTCGACACGATCACCCTGGGGCTGTCGCCTGGGTTGTATCTACTGGCCGCCTCGACGGGCACGGGCAAGACGGCCCTGGCGGGGCAGATCGCCCTGCACGTGGGCGAACACCATGGGCCGGTGGTGTTTGTCAGCATGGAGCTGACCGACGTGGACCTGGCGGTCCGGCTGGTCTCGGTGCTGACGAACATTAAGAAAGAGCACCTGGTGACCGGGGCGCTCAGTCCCGAGCAGCAGCGGGAAGCGATGACAGCCATCGAGCGCCTGGAGCGGTCGCGGCTGCACATCGTGCACGGCTCGGGGTACACCAGCGCCGACGTGCGCGCCTATGCCCTGCAGGTCCAGGCCATCGAGGGGACGAAGCCGGCGCTGATCGTGGTCGACTACGTGCAGCTGCTACGGGACGAGGAGGGTGACGGATACTCACGCGAGCGCAACGTCAGCGCCGCAGCGCGAGGCTTGAAGGAGCTGTCGGGGGAGCTGGGCGTGCCGGTGTTCGCCCTGGTGCAGCTCAATCGCAACCGCGCCACCCGTGCAGACAAGCGCCCGCAGCTGGCGGACCTGCGGGAGTCCGGGGACCTGGAGAACACGGCCGACTCGGTGCTGGGGCTGTACCGCGACGAGATGGACCACCCGGAGAGCACCGAGCGCGGGCTAGCCGAGCTCGGTGTGCTCAAGAAGCGGCAGCTCGGCGAAGAGGTGGGCACCGTGCGCCGGCTCGTCTGGGTGGGGGAGAGCTACCATGACTTTGCCTACCGCGGCTAGCTTGACCATAGCAGGCATCGCCGCGGCCTGGAAACGTGATGACGCGCGTTCTTGCCATCTCGGTGGGCTGGCCCCGTCAATGCGAGTTTGTGGATGCAGCGCGATTCTCGCTTTTTCTGGCGTCGCCGAGGCTTCGGAAGGCGGAGGCTTGCCTCGGTAGATGAGCCTGGACGAACTATGACTGAGCCGCAGCCCGTAATATTAAGCACGGACGATGTAAAGGCAGCACCACGCCCGTACTCCGGCGAACCAGATGCGGCACTTCTGGAGCGCTGGCCTAGTGAGCCCATGCTTGCCGTCTTCTTTATCGGCCTTACCACCCCTATTGGGTTCCCGCACGCCTCCACTTGGATGATGGAGCGTCCCGAGACGGTCGAATGGTTAAAGGGAACCGCCCACTCACCAGCTGAGGGAATGTCCTACGTGTTTAGCGAGCGGGGGGCCAACTACGTCTCTCTCAAGGTTTGGCAGGCAAAACAGCCTGTGATCCTTCGCACTCCAACTATGGAAGCGACTCTCCGAGTCGTTAAGGCAGTTCTTGGAACACCAGAGCGAGAAGCTGCGCAGAATGAGCCACCATCTGGCCTGGACACCTTCACCACCGTGATGGAGGCTGTAACGCCCCTTATAGCTGGACGTGATCAGGTCTTCCACGCGGCACTATCAGACTCATTTGATCGTGTAGTCGATGAAATCAATACCTTAGTTCGCGCTCACATGATTACTACTGGTGATGCTTATGCGCGATTCGTTACCCGATGGAGCATCCACCCCATCGTGCCTTATACCGTGCGCCAGCCATTCTCGGCAGCGTGGTTCGGACTGGGGATGTTCTATCCCAGTGATTTCCCACGAGTATTCCACAATCCACAGATTTACGATGAAGATACCCTGAATCGATTCAGCGTCGTCCTCAGCAGGCAGCGCCAAGTTGACCCGTTCGGGTCTTTCCTCGAATGGAGTCGCACCGCCCGCCACGCGTATACAGTGGATGGAGATAACGCTCTTGCCGTTATTGCTGCGCACACCGCAGGCGAAGTGCTATTTGATGCCGTTCTACTGATGATGGCCTGGGAAGAAGGTCTGACGGCGTCCAGTGCCCAGGCCTGGTTTGAGGATGGGCTAGCTAAGCGTTTGCGTACTCACTACTCCTCGCGATTGGGAGGCAACTGGGACACCACGGTTGAATCCACGACTGCCGGGCGGTGGGTAATTCATGTCAGCCACATTCGGAATCGTGCTGTCCACGCTGGCTACCGTCCCTCGGATGTCGAGACCCAACGCGCAATCGACGCTCTCTATGAAATTGAGCTATTTCTGAAGGATCGGCTGGTGCAAGTCCGCACCAAGTATCCTCGTACGACGCTCCTCCTCTTGGGTAAGCCTGGCCTGGAAAAACGTGGCATGTACCGCGGCAAAATCAAACGGTTTGCGGAAGTGGAGTCGGTAAGTGAGCCGGGATGGCTCTCGACCTATCAGTCATGGATAGGCAGCGCCTGACGCTGTCCAATGTTGGTGGACAAACCACATAGAGCTTTAGAGGCAGTGGAGGTTGGACGTCGCGCTCCTGGAGGATGTTATCGGCGAGGGCGTCCCTCTTCTGCGGCAGCTTGGTGGCGGTGGGGGCGACGGCGACCGACGCCGAGGCCTATGCCCGTGAGGCCGGGGTCTAGGCGGGGCGGTTCGCGGCGGTGGACCTGCGGTCGTACGAGCGGGAGCGGCTGGGGTGGCAGGCGCGCCGGCAGGGGGCGCAGGCCGCGCTGGCGCGGCGCATTGACCGCACCGGTGAGCCGCCAGGCGGTGTCTCCGTGGGTGTGCAGGTCGGCGCTCTGGTCCGTGGGCTCTTCGGAGGCAAGCCATGACAGCCGCTGTCGCTGCCAACGGGCATATTCACCTGGTCTAGGTCGACGAGCCGGCCGCCCCCGAGGCGCCACCGCACAGCCTCCAGGCTGAGGAGGCCGTGCTCGGCGCGGTCCTCAAGCAGCCGCTGGCCCTGGCCGACGTCGTGACGTTCCTGGAGCCAGGGCACTTCTACAGCCCGCCGTACCGCCACGTGTACGCCGCCATGGTGGCCCTGTTCGAGCGGGGTGCGGCCATCGACTATCACACTGTGGCCGACGAGCTGAAGCATCAGGGCAGCTACGAGGCGGCCGGCGAGCTGCTCCAGCTGGCCGAGCTGAACGTGGCCACGCCGACGGCGGCGCACCTCGTGTTCTACGCCCACATCGTCGCCGACCATGCGCTGCGGCGGCGGGTCATCGGGGCGGCCCAGCACGTGGCGGAGCTGGCCTGGGACGTGCGCCAGGACGTCGAGACGGTGCGCCAGCGCTCCGAGGCGCTGATCCTGGGGGCGGCCACACACACGCTCACCGGCCAGGTGGTGCTGGCACCATCCGAGTGGACGGGGCACCTGATGGCGTACCTGGAGCGGAGTCGCACCGGTGAGCTGGCGGGTGTGTCGACTGGCCTGCGGGACGTGGACAGCATGACGCTGGGGCTGTCTCCCGGGCTGTACGTGGCCGAGCAGCATGGGCCGGTCGTGTTCGTCAGCATGGAGCTGAGCGCCGTCGACCTGGGGGTACGGCTGGTGTCGGTGCTGACCAACATCACGAAGGACCACCTGGTCGTCGGGCGGCTGACGGACGAGCAGCAGGGCGAGGTGCATGCGGCCGTGGAGCGTTTGGAGCAGTCCCAGCTGTACATCGTGGCTGGGTCGGGGTACACCACAGGTGATGCGCGGGCGCATCTGCTGCGAGCCCAGGCGGCCACGGGCAGCAAGCCGGCCTTGCTGGTCGTTGACTATGTGCAGCTACTGGCGGACGAGGAGGGCGATGGGCGCAGCCGGGAGAGGAACGTCAGTGCCGCGGCCAAGGCCTTGAAGACGCTGGCGGGGGAGCTGGGGGTGCCGGTGCTGGCATTGGTCCAGCTGAACCGCAATCGGGCCGGACGGGCGGACAAGCGGCCGACGCTGACCGATCTACGGGAGAGTGGCGATCTGGAGAACACGGCGGACTCGGTGCTCGGGCTGTACCGCGACGAGATGGACCATCCGGAGAGCACTGAGCGCGGGCTCGCCGAGCTGATCGTGCTGAAGAAGCGCCAGCTGGGGGATGACGTAGGCACGATCCGCCGACTGGTGTGGGTGGGCGAAAGCTACCGGGACTTCACGCATGGCTGAGCGCAGAGTCGGCGGCGTTGTGGCCCTGTGTCGTCGACGGACGGTCAGGCTGGGAGCGCACTTCAGCAGCCAAGCTGCTGACCACACGGCCACAACCAGACGAGCTACTGTAGGAACTTGTGGAAATTCGTCGCCGGCACGAGCCCGAGAGGGGTGAGAGAAGCGACGTAACCTCCCTGTGATCGATCAACGAGCTCGGTTGCCGCCGGGCCAAGTGCAGAGAGGTT
>JAABUQ010010940.1_pt1 | contig 11761 bp, 12 predicted proteins | sample 5560001 | NCBI WGS metagenome assembly JAABUQ01 (sample SAMN10711888, study PRJNA513371) | rock metagenome | isolation source: Antarctica rocks | place: Antarctica: Victoria Land, Finger Mt nord | collected 2015-12-18
TATGCGGCAGGGTCCGCGCATTCTCATGGACGTCCATCCGGGGCTCCGGGTTGTGGGGGGTCAGCCTCGCAACCACAGCTTCTCAGCCCAGCCCCAGAGGGACAACCTCCATAGCAGCGACAGCTAGAGCATGGGCGGATCATGTTTCGATAGTGGGTGGGCGGTTCTCCACCCATTTCTTCCGGTCGCAGCTGGATACGGGCGCAAGCGGGCCTACCCGATGCAGGAGATCATCGATGTCATCATGCGCTGGTCGACATCGCTGGCCGGGCGCTCGAACTTCAGATCCACGCAGCCGACATCCAGAATCGCGACGGGACTGGGCCGCTGCTGCGCGACTCATGCCCAAGATGGCCATTCATGCAATTCGCCGCCTTCGCCGACGCTGGCTACCAGGGGCCGCGCGTCGCTTGGATCAACCGCAATCGCTACCTGGTCGACCACGTCGAAGCCACCATCGCCTCTGCCGAGGCTTTCCTCTACGCCGCTTCCGCTATCCTGCCGCTACCGAAGGCCGACACGTTGAACAGCCGATTTGAGACAGACCTTCAGCAAGCTAGATGAGCCATTCCGCACCGACGCGATCTGGCGTCCCACTCTTGCCGCACGCGTTGCACAGCATGTGGAACATGGCCTGCTCGATCGGCAGCCTCTCACCATACCGCTCGATCAGGGGCTGGCCATGGGCAGCAGCGCTAGGTGGCGGCACCGGCAGCTAGCGGTTACGGATCATACTGGTCGGATAGCTGACCGGTCGAAGCAAAAGCTCCAGCGCGCTGATCGGCCCGGGACGAGCGACCGTGCCTCACCCCCAGCGTGATTTGCCGATTGGCACGTTGCGAAGCATCGAGGAACAGTCCGGCGTTTCCTTGAGGTCAAAATGAGCAGCTACATTGCCCTTCTCCGCAAAGATCCAACCAGCGACTATGGTGTCGAGTTTCCCGACTTTCCCGGCTGTGTCACCGCCGGGACTGATCTCGAAGACGCTCGACGCATGGCAGCAGAGGCCTTGTCTCTGCACGTGGAAGGTATCGTCGAGGACGACGAACCCTTGCCGGAACCGTCCAGTCTGGATGCCGTCATGAAAGATCAGGATCATCGGGATACCGTCGTGTTCCTGGTCGACCTCCCAGCATGTGTCTCCCCTACGATTCGGATCAACGTTACCCTGCCTGGCGATCTGATCGCAGCGATCGACCGGGTCAGCAGCAACCGCTCGCGTTTCTTGGCAGATGCCGCGCGTGCGGAGCTCAAGCGGGTCAACTGACCCCGTGACACGAAGTTGGCGTGTGGTCCTGCCCTGCCTGGGAAGAAGACCCAAGTGAGCACGTTCCGCGAGGTCACGTCCGTCTGGCACAACCTGAACGAAACCACACGCTCCTGATCAACATCAACTCGATCAGGAGCGTGACAGCCCGGGACGGCGGAGCGGTAATCGTGTTTGAGCGCTGCTGTCATACGGTACGTAGACACTTCTGTACGTTCGATAAGGCAGATTCATCAGCCAAGTGGGATCGCAAAGCGGCTCTGCTTGAACCGATGCTGCTCCAGGTCTAGGTATGCCGCGAAATGGATACGCACCGCATCGCGCTGCACCTGGTTTCCGACGCCACCGGCGAGACGCTGAATTCGGTCGCGCGCGCCACCGTAGCGCAGTTCGAGCACGCCCACGTCGTCTACCATCGCTGGAACCTGATACGCACCCGCCTCCACCTGCACCGCGTGCTGGAAGGCATCGCCGCCGATCCCGGTCCAGTCCTGTCCTCGATGATGGACCGCAAGCTCAAGAGCGAGCTCGATGCCGCCTGCAGCCACCTCAAGCTGCAGCTCGTCCACGTGCTGGACCCGGTGCTGTCGATGCTGCAGGAGACCCTGGGCGAGAAGGCGCAGGGCCGGCCGGGCATCCAGTACATGCTCGACGAGGCGTACTACCGGCGCATCGACGCCATGCACTACGTGCTCGCGCACGATGACGGCCAGGCCGCAGCCGGGCTGGGCGAGGCCGACGTGGTGCTGGTCGGCGTATCGCGCGCGTCGAAGACGCCGACCTGCTTCTACCTGGCCAACCGCGGCGTGAAGGCCGCCAACGTGCCGCTGGTGCCCAACATGCCGCTGGTGCCCGAGCTGCTGACACTGGACTGCCCGGTGGTCGGGCTGACCATCGACCCGCGCACCCTGGTCGAGATCCGCCGCCATCGCGTGCGCGCCATAGCACCCGGCGGCGTCATGGGCCACGTCGACGAGGCCAGCAACACCTACATCGACCCCGAGACGGTGCGCGCGAGGAGGTCGTGTGGGCCAGGCGCACCTGCACGCGCAACGGCTGGCCCGTCATCGACGTCAGCCACCGGTCGATCGAGGAGACCGCCGCCGCCATCATCGAGCTGGCGGAACTGTGGCGCAACCGGCACCGGGACGACAGGATGCCGGCCGCCATCGCGACGGGACGCTCATAGTTGAAACTCAACGTCGTCCGGCGCGGGCCGGACCAGGACGGCGATCCCGCTAGGCGCCGACCGCCGGTCGTGCTGCTGCACGGGCTGTTCGGCCGCGCCCGCAACCTCGGCTTCTTCCAGCGACGCCTGGCGGTGGACCGGCGCACCCTTGCCATCGACTTGCGCAACCACGGCGAGAGCCCGCACGGGCAGATGGACTATACCAGCCTGTCGTTCGACCTGATCGAGACGCTGGCCGACGAGGATGCGCTGCCGGCGACGCTGGTCGGGCACTCAATGGGCGGCAAGGCGGCGATGACGCTGGCGCTCAACCGCCCGGATGCGGTGCATAGCCTGCTGGCGGCCGACATCCCGCCCGCCGTCACCGGACATGGCAGTTCGCAGCTCGGCCGGCGGATGCTGCGCATCGCCTTCCCCGGCTACCTCAACCGCGCCGGCGCCGACGCACTGCTGGCCGATGCCATCCCCGACGGCAACCTCCGTCAGCTGATGCTGCAGAACATCCGCCTGGGCGAGAACCCGGGCTGGCAGATCGGGCTCGAGGAGATCACCGCGTCGATGATCAACATCGAGGGCTGGCCCTACATCCCGGAGGGTCACGCCTATCATGGACCGACGCTGTTCCTGGCCGGCGACCGGTCACCCTACATCCAGCCGGAGCACCATGCTGTGATGCACCGGCTATTCCCCCAGTACCGCCTGGAGATGATCGAGCAAGCCGGACACTGGCTGCACGTCGAAAACCCCAAACGATTCGCGGCCCTTCTGGAGGAGTTTACCAACGCCTACTGAGCGGGGACGGCGTTCATCCGAGCCAGTGCGGGTTCTTCACGGTGCCGTCGAAATGGTGCGAGATCTTGTACTGCTCGGTATGCCCGTCCTTGGCCAGCTCGGCGGTGCGGCTCAGGAGCTGCGCGCGTTGCGCCCAGGTGAGCGGCACGAAGCTGCGTACCGCCTGCAGGGCCTGCTGCAGGATCGGCAGGCTGTCGATGCCGGTGATCTGCAACGCCACCGGCAGGCTCATCGGGTAGTGCAGCATCTCGATCGGGGAGGCGACCTTGGTGTCCAGGATGAACGGGTCGCCGAATGCCTTCATGCCCATCACCGCGGTGCCGTGTGCGAGTGCGATCGGCAGCACGCCATGCTCGAAGCTGTCGAAATGCGCGTCCATGACGTTCAGCGGCATCTGCACGGTGTCGAAGTGGAACTGGTGCTGGTCAGCCACTTCGAACATGTGCTTGTGGATCGCCGGGCTCTTATGCCCGGTGAAGCCGATATAGCGCAGCTTGCCTTGGTCGCGCGCCTTCAGCACGGCTTCCAGCGCGCCACCCTGCGCGAACACCCGCTCCGGATCGTCCATGCGGATGATCTCGTGGAACTGCAGCAGGTCGAGGTGATCCGTGTTCAGGCGGGTCAGCGAGGTCTCGATCTGGCTCATCGCGGCCTTCGCGGTGCGGCCGTCGATCTTGGTCATCAGGAACACGCGGTCGCGCCAGCCGCGCGTCAACGCGCGGCCGAGCCGTACCTCGCTCTCGCCGCTGTTATAGTCCCAGCAATTGTCGCAGAAGTTGATGCCCGCCTCGATGCCGGCATGGACGATGCGGATAGCCTCCTGGTTGGTGGGGCCACCCGGCTTGGCGAGGTGGAACCCGCCCATACCGACCAGCGACACCCGCTCGCCGGTGCGGCCGAGCGGGCGGTACTTCATGTCGGGATGCTCGGCGATACGCGAAGTCACCGGGCCGGTGGCCTTCACGGCGCCGCCCTGGCTGGTCTCGATCTGCGCGTAGGCCGGTGCGGTGATCGCCGTGGCCGCCACGCCGGCGGCGGTCGCCTTGATGAAAGTGCGTCGTTCCATGGGGGTCTCCTTCAGCTGATGCCGAGCACGCGCAGTGCCGCGCAGGCCGCGCCGTAGCCGTTATCGATGTTGACGGTCACGATGCCCGGCGCGCAGCTCGCCAGGATCGCGTTCAGGGCGGTATGGCCGCCGGCGGCGACGCCGTAGCCGACCGAGGTGGGGACCGCGATGATGACCCCGCCGACCAGCCCGCCGATCACGCTCGGCAGGGCCGCATCCATGCCAGCCGCCACGATCAGCACCGGCATCGCGCGCAACGCCTCCAGCCGCCGCATCAGGCGCCACAGGCCCGCGACGCCCACATCGGCGACGATCATGGCGTCGTGGCCGTTGAAGCGAAGCGTCCGTGCCGCCTCCTGCGCGACCGGCAGGTCGGAGGTACCGGCGGTGACGATGGCGATGCGTGCTGGTGCGCCCAACTCGGCCGGTGCGCCGGAGAAGGCCGTGCGCGAGAGCGGGTCGTAATCCAGGCGGTCGCGCTGCGCGGCGGGCAGCTCGGCGAACTGCGCGGCATCCAGCCGCGTCAGCAGCATCGGCGCCTGCGCCTGCTGCACGATCGCCGCGATCTGCGCCACCGACTTGCCGGCGCAGAACACCGCCTCGCCGAACCCGATGCGCTCCGAGCGTGCCTCGTCGAGCACGAACTCGCTCATGACACTTTGCGCAGGAAGGCGCCGCCGTTGCGGTACGGTGCGAAACCCACCGGCGCATCCAGGCCGGCGGCGCGTCCCAGCGTCGCCAGCTCCGCACCGAGAAGCTGCATCCGCCCGGCATCGAGCGCGCCCAGGGCGGCCTCGTCCAGCTCGATGACGATGCCACCCGCGCGTACGCGGCAGCGCACCGTGCGCGGCGCCAGGGACGCGGCCACGTGCTTCTCCGCCTCGTGCACCATCGCCAGCACTTGCGGCTCGATGCGTATCCCGGTCTCGATCCGGCTCGACAGGCAGGGCGCGGAGGGCAGCTCGGACAGCGCGCCGAGCCCGAGCTCGCGTGCCAGGGCGCGCACCGCCAGCTTGTCTATGCCAGCCTGCACGAAGGGATGCTGCACCGCGTGCCGACGCGCCGCCTCCAGCCCCGGACGATATTCGCCGAGGTCGTCGAGGTTGGTGCCGGACAGGATCGTGCGCGTGGTGCGCCGCGCCACCGCGCCGTACAGGCTGGTCTTGCAGAAGAAGCAGCGGTCGACCGGGTTGGCGCGGTAGTCCGCGTCCTCGAACTCGCCGGCATCGAAGACATCCAGCGTCCAACCCTCGCGCTCGGCCAGCGCCCGGGTGCGCGCGGTCGCCTCGCCCGGCACCGCCGGCGAGGTGGCGTGGTGCATGGTCGCACCCGCACCGAGCAGGCGATGCGTGACGGTCGCGAGCGTCAGGCTGTCGATCCCGCCGCTCACCGCGATGGCCACCTGATCCAGCTTCGAGAGTTCGGCATGCAGCCGATCGAGCGCGGTCATGTTCCGGCCTCCGTCTCCGCGTGGCGTTCCGCATCGCGCCGCAGCCGGGTACGCGCCGCCTGCCCGGCGAGGCCGAGCACGTCGTCCGCCTCCGCCTTGCCGCTCACGCCGTCGGGCCGTTCGACCAGCTTGACCCGCACGCTGTGCCCGTCGACCATCGTCTCCGAAAATCGACGCACCAGCGCGCGGCCCTGCACCGCGTGCGTGCGCAGCCCGATCGTGGTGGTCTCGCTGAAGCAGGCGGCGATCACGTCATCGAGCGCGTCCGGCCGTGCCAATACCTGCACATGCACCGCCAGCCGTCCCTTCTTGCCGAAGGCCGCCATCTGGATCACGTCGTGCACGCCGTCGATGCCGCGCACCCGGTCGAGCCCCGCGGCCAGCTCCTCGCCGGACTGGTCGTCGATCTCGAAGCTGACCACGGCCAGCTCGCGATGTTCCATGTCCGCGGCAGTACCATCGACGTCGAACACCAGCACGCGCAGGCAGTTGCTCACGCCGGGCAAGGCGCGCGTTCCGAAACCGAAGCCGGACCGGCGCAGCACGCCCGTCGGCTTGCTGACCGTGAGGCAGTCGAGATGGCGCAGGATCGCGGCCCCCGTCGGCGTCACCCGCTCGCCCGCGATACCGTCATCATGCGTCGCCAGGCCTTCCAGGAGCAGCGCCGTGGCCGGTGCCGGGACCGGCATCAGCCCGTGCGCGGTGCGTATGCGGCCGGAGCCGATCGGCAGCGGCGACGTGGTCCAGCTCGCCGGGCCGATTGCCGCGATCAGCCAGGCCGCGGCGACGATGTCGGCGATGGAGTCCGCGGCACCTACCTCGTGGAAGGTGACCGCGTCCACCGGCACGCCGTGCACGCGCGCTTCCGCGTCGGCCAGGCAGGTGAAAATGCCGACCGCGTGCTGCCTGACCGCCGTCGGCAGGTCCGCGGCTTCAAGGCGGCTTCGAATGCTGCTCCAGTGCGCATGATCGTGATGGTGCTCGTCGTGATGGTGCGGCTCGTCCACCTCGAAACGCGCGCCGGCGAGGACGCTGTCATTATGGGCCACGAGGCGGCAGGCAACGCCGGCGAGATGCTGCGCCGCATGGATCGCGTCGGCCCGGTGCTCCGGAAAAATGTCCAGCAGGGCTGCGACGAACATGTCCCCGGCGACGCCGCCGAGCGGATCAAGATGAATATGACGCATGAATTACCGGAACCCTCGCCTGCCGAACGACCTAACGCTCCAGGACCACGTGCGTTTACAACGCCAGCCAGGAGACAGCCAGCATGGAACGGCGCAACCTGTTCAAGACCATGGTGGCCGGGGGCCTCGCCGGCATCGCTCCGGGCGGCCTCGCCCGCGCCGCCTCGCCGGAGGATACGCTGCCGCCGCTGCCGAAGCTGGGCGATCCGGGCCAACGGCGTGGCGACATGCTGTATCGTAGGCTCGGGCGCACCGGCGAGATGGTGTCGGCGATTGGCTTCGGTGGCTCGCACTTTGCCAAGCCGACCATCGATCAGGCGCAGTCGATCAAGCTGTGCCATGAGGCGATCGATCGCGGCATCACCTTCATGGACAACTCCTGGGACTACAACCAGGGCGTCAGCGAGCAGCGCATGGGCATGGCGCTATCGCAGGGCAACTACCGCAAGCGCGTGTTCCTGATGACCAAGGTGGACGGACGCAGCAGGCAGTCGGCGCAGCAGCAGCTGGAGACGTCGCTGGACCGGCTGCAGACCGACCATATTGACCTGTGGCAGTTCCACGAGGTGCTGCGTTTCGACGATCCGGACCGTATCTTCGCCCCAGGCGGCGCGATCGAGACCGCGATGGCGGCGAAGAAGGCAGGCAAGATCCGCTATATCGGCTTCACCGGCCACAAGGACCCGGCGATCCACCTGTACATGATGCAGGTGGCGGCCAGGCACGGCTTCCAGTTCGACACGGTACTGATGCCGAGCAACGTGATGGACGCGCACTACCGCAGCTTCGCCCGCGAGGCGATGCCGGTGGCGTTGCAGCACAATATCGCGGTGCTGACGATGAAGTGCTTCGGCGGCGCCGACGGCGTCATCCTGAAGAGCAAGACGGTCACTCCGATCGAATGCCTGCACTACGCGCTCAACCTGCCAACCTCGACCGTGATCACCGGCCTGGACAACAGGCGCGCGATCGATCAGGCATTCGAGGCGACGCGCAGCTTCAGGCCGATGGACGAGCAGCAGGTCGCCGCGATCCTGGCCAAGACCGCCGGCGCCGCGGGGACCGGCGAATACGAGCTGTTCAAGACCACGGCGCACTTCGACGAGACCGCCCGCAACGCCGAGTGGCTTGGCGAGGAAGGGGCGCGGGTCAAGCAGTTGGCGCCTAAGAACGCGGGCTGACCCGCTACGGCGAAACACGAAGGCGTGAACAGGGAAAATGTTTACCCTGCGGATTTTCCCTCCCACCCTGTCGGTAAGCGCTTCGCGCAAAGAAGCGATCGGGACAGGGAATGGCCACGATCACGATCCATGATGTCGCACGCGAAGCTGGCGTCAGCATCGCGACCGTCTCCAAGGCGGTAAACGGCAAGGGCAAGATGCGCCCGGCGACCCGCGCCCACGTGCATCGGGTGGCCGAGCGTCTCGGATTTCGGCCGAACGACCTGGCGCTCAGCCTCCATCGACGCCGCTCCTACACCGTCGGCCTGCTCTCGAACGACATCTACGGCCGCTTCGCGCTGCCCATCCTTGGCGGCGTCGAGGCAGCGCTCGCTGCCCGGCGCACCTCCGTATTCCTGTGCAACGCGGCCGATGATCCGGAAACCGAGGGGCGCCACTTGGCCTCGCTGCTGCGCAAGCGCGTCGACGGGCTGGTGTTCACGGCGCGACGCACGGACAGCTTCTTTCCGGCCGAGCGGACGACGCCACCAATTCCGGTGGTGCACGTCAACCTTGAGCCGCGGCTCGATGGGCCGGCCCTGCTCGCCGATGATCGTGCCGGCGCCCGGCTCGGCACCGCCCATCTCGCCGCACTCGAACGCAAGCGTATCGCCCACGTGTCGGGGCCGCAGGGTTTCGCCGCGGTGCGCCTGAGACAGGCTGGCTTCGAGGACGCGCTGCAGGAGGCGGGCCTTGAAGGGGCCGGGGCGCTGTTCGGCGAATGGAGCGAAGGGTGGGGCTGGGAGGCCGTTGCCCGGCTCTACCAGGACGTTCCGCCAGGCAAGCGGCCGGACGCGATCTTCTGCGGCAGCGACCAGATCGCCCGCGGCGTGGTCGACGCGCTCTGCCATCGCGGGCTCGCCGTGCCGGTCGACGTCGCCATCGTCGGCTTCGACAACTGGGAAGTGCTCGCCGCTGCCACGCGTCCGCCGCTCACCACCGTCGATCCGTGCCTCGAGGCGCTCGGCGTGCTTGCAGGAGAGACGCTGATGAGCATGATCGATGGCGCCATCGAGCCATCCGGCGCCCGCCTGGTGCCCTGCCAATTGATGGTGCGGGCCTCCTGCGGCACGCCCCGAGCAACGGCATGAAGCTGGGCATGGCACTCGGGCTGCTGCTTGGCGTGGCGTCGGGACTGGCAGCCGTCACGGCTGCGCGCGCCGACAGTTTCACCCTCTGGGCGCGCAGCGACGACGTCAACTTCGTAACGCCGCTCGTCGCCGAGTACAACCGCACCCACCCCGACCAGGTGCGGCTGTCGCTGATCGTGGCGTCGCAGCTCGTGCAGAAATTCGCCGCCTCCCTCGCCGGCGGCTCGGCGCCCGACGCGTTGTCACTCGACCTGGTCTATGTGCCGGCCTTCGCATCCGCCGGCGTGCTGCGCGACGTCGGCGACTGGGCGCGCACCCTGCCCTACCGCGACCACCTGCCGCGGACGCATCTCCGGCAGGGCCTTTACGAGGGCCGCACCTACGGCATGCCGTTCTCGGCGGAAGGCTCGATCCTGCTCTACAACAAGGCGCTGTTCCGACAGGCCGGTCTCGATCCGCAGCGGCCGCCGCAGGACTGGGCGTCCTTGCTCGCGGATGCGGAGCGGGTCCACGCGCTCGGCCGCGACATCCACGGCTTCTTCTTCTCGGCCGGTTGCGGCGGCTGCCAGGTGTTCGAGTTCACGCCGCTGCTATGGGCCAGTGGCGGCGACGTGCTGAGCAAGGACGGCAGCCACGTCGCCGTCGACACGCCGATCATGCGCCGCACCGTGCAGCTCTATCGAGACCTCGTCGCCCGGGCCGGTGTGCCGCCGGCGGCACGCGTCGATAACGGCGGCTACGGCGTCACCGGCTTCGCGGCCGGCAAGGTGGGGATGGAGAACCTGGGCGCGTTCGCGATCGGCATCCTGGATGCGAAATATCCGGGCCTCGATTACGGCGTCGCACCGATCCCCGGCGAGCATGGCGGCCACGCCTCGTTCGCCGGCGGCGACGACATCGTGCTGACCCGTACCACGCGCCACGCGGCCGCGATCGAGCGCTTCATCGAGTGGAGCTACACGCTGCCGGCGCAGCGCCTGCTCGCGGCCCACGGCAGCCTGCCGGTGCGCCTCGACCTCGCCGATGCCGCGCTGGCCGGGCTTGATCCCCGTCTCGCCGTCTCCGAGCAGGGCGTCAGGGAGGGCCATACCCCGTACAGCACGGTGTTCAACGACCTGTTCAACAACAGCAACGGTCCGTGGGCGGCCATGCTCGGTCGCGCGATCTTCGAGGCGGACCCGGATCGCGCACTGCGCCGCGGCCAGAACGAGATGCAGGAGATCATCGAACGCAACCGGCCCGACGAATGAGCGCCGTCTCCGGCACGCCTGCGGCCGATGCACGGATCGCTCGCAAGCAGGCGCCGTCCCGCACGCGCCGCCCGATGCCGGAATCGCTCGCCGGCCTGCTGTTCATAGCGCCCGGCCTCGTGCTGATCACGCTGTTCTTCCTGCTGCCTTTCGTCATGACGCTGTGGATGTCGCTGCACGCATGGCCGCTGCTCGGGCATCCCCACTTCATCGGGCTGCGCAACTACGCCGCCATGCTGCACGACCAGGCGTTCTGGCACGACGTCGCGTTCACCGTCGAATATACCGTGGTGATCACGGCTGCCCTGTTCGGCCTCGCCTTTCCGCTGGCGCTGTTCGTCGCGCGGCCGCGCCGTGGCATCGGCGTGCTGAGGACCGCGTATTTCCTGCCGGCGGTGATCGGCCTGCCTTCGGCAAGCCTGCTCTGGGTGTGGCTGCTCAACGACGATAGCGGCCTGGTCTCGCCGCTCGCCGAGCGGCTGCACCTCGCGGCCGGACCGCTCGCGGTGCTGACCAGCACCAACCTCACCTTTCTCGCCGTGATCGTCATGGTGACGTGGAAGATGACCGGCTTCACCATGATGCTGCTGCTGCCGGGCCTGCAGTCGATCCCCGGCGAGATCGACGAGGCGGCGAGCATGGACGGCGCCAATGGATGGCAGCGCTTCCGCTTCATCACCCTGCCGCTGATGCGCCCGACGCTGGCGATGGCGCTGCTCGTCTCGATCACCGGATCGATGCTCGCCTTCGACCAGTTCTACATCATCAGCAACGGCGGTCCGGAGAATGCGACGATGACCGCGGTGTACCGGATCTTCAACACCTCGTTCGTCTCGTTCCACCTCGGCTACGGGGCGGCGCTCTCGGTCGCGCTGCTGCTGCTCCTGGTGGTGATCAACTTCGCGCAGGTCATCCTGCTGCGCACGCCGGGAGAATGAGCGATGCGTGCCGGCGCCCCGACGACCGCACTGCGCAACGGCGGCGGCGCGCTGCTCGCCATGCTGTTCCTGGCCCCCATCGCCTGGACCGCCCTATCCTCGCTCAAGCCCGCCGACGAGGCGGCGCGGCCGCCGCTGCCGCCCTGGCCCACCACGCATCTGTCGTTCGCGACCTATCGCGCGCTGGACGGCTTCGGCGCAGGCGTCTGGCAGCATCTCGCCAACAGCCTGACGGTGTCGCTGATGACGGTGATGCTGACCTGCACCGTCGGCGTGCTGTCCGGCTACGGATTCTCGCGCTTCCGCTTCCG
>JAABUQ010010942.1_pt1 | contig 11760 bp, 11 predicted proteins | sample 5560001 | NCBI WGS metagenome assembly JAABUQ01 (sample SAMN10711888, study PRJNA513371) | rock metagenome | isolation source: Antarctica rocks | place: Antarctica: Victoria Land, Finger Mt nord | collected 2015-12-18
TTTAATAATTTTAATAATTATAATTATTTCTTATTCTGTTTATTATAAATCTCTTTTAATATATAAATAAGCTTTATACTTTTTTAAATATTTATTTTTATTATATTTATATTTAAAAATTTAAATAAAAGGAAGAATATTTACTTTTTAAAATTTAAAACTTATTTAAAATATATTTTTATTATTAAAATTAATATATTTTTTATATATAATTTATATAAAAATATTATTATAAAAGTTTTTTATTAAAGTTTTTTAATTTTTTGATTTTAATTAAAAAAATTTATAATATAAATATTTAATAGAATTAATATTCTTTATAAAAGCTAAATAATATTCTATATTTTAGCCGAGATTTGTAATAATAAATATATAAATATAATAACGATTTCTTATTTATATTTTAGAAGATAAGATATTATTTTCGGTTATTCTTAATAAGATTTCGGAGTTTTTAAAAATTAAATTTATTATAAATTAATAAAATTAATATAATATTAATAATAATAATAATAATATAATAAAAATATAATTTTTAAAATAGAACTTTTTAATATATTATTTATATTTTAATTTAATATCTCTTTTTCTTTAATAATAAGTATATAAATTAATAATATTCCTATTAAAATATTATTTAATAGAAGAATAAAAAAAATAAAGTAAAAATAATTAATTAAGATTAATAAAATAATAATAATTATTTTTAAAGTTAATAACGAAATTTGGTAATAAATTTAATTTATAATATTAATATTATTAATAAATAAATTAATTTAATTTAATTATTAATTATTAATTAATAACAGATTAGCTTTTTTATTAATAATATTTATAGTTTTATAAAGCTTTGAATTATTAAATAATAAACTTAAATTAATATTTATAAAATGATAATAATAATTTTTATTAAATAAAATATTCCTAGCCCGAATAATATATATTTTATTTAAAACTTATATTTTAAAAATATTTTGTAAATTATAATTAATAAAATAGTTTAAATAAGCTCTTTATTAAAACTTTAGAAATTTAGGAACTTTTAAATATATAAATAAATATATTTTATAACCGAAAATATAAAAATAAGCTAATAATAGTTTTATATAATAAAGAACTTTAAATAATATTTTATTATTAAATACTTTAATTAATATCCGATTAAAAAAATATATTATTATTAAAATAATTTTAGGCTATAAATTATAAAGAAATTTTAAATTATTTATATATATTTATTTTTTATTATAATAATTTTTTTAAAATATTTAAATAAAACGTTTTGCTTTATAATATATAAAGCTATTAATTTTATAATAATATTATTTTCTTATATTAATATGTTAAATATTTTTCTTAAGGAAGGTTTATTATTATTATAAAAGTATTTAATTAAATAATTATATTATTATTTAATTAGATAAATTATTTATTTTATTATTTTAATAATTTAATTTTTTATATAATAAATTTATATTTAATAATATTTAATAATAAGGCAAACAAAATAGTTAAGCGATTTATACTTATTAAATCCTTTTTTTATAGAAATAAGATTATAATAAATACGTTCTAATAAGTTTATTGCTTTATATTTATAATCTTAATAATAAAAAATAATCTTTTTAACTTTAAAAAAATAATATAATTAATATATTTCAAATTAGCTTTAAATTAATAAGGTAATAATTTTAATTTTAATAATATTTTTTGGTAATATTATAATTACTTTAAAGTTAGAATAATTTATTAGTAAATATTAATATAATAATATAACCTCGATTAATAGTTAAAGGCTTTTAGATTTATATTATTTTATTAATATAATTATAATAATAGGTTTTTTTAGGAAATTTTAAGCTTTTAATTAATTAGTTTATAAAAATTAATAATTTTAATATTAATAAAATTTATAAAAATTATTTTTATAATTATTTTTAATATTTTAATAAATATTAATTTAATTAACTTTATTAAAAAATATTAAATTAATTATAAAATTAAGAATTAAAGTTATATTTTAAAGTTTAATTATATTATATTCTTTAATAAGTATTAAAATACCGATTTCGTATATTCTAAAAATTTTAATTTTATATAATATTTTTTTTAAAATAATTATATTATTAGAAATAAATAATCGTTAATAAAAGAAATAGTCTCGATTATTATATAAATATGTATTAAAATTAAAGTCTAAAATTTAAATATTAAATAATATATTATTATAGGAGATAAAAAATATAATTAAGAAATAAAATAATATTTATTTAATAAAAAGGCTTAATAATAAGATTTCTATTATCTATTTTATAAATATGAATATTTTTAATATTTTAATATTTATATAAATTATTATAAAAATATAAAGTTTTATTAATAATATTTATATTTAATTTATTAAAAATTCTAATTAAATAGAAATTAAAAAATATTTTTTAAATACTTTTTGATTAATAATAGCTTTCTTAACGTTTTCCTTAAAAAAACTATTTTTTAAGAGTATTTTAGCCTTCTTAATATATATAATATTTAAAATTTAATTTTTTAAGTAAAAAGCTTTATTAAAGTAATAATATATCTTTTCGATTAGGTATTTAGGAATAAGAATGTTATTATATTATATAAATTATTCTTTTAAAGGTCTTTTTTATAAAATAATAAAAAATAAAAAATATTTTATTTAATAAACTATTTTTTTATTTATTTTATATAATTATTTAACTTTTTATATAAGTTTTTCAAAATTTAATAAAAATTTCCTTTTATTTTTTTTATAATTAAAATATATTTTAATTATAGTAAATTAATCTTAATTTATAAAATGATTATTTTTAATAAAGTTAATTTTTATTATTATTATTTAGAAATTAGGGTATTTAATTTCGATAATTTTAAAAAATAATATTTATTATTTATTTAATTAGAATTTTATATTTTAATCTTTAATCTTTTTAATATATAATATTCGATATTTTTTATTAATATCAAAATACCATATTTATATAATAAATATTAATTGATATTTAAAGCTTTTAAAGGCTTAATAAAAAATTATATAATTAATAAAATTTATAATAAAATTTGCAAAAATTAATTTTTTAATATTAATTTATAAAATTTATAAAATTTATATTTAATCTAAATAATATTTCTTTTTATAATTATATTCGGTATTAAATATTTTATATATTTCTTTAAATATATAATCTTTATATTTAACTTATTTATTTATTTATTTTACAAATAATATAATAATAAATATTAATAATAAATAAATTTTTTTTTTAAATATTTTAAAGTTAATAAAATATTAAATTTAATAAATATTATTTTATTTTTAATATTTAAGATCTATTAAAATCAATTATTTATATTAATAAATATAAAAAATATAAAAATAAGAATAAAAAAAATAATATTAAAAATATTTTATATTTAAGAATATTTAAATAGTTTAAAAGCAATTTTAATATAAATTATATTTATTTAAATTTAATAATATTAAATAATTATAATAATAATTTAACAAATTAATTAAATAAGTTTAATATAATAAACTAATAATATATTCTAAACTTATAATTATTAAATATATTTAAAGCTAAATGGTCTAATTAATAAATAATAATATATAATACTTTAATATATATAATAATAAGGCCTTAAATACGGGCAAATAAATATTCCTAGCCCTGGTTTATAGAAATTACTTCGCCTGATAAAATAGAGAATAGGTAGTATAATAATGGTATTTTGGTGGTATAATTAAGGGTCCAAATAACCCTAGAGAAAGCAAAATGGGAAAAACGGGCTGACAAGGGAAAAATAGGGGCAATGACAGCTGACACTATCCTTGTTGCGTTGCGGACTTAGCTCGAAGCACTCGCCCCTCCTTTGGACAATATCAACAATAATGTACTCTTCGACAAACGCGCCTGGTTGGGAGTGTGTCATGTTCGCTGCGAGGTATGCTGGAATTGATATCTTGCGTGTTGCATCCATAGGTCTATGCGCGTCATGCAGGGGAAGTACGTATTTGTCTTCTAGGGTTGTAGGCTGGGTCTTTTGGGAACTTGGAACGGAAACGAAAACGAAAATGGAGTGGAAAGCAATAGGTAAGAACGAGTGTGGACTACTTTCCTGCCCGGCTGATATACCTTGAAGAGGAATGAAAGAGCTGGCTTTGGTCGAAATATGTAGAGGAGTCGGGGACTCTGCTGGGAGAGTGGCCGATGTTTGGCTCGAAATCTGGAGGGATTTGTGCTTTTGCGTAGAACGTATAGGAATGTAACAGGGCACTCGGCTTAGAATTGCATGTTCTTTCTTAAAATGCCATATTGGTGGGCCCGATTGGCTGAAATGAGTGGAAGTAGTGTTGTGAAGGGTAGAGTAGATTGAGATTGTGATTAGAAGGAAGGGGCGCCCTTGTATTTGATGTCAATGGAAAGCATTGAGTTCGAAAAGAAATCTGGCGGATAGTTGACTTGAGACTGAAACGGTACAAAAGTCAGGGTCCGTGATTGGACAATTGTGCATACATGGTTTGTTTAGGGTGGAATGCCGAGTGCTGTTATTGGGTGTTTCACGAAACGATGGATGGAGAAATGACTATACTATATATAGGGATAGACAGCACTAACATATAACAGATTTCTAGCTACTCCGTAACATAGTAGGACGACGTACCGCAACTGCGACATGGCAACAGCTGAAAGCTTCAATTCGACGATAACAGGCGATAGTAGTGCTATAATCATGAGAAGTCGTGAAGCAGGGAGTAATTGGTATGCTTGCATGTACCGGGCCTCTTTGATACCATTAATCACTGCGGCAAGGAAAGGGCGTTGCGAAAAGGCAGGCATCTGCGTCGCGAGGGTCAGCATCGCTAGATATAGCAAGGCAAATGAAAGGCGTAGAAGCGGGCATCAGGCCATGCAGAGCTTGCATTCAATGTTGCGAATATCGTCCCTCGACGGAAAGGCACCTACTAGCTCGGCAAAACCATCTCATTCCCTTTCGCCCGCCTCCTTTAACTCTTCTTGCACCCTCTTCTTCTCAGCCTCTAGAGCCTTTTTCTCAACCTCCGCGATCTTGATATCAATTTCAAGCTCCCTCTGCCTCGCTAAGCTATCTTCAATCCTTCTTGCATTATACCAACGGTATACCCTCAGACGCTCCAGGGCCGGTATGTCGATTTGCGGGTCTCCCGTCAGTTTACCGAATCCGCCTTCTTCAGTGGCCTCCAGCTCCCGCAAGAGTTTGGTTTTTTGTTGGAAGTACCATAGTTGCAGTGTGTATATATCGTGATCGACCTTTGTTTCTCTGAGACGTTGGGTGATATCGTCGAGGTCGAGGCCGCACAGGTGGTTCAAAATGCCGGCTTTCGGGCTTTCAGCTCGTTGAGCCATCGTTGAAAAGGATGTTATGACGGTTGATTGTCAAGGTGCAACTTGTAATATTGCATTCTTAATAGAAACGATCTGGGGACTGCACTAGATTTGTAGCATGTGTGCATGTTCTCGTATGGAATCCTTTTGGGGCAACCAGGAAGAGATGATGAAGGCATGGAAGGGACTGAAACAGCGAAAAAAGAAGCCAATAGAAGGCGTCTGTCGGTTGACTTCCAGGCCGGCAACAGGCGGAACACGCAACTAATTGCCCAGTGTTAGTAAACATAGATATCGTTACCACTAGGTGGGAATAACAAAAGTCTGGAAGACACAAGTTTGAATTGACTCTTCTGTTTCGAAGTCCATTGAATCCAAACAAAGAACCCGCATGTTCGATCCAACGGCCTCGAAGCATACGAATAGAAAAAGGGATCCCGCATCAATAGGACCATGAAGGCGCTTAAGGTAGAAGGAGGAATTGCTCGAGATTCTTGAGACTAGTTGAGAGCCATCACCGATGAGGGGAGATGGCGGCGAGACCAGAGTCATCAATTGAAAAAGATCGTGAACAGACAGTATGTATTGGTAGGTGCTTAGCCTTCGTTGGTGATGACAATTGATAACAGTGCTTGAAGGAAAACGACCTGCTGTTGCGTCATCTGTATCTTCGGGAAGTGTCATGTACTCTGCACTCTAGCAGAAGTTCTTACGCTAGCTCGATTGGGAAGGAATCACCTCCAGAGCTGAACCAATCATATGCATCTGCAAAATTTCAATATAGACCATCCGACACAATTTTTCTACATTGTTGCAATGCACGAAGAGAACAGAAGCATATCTATTGGATTGGGCTGTTGTCATTACAACTGTCCTGATTCAATCATCGCCACCTGCTCCTGACCGTCAAAGCCCAAAAGTCTACGTACAACCCTGCTCTCGCAATACCTAATTGCCCTTTCGGTGCCCTGCCGTCTTGGCCTCTTCCCATCGTTTGAACACGTGTACGTGAAGAAAAGCAATACTGAAGCTCAAAGGCGAATGTGCCCAGACATGAACACATGCGTCTAGAACTGGTAATGATTTGGGCGCTGGCCTGAGGTAGTGATGAACTTTGCAGACATGGTCAGTTTGCTGTTCGCAAAAAGATATTGTTGGAGAATGGCTGGGGCAGTCTCTCCAGCAGCACTAAGCCAAATCAGGTCTAGCGTATCGCAATCCTGGATCACTGTCAGCCAGGCTGTATGCCGAACAACAAGGGCTATGCTCAGGGCATATCAGCTCCACTAAATGCCTCATTATCTATAGGGCCTAGATTGATCAGCCGAGTATATAGATGAGCCTGTATTCCTAGGTAGATAGAGCAATTGAAATCTCCTATAGCCAACAGATATGCAATCACTCACAATATCGCCAAACACCACTGTGACGTCTAAATCCATCCTGACGGGAATCTTCATTGTTGTACCATTCGGCCCTTCTATGGCGATCTCTGTTTGTTGCAATGTACGGAGTAAGCTCATGTGCTTCGCAAGGTCAAGTGATTTTGGTGATTTGGTGATGAGAGTTGTACTTACCCGCACCTTTGATTGCTTGAAGCTGTTCGCAAAACATTTGATACATTAATTGAAGCATTGCTTCGGAACTGACATTCGCAGCCATTTCAGATTTCTGTTTCAAACAACCACGCTTTGAACTTGGAATTGAAATACTTCAAAATAATGAAACAGTGCCTTTCACCGACGTCAACATCTGTTTGCCTGAAAGCTTGTAGTAGAAAGAGTGGTAACAACTTAGTGTTTCTTGATGCACTTTTGGTTTTTAACAACGCTTTTGGGAATGATGGCTACTGAAAAGATATGAAATAAAGACGGGCAGAGGAAAATCTTGGGGTTTAAGTAGGCAACATTAAGGGGGTGGGGAACTGTTGCATCAAATGTACGCTATCTTTCAGCTCAGCATGTGATTGTGAGCAGCACCCTAGCTTATGGTCATTTCCCACCTATTTGAAGCTCAGTTTCTTCAATATATTGCGCCCGTGCTAGGCTTCCAGTCCCGGGCTTCCCCTCTACAGTCTCACTGGTCGGATCAGAAGCCCGAACGAGTTGCTTGAGACGGCTGCCTGAGAGGTCACTATCATGCAAAAGCTGTCCTTACCGTAGAGGGCAAGCACATCACCAGTTGGTTGGTCTTCGTGTGTTAGATCCAAAGGTAGGTGCTCCTTTAAATCGACGATCTCTGCCATTTCAGTCAAATCTCGTATCTGGGGATCTCTAGTGGAACGATTTGACCAATGTTTGGGGGCATTTCTGACGAATGCGGTGGTGCACTGCCGCTAAGAAGGAGTCGATTTCCAAGTTTTTTGAAAATGTGCGAGCAAAGCCATGCCCCCGTCCCTTTCGTTTTTCTCAGCCAGATTGATTCTCTTCAGTTGGTCTCGGTGCTCACTCCTCCAATATAACTCAATCCTCTTCCGCATTGGTATTATACTTCCCTCAGCCTTCGCTATGTTTCTGTTGCTGCACTTCAGCGCCTTGTGATATGGATGACTTGACTTTGGAGTTAAAAGCACAGTCTCAAGTTCCGAAGGTCAAAGACCTGTGCGATAGTCTGGGATTCAAGGCATCCTCGGATAGGCCGCATAACAGTCTCACCGATTCCACTCATCTCTGGCGAAGGCAATATACCACGAGCGATGGCACTCCTGGAAACCAATTACTCGACTGGAAGTCGTCGAAAGTACAAAGGGATCTAAGGCGCATGGCTCGAGATTATCTTGAGGTTGGAGGCTATGGTTTCAGACATTGGCCGCCTCAGAGCGATCTTGAATATCCTGAGGATCAATCCGAGTAAGAGACCAATGTATTTTCACACCGAAAACAAATGATTCTAACTTCGCCAGAATTATAGAGCAGCTTATACAGATTTTCTGGCGACAGAATGTTAATGAAGTTCGGAACGCCAAACGCCCAAATACAAGCCATGACCGCCCAGACTCTCCTTTCACCGAGGAAAATTCTTTTATCTTCAAGCCCAAACAGACTACAATTCACAAAGATTCTGTCTTGAGACTACCGCCATCGCGCCTTGCTGCACGACCGCCACCATCTCAATTGACATCCTTCTCCGCTTATCCTCCGTGAGTTCAATCATTGCGCCTTTCGCCTTGCCAATCTTCTAAAAGTCGCAACAGGCCAACAAAAATCTCTTCTTCACGAGCACCTTACTTCTCATTGCAACCATCCTCACGCCATGATCAAGGTTCCGATCAGCGCAAGAACAAACCAAGAACCAGCACCATCAATGATTCTCCAGATCTTACTTCCACGAGTCATGTTCAACCTGTTGCCTCGAAGAGCGGTAAAACGGCTCCGGAGCACATCGATCTGTCGAGAGACTCTCTTCCGCTGGAGAACGAGGAGGATTTGTACGAGTTCCATGCCAGTGATGAAGATGCATCTCTTCAGCTGGAGAGCGAGGAGGATTTGTACGAGTTCCATGCCAGTGATGAAGATGCAGATAAGTCGAAAAGCAGACCGAGAAAGGTATGTGCGCTCGACAGTCTATCTCAACGACGCTCTATCTGACCGATGCATTTTACAAGTGGATTAAACTGAAGTATGATTTGCAGAAATTCAAGCAGCCACTGAAATCATATCACAAGCCTTCAGCGCAATTACCTGCTCCTATTGCAGTGATGACCGGTCCGATTGCTGCCTCCACCAAAGCTCAGCCGGCACATAGACCTTCTTCACGCAGCCCAAATGACAACTTCTCCCCCCCCAAATACCGGAAACCTACCAGTGATCACGACAGCGACGACTGTGTACCTAGTCAGCATCGAAAGAGGAAGAGGAGCATTCACGCTAGATCAGGTTCATCCGCTGAGAAGCCAAGATCTGCAGAGAAAAGAGTCTCTTTTCGAGTTCAAGGGCGCGATGAAACACCATCGCCCCTCCGGAATACTGCTAGGCGAAGGGGCCATTTGAATCAAACAAATACATCTGCTAAAGTTCCGTCACCCACTACATCGCATCGGGCAGCTCAAACGCCTGTTGCTGCCGTAGAGATCGCAGCCAGCAAACGGCCAGATCCTGGATCGCCTGGCTTATTTCTGGCGCTCAATTCCTTCGACGACAAATCCCGAGAAGGCACTTCAGACTTATCGAGCTCGGAGTATTCAGCGGACAGAGTTAGCCAACCCCTCGGCGATGATGGATTCTTTTTACGAGCCCAGCAAGCCGGTGCAATACCCACATTTGAGGCCCGATGCTGTGAAGCAGACCAAGATCCGAGAGAATTCCTTGTTTGCACATCCGGCCAGGGAGGATAAGCCTCCTCAAATTTCTGCATCATCGCGACCCACTCGGAAAGCGCATCCTTCTTCGACTTCCCTTCCTGTCCCACCCAAGCAAGAGCCAGAAGCTCCCTCCTCAATGCCATTTCCCGAAGATTCGCTTCGAAAGTCCCAGACTTCTTCGCCCACACGTGCAGCACAAATATTGGAAGATACTTCCTCATCCTCAAGTGTAGCAAAACCGCAAGCAGCTCGCGAGGAGCAACCCTCAACCATACCTCGGAATCCTGCGCAGCGCTTCCAGGAGAAGCAGCATCCATCCTCGTCTACAGAACCTCTACAGCCACCCCACGAGAAGCAACAACTTACCTCGACAGCGGAACCTACAAAGGCTTACCAAGCCGACTATCGTCCTACTTCAACCTCGTTATCAGCTGAGCCCGCTGTAGAGACGCGGGCTTCGGCCTCTGCAATTACACCAGAAGAGCCAGCGAAGCAGGAAAAGCCATCACCTTCCGAAAGCTTCTCTCCTGCTCTACCGGCGCAAAAGACAACATCATCTCCATCGCCACACTCTGCTCACGAGCAAGCGAAACCATCCCGTCTAGCCGCAAAACTACACATACGCTACACAATCATCAAATCGCGAATTCCCCGGCTTAGCAAACAGCGCTGGCCCGAGGGAGCACTCGTTGGTAAAACAGTAGCTTCCCTCTTCGATGAAATCGCCGAATTAACCCATCGGCCGAGTATCGACCGCATGAACTTCAAACTCACAACGTCCCAAAGCGATTCCGAGTATCTGATCCGGCGAGGCGAGGAGGATATATTGGAAGAAATGAGAAATGAATTCATGCAGGATATGAAAGCTGATATGATTAATACTGGCAATACGAATTTTGGAATCTGGTTGGAGCCGGATCCTAGGGACAGCAATGCCGGTGCGGGTGATGGGATTGATGAGATCAATTTTGGTATGTGGTAGTGAGACGACGATGCCGTTTGGTGAGCATTGGACGAGAATTGTATATAGTCAACTTTGGTATCAATCATGGTATACCGTAGACATCCGAACCTCGGAAGCTGTTCCGCCTTACCAAAAGAGGGCAGTATCATGGCGCTAAAATACTAGCTTGAAATTGGGTGTTCGTATTGTTCTCCCCACCAATCTCCACGCCTCTCGAAACCACCCTCACACCATGCCGCCACTATTATGAGCAGGAGATTCCTCTCCACTCTCCACCGCCTATCCCACGAAAACCCTCTCGTACTTCCCCCCACCCCCTGCCCCCCCTCCCTGGCGCAGTCCCCACCGCCATAGTCCCCCTTCAAAACCCTTAATAACTCTCCTCCCCACAGGGCCTCCCCCGCACACCTCCCCCGCCAACCCTCCCCCGCCGCCAGCGCGGCCTCCCCGAAAAACGCCCAATCCAGCATGTACGCAAAACTATCGCCGTCTCCAGCGCCAAAGGCGGCGTCGGCAAATCCACCCTAGCCGTCAACCTTGCCCTCGCCTTCGCGCGACAGGGACATAGGAGCGGGGTGCTGGATACGGATATCTTCGGGCCGAGCGTACCTATGTTGATGGGGTTGAGGGGAGAGCCCAGGGTGAATGACGGTAACACTATGCTTTTGGAGAAGGGAATGGGATTGAAGGGATGTGATAGCTGACGCGTGGGGCGCAGATAACCAGCTCCTCCCGTTGAGCAATTACGGCGTTAAGGCCATGAGCATGGGGTTCCTAGTCGCGGAGTCCGCCCCCGTCGTCTGGCGCGGGTTGATGGTCATGAAAGCGCTGCAGCAGCTGCTTCACGAGGTTGACTGGGGCGGCTTGGATGTCCTCGTTCTCGACTTGCCCCCTGGGACGGGGGATACCCAGTTGACGATCACGCAGCAGGTGCTGCTTGATGGGGCGGTGGTCGTTTCTACGCCTCAGGATGTGGCGCTGAGGGATGCGGGGAGGGGGGTGGAGATGTTTGGGAAGGTGGGGGTGAAGGTGATTGGGATGGTGCAGAATATGTCTGTTTTTGTGTGTCCGAGGTGTGGGTATAGGGAGCATATTTTTGGGAGGGA
>JAABUQ010010943.1_pt1 | contig 11760 bp, 7 predicted proteins | sample 5560001 | NCBI WGS metagenome assembly JAABUQ01 (sample SAMN10711888, study PRJNA513371) | rock metagenome | isolation source: Antarctica rocks | place: Antarctica: Victoria Land, Finger Mt nord | collected 2015-12-18
CGGGGCGCGTCATAGTGGTAAGCATCCGATCCACCTCCGCCCGGTGCTGAAAGCACGACCAGATGTCCGCCCCCTTCGCCGTCAACGGCGGTCCGAAGCCGAAGGCGGGGTGCTTGCAGCCGCAGACATGACAACGGCGCGCCTCATAGGCGCGGACGGCCTCGCTGGCGGGTGGCTCCAATCGTGGTTGGGCCTGATCCCAATCGTCTTCCACTGTTTGAGGCCGCATCGATCTCAGCTGCACTTCGACCAGCCGCAGTGAATGCAACCAAGACAGCCCGCCTCGCGCACCAGACCGGGCTGGCTGCATTTCGGGCAGAGCGGCCCGAGCTGAGCGGTCGGTGCGGTCGCGAGCACCGTTGTCTTCGCGGGCAGTGTGTCGGTGCGCACGAGGAAGCCGGTTTCGATCATGTGGCGCTCGATAATGTCGCCGATCGCGGCGACCAGGGATGGCACGTAGCGTCCGCCGCTCCACTGTCCGCCGCGCGGATCGAACACCTGCTTCAGTTCCTCGGCAACGAAGGCGACCTCGCCGCCGCGCCGGAACACCGCGCTGATCATGCGCGTCAGCGCCACCACCCAGGCGTAGTGCTCCAGGTTTTTCGAATTGACGAACACCTCGAACGGCCGGCGAACGCCTTCCTGCTCGACGTCGTTCACCGTAACGTACATGGCGTGTTCGCTGTCCGGCCAGCGCAGCTTGTAGGTGGCGCCGATCAGCTTGTCCGAACGGACCATCAGGTCCGCAATGTCCGCGGCGGCCGGCGGTGCGGCGACAGCCGGCGCCGGGGCGGGCTTCACCTCCAGCACCGAGCCAGTGATCGCATTCGGCCGGTAGGTCGTGCATCCCTTGCAGCCGCTGCGGTAGGCGTCGCGATACACCTCTTGGAAGGCCTCGAAGCCGATGTCCTCGAGGACGTTGACGGTCTTGCTGATGGCGCTGTCGACGTGCTTCTGCACGGCGGCCTGCATGCGAACGTGTTCGGCCGGGGTTAGATCCTGGGCGGTGACGAAGTGATCGGGGAGCGGCGCGTCTCCGAACAGCGCGCGGAACCGGCGCAGTGCGTAGCCCGAAACCTCCTCCTCGATGCGCGACCCATCCGCCTGCAGCACTTTGCGGGCATAGGCGAGCGCGAACACCGGCTCGATGCCCGATGACACGTTGTCGGCCACCAGGGAGATCGTGCCGGTCGGTGCGACGGAGGTCAGCAGGGCGTTGCGGATGCCATGCTCCGCGATAAGCGATCGGACCTTGGCGTCCAGCCCGCGGACGGTCTCGCCAGCCAGGTACGCGTCGCGATCGTAGAGTGGGAATGGGCCCTTCTCCGCCGCGAGATGCGCCGACGTCGTGTAGGCGGCGCGCTCGATCTGCCGAGCCCACTCGGTGGCACAGCCGGCGGCCTCGTGGGTGCCGTAGCGCAGTCCCACCATCATCAGGGCGTCCGCAAGGCCGGTCATGCCGAGGCCGATGCGCCGCTTGGCGATCGCCTCCTGCCGCTGCGCCTCGAGCGGAAAACCCGAGACGTCGATGGTATTGTCCATCATGCGGATGGCGACGCTCACCAGCTCGGTCAGCTCCCCCTCGTCGAGCCCGGCGTTTGGCGTGAACGGGTCATGAATGAGGCGCGCCAGATTGATCGAGCCCAGCAGGCAGGCGCCGTAGGGCGGCAGTGGCTGCTCGCCACAGGGATTGGTCGATCGGATGTCCTCGCAATAGGCGAGATTGTTGCGGGCGTTGATGCGGTCGATGAAGATCACGCCCGGCTCGGCATAGTCGTAGGTCGCGCGCGTGATGCTGTCGAACAGCGCGCGGGCGCGGAGGACCTTGTAGGTCTTGCTCCCGAAGACGAGCGGCCAGTCGCCGTCAGCCTCGACCGCCGCCATGAACGGGTCGGTCGCGAGCACGGAGAGGTTGAAGTTGCGTAGCCGGCCGGGCTCGCGCTTGGCGGCGATGAACGCCTCGATGTCGGGATGATCGCAGCGCATGGTCGCCATCATCGCGCCGCGCCGTGCGCCGGCCGACATGATGGTGCGGCACATGGCGTCCCATACATCCATGAAGCTGAGCGGCCCCGATGCGTCGGCGCCGACGCCCTTCACGGTCGCGCCTTTCGGCCGTAGCGACGAGAAGTCGTATCCTATTCCGCCGCCCTGCTGCATGGTCAGCGCGGCCTCGCGCAGATGGTCGAAGATGCTGCCGAGGTCGTCCCCGATGTCGCCCATGACGAAGCAGTTGAACAGCGTCACGCGGCGATCCGCTCCGGCGCCGGACAAGATCCGGCCGGCGGGCAGGAAGCGGAAGTCCGCCAGCGCCTCATAGAAAGGCTGTTGCCAACGCGACGGATCGCACTCGGCACTTGCCAGTGCTGCCGCCACGCGCCGCCAGGTGTCCTCAATGGACAGGTCGACCGGCGTGCCGTCGGCCGCCTTCAGGCGGTATTTGGCATCCCAGATCTGGCGCGAGATCGGCGCGATCCGATCGACGGCGCCATCGGGGGGCGTGATATGCATGTCCATGACGGTGCTCCTGTGATCGGTGCCGGGCCAAGGGGCCACGGCCGAGTGGCGAAGCCAAAGACGGCTGAGTAGCGCTGCGCGGTGGAGGCTCATACGGGAACGCGGGCTGGTGGGCATGTGCGTTGGCCGGCGCAGCCAGCCGAGCACGCGGTGCGCCTCGGGAATGTCGGCGATGAAGCAGGAGGCGCTGCTTCCGACTGCTGTGTGGAGAGTTCCGCGACATCCTTGTTCATGGCACGAGCCCTACGCGTTCAAGGTGTGTGCCGTCGTCCCAGTCAGCCGGGCTGATGAGGCTTTCCAGCATCCTCAAGAAGCGATCCGCGGCGTCGTCGGCGGACCAGGGTTCCCAGGCGAGGTATCCTCGTGGCGGGACGAGCGGGTCGTCCGACATTGGCCGGGTCTCGATTCCGAGTGTCTCGGTGAGGTCATCCATATCCCAACCGGCGATATGCAGCGCCTCCGAGGACGCGGCCAATCGGTCAGCCCGCTTGTGCGCGGCGTAGCTGTCCGGGTCCCAAGCTATCAGTCCGTAGCGGAGCGCCAGCGCATCTCTTAGCCGGTCCACCAGATTCTGATAGTCGGACCCAAGATGCGGCTTGATCGGGGCGATCGGATCGAAGCTGAGCATGCCTTCGTCGGCGTCGTGCAGCAGCTCCCGTAAGGATTCGCGCCGATCCAGTGGCTGATGGGGGGATGCCCGCTGCCGAAGCGCGAGCACGAGGATGCTGTGTTGGGCGACCGAGAGCGGCCGCGACCAGGATGAATGTCCGCCCCAGCGGTATGTACGCGCTAGGCCAATGGCGAGATCGCGATGCGTCCAGCTCATCGGATCTGGGTCAAGGAGGTTCAGGCGCCGGCCTGAATCAAGGCGCACCCATGCTCTTTCCGCTTTCATCGCCCTCCCCTCCCCTATCCCCTGAGCACATCGTTCCAGTCCTCGCCATCTGCCGGTCTCAGCCGCTCGCAGCGGAGATTGCCGTCGGTCGCGAGTTGCGTGAGCTGGATCGCGTAGCGATCTCCGGGCGAGTTCGCATCGGTTCCGATGGCCAACATGCCATCACGCGTCGCGAGGTCTTCGATGGCTTCTCGCAGAGCTGCCAAAGTCCCTGGCCCCATTCCGCCGCCGGTGGCGACGTAGAGCGTGTCGCGTCGCTCCCCCTCCAAAGCGCTGAGGCTCAGGGCGTCGATTGGCGCTTCCAGAACAGCCAGACGTTCGTAGCCGGCTAGATTTGGTCCAAAGCGGAACAGACTCTTGCTTCCACCCCGAAGCGATCCTTTGTAGGTCGGTCCACGCACTTCGACATGGGTGACAAGGCCGTTCTGAGTGTGCGCGAACCATGCGCTGTCGAAGGCACCATGCCGGATGGCATCTTGAGTCACAGCATGTTCCAGGATGAACGCTGGCAGGCGGCGTTCTTCCCGGAGATAGCGCCAGGTCTGGTCACCGCGGCGCAGAGGTGGGCGGTTATTCCATCGCTCGGCCGGGCTCGGTCCCTCGCTGACGCTCCATCTCTGCCGAACGGAGGCCGGATATGTGGGCGTCATCCCGACGAACTGTCGCAACACTTTGCGGACCTCGCCGAAATTCAGGCCAGGTTGCAGGTGTTGAACGAGGGTGAAGACGTCGCCCTTGGCGTCGCTGGTAACATCCCACCAGCCCCGGCCACCATGGTTGACGATGATAATCTGACCGGGGCCGCTACGGTACTTCAAGGCAGCCCTTGTGCTTTCCTGCTGGTCTAGGCGCCAGCCGTTTCCGAATTGCTCGAGCAGCGCGGCGCAATTCACGTTTTGCCGGAATGTCTCCAGCTCCGCGTCGTTAGCCATGATGGCTCTCCTGGGCGGTCGCGGAGCATCGGCCGGGCGACCTGCCCTGCCCTCTTCTCCCGATCGTCCTGAAGCCCCGGCCGCGAAGGCCGACCGGGGCAAGGGCGCAGCCGGCAAAGCCGGTCCGTCCGGAGGAGGGACCCTTGCCGCGGTCAGGTCGTCAGCGGTATCCGAGCTAGGCGTGTCTGATCTGCGCATCTGCTGACTGTCGGCGATCCGATTGCGAACAGAGAGCGTGACGTCCGCGCTCATGTAAGCGGGCAGGTGTCATTGGTCAGGCAGGTCACCGCCTTCATCTCCGCTCGCGGACGCGATCACGTCGTGTCGTAGCCCGTGCCGAGAAGCAGGATCCGCCCGCCTCGTCACCTGAGATGGCGCCGGCGTTGCTGTTGTAGCCCGGCGCGCAGCAACTCGACCGGCTGCCGTGGTTAGGACGCTCCTTGAACGAACTTGGGAACGGAGGGGCCGCCAACTCCCCTGCCCTTCCCTGGACACGCCCATGCCGCCTCTTGGTGGCATGATCTGGCCGCAAGAATGCTGACGTTCGATCGCCTCTGCCGCATTGGCGGCCTCGCCGGCAACAAAGCCCCGCTTCTCGTCAATTGACACTCTCGACCTCATTGGTCGGACTATTACGGTTCAATCAGCCAAGCCAAGAAGCAGACATTGGGAAATGTGACTTGCCGGCAGCTACGCGCCTCATCTCGGTAGTTTAGCTACTTACCTTGCGTGCAAGGAAGCGGACGTCCGGACCGATGCTTCTCCGTCGTTGAGCTATTTACCACCGGCTTGGTATAGCCCGAGGGATGCCGCGCGACTGATGCTGCTACTAAACTTTGATACGAGGCCAACGGTAGTTGCCATCAGGTAACTGTCGCGCGAGCTTCACGTTCCACCGCGCGCCTCCGGCCTTCTTCTCCTGGGCGGCAGAGCGCCACGGGGCCGACCTGCAACCTGTGGCGGTCCGTTTCGTCGAATTCCTGCAACGCGTCATGCTGCACAGCGCGCCGCTGTCGGCACCTCGGGACGTGGCGTTTTTCCTCGCCTCGTATGCCCGCGACGGTCTTGCCAGGATCGAGGCGCAGGCCACCCTGCCCGCCCTTGCCGCGCTGAAGGACGCCCTCGGCGCGTCGCTGGGTATGACGTTCGACGCAGTAAAGGGCGAACACCTGTTCCGCTCGACCCTCGTCCAGACCCTGTTCTACGGCCTATTCAGCGCTTGGGTGAACCATGCCAGGACCAGCACGGGGCCGTTCAATTGGCACGCCGCCGAATGGAACCTGCATGTCCCCATGGTGAGGGCGCTATTCGAGCAGATCGCCACGCCGGCACGCCTGCGGCCATTGGGCCTCGTCGAAGTCCTCGACTGGGCCGCCAACGCGCTCGACCGCGTAGATCGCGACGCCTTCTTCTCGCAATTCGACGACATGGAGGCAGTACAGTACTTCTACGAGCCGTTCCTAGAGGCATTCGACCCGGAGCTGCGCAAACAGCTGGGCGTATGGTACACGCCTCCCGAGATCGTCAAATACATGGTCGAGCGGGTCGATCGCGTGCTGCGAACCGAGCTGGACTTACCGGACGGGCTTGCCGACCCGAACGTCTGGATCCTGGATCCCTGTTGCGGCACCGGGTCCTACATCGTCGAGGTGCTGCGAAGGATCGACCGCACGCTTGAGGAGCAGGGCGAGGAGGCAACGAGGGCCGCGGAACTGCGCGCGGCGGCGACGCGGCGGGTCGCCGGATTCGAGATCATGCCCGCGCCGTTCATCATCGCCCACTGGCAGGTCGGCACCCTGTTGCGGCAAGCGGGCGCGCCTCTGGCGGACGAGGAGGGGCAGCGAGCGTCCATCTACCTGACAAACGCCCTGACCGGCTGGAACGAGACCGACCCGGAGCCGCCGCTACCGTTTCCCGAGCTGGAGGAGGAACGCGGCCTCGCCGCCGAGGTGAAGCGGGAGCAGCCCATCCCTCGTGGTGATCGGCAACCCGCCATACAACGCCTTCGCCGGAACGGCACCCGCGCAGGAACAAGGCCTGGTCGACGTCTACAAGGAGGGGCTGCAATCGATCTGGGGCATAAGGAAGTTCAACCTCGACGATCTTTACGTGCGCTTCTTCAGGATCGCCGAACGCCGCGTCGCCGAGCGCACAGGCGGCGGCATCATCTGCTACGTCTCGAACTTCTCATTCCTCGCCGGGCCGTCCTTCACCGTAATGCGGCAGCACTTCCTGGCGCAGTTCGACAAGATCTGGATCGATTGCCTGAACGGAGACAGCCGGGAGACCGGGAAGCTTACTCCGGCCGGACTGCCTGACCCGTCGGCGTTCTCGACCGACAGCAACCGTGAAGGCATCCGCGTCGGCACAGCCGTCTCGCTCCTCGTGAGGACGACGGAACGCACGCCATGACGGAGGTCCGCTACCGGAACTTCTGGGGAGAGAGCAAGCGCGCCGACCTGCTTGCGTCACTCGATCAGCAGCCGGAGGACTTCGAGGCGAGCTATCAGATTGTCGACCCCAGAGCCGAGAACCGCTTCGCGTTCCGACCTCGCGAACTCGGGGTAACTTATCAGTCCTGGCCAACGGTCAGGGAGCTGTGCGAAGCCGAGCCGTTCAGCGGTGCGCAAGAAATGAGGAAAGGACGCCTGATGGGTGTCGATCGCGCCGAGCTTGAGGCGCGGATGACACGATACGCCGATCCGTCCCGCAACTTGGCGCAGCTGATTGCTGATGGCGATGGCCCGGCTGACACGACCGACCAGTTCGACGCCGAACGTGCGCGGTCACGGCTGTTGGCTGCCGGGCCGGACGGACAGTTCCAGATCAGACGTTACGCCCTTCATCCATTTGATAACCTCTGGTGCGCGTGGACGCCTGTCGCCTCGTTGTGGAACCGCCCGCGACCTGAACTCGCGAGGGAGGTGGATGGTCGGAACAGGATGTTCATCACCCGCATGGTGGCCGAGCGCCCACACGAACAGCATCCAATGATAATGACCGCGGCATTACCCGACTATCACCTGCTACGGCCAAACGTCGTCGCCGTCCCAATAATGCTCACCCCGGCGCCCGCGCGGGGAGATCTGCTGGACGAGGCAGTTGCCGCTGAGCCGAGAGCCAACCTTTCGGCCAGGGCACGCCGTTACCTCGCCGATCTTGGTCTCGCCGACCCCGACGCCGACCAGACGGTGCGGGAGGCGATCTGGTTTCACGCATTGGCGATCGGCTACTCGCCTGCCTGGCTTGCCGACAGCGGGGAGGCCATCCGGCAGGACTGGCCGCGCGTGCCGCTTCCCGCCACGGCGGAGCTACTGCTCGCATCGGCGGATCTGGGGCGGCAGGTAGCCGATTTGCTTGACCCCGATGTGCCGGTGCCCGGCGTCACAACGGGGAGCATCCGTCCGGAACTGCGGACGATCGCTGTCCTGGCCAAGCGCGATGGAAGCTCCGCCTCCGGGGAGGACATGGCGCTAACTGCTGGATGGGGCCACTTCGCTCGCGGCTCCGTCGTAATGCCGGGGCGGGGCCTGACCGCTGAACGTGGATACGTCACCGCCGAAGCAGCTTGCGCCGCCCATAAGATAGCCGTTGGCGAGCAAACGCTCGACGTGTTCCTGAACGCTAAGACCTACTGGCGGAACGTCCCAGCCGCGGTCTGGGACTTCACGATCGGGGGCTATCAGGTGGTGAAGAAATGGCTGTCATACCGTGAAAGGCCTATTCTCGGCCGCCCCATCGGCGTTGCGGAAGCTAGACATCTGCGCGACACCGTCCGGCGATTGGCAGCCTTACGTATTCTGGCCCCCTCGTTGGACGCGAACTATGTCGCCTGCGCTGCAGTGCACCCCGACGTTGTGCTCCACTAAGAAGCCCTTGTGCGCGCTCTTCACTGTTCTCGCTCCGAACCGGGCTGTCCGGGTTTTGGCCAGGTCCGGCGGAAACGGCCCGGCAGCTTCGCGCCAATTCCGGATGCTCAGCCGAGGCGGTTTGTTTCTCGCAAACGGACATAAACACTAGCGACGGGTCTCGGTCACGAACGGCTCGAAATACTCCCACTCGTCGTCGCTCAAACACCTCGGACCACCGCCGATCTCCGCCATGAAGATCAGCTTCAAATCACGTCGCACCGCGAGGGGGGAATCCCCCCTCGTGCGCTTTGTCCACGCGACCTAGCTAATTCAGTCGGGCCGCCACCGCGCAGACGATGACGAAACCGGCGCTGCCGAACGGCGCCCCGTTTGGACCGGTCAACACGCCGTCGGTGACCAGGGCAAGGACGCGAAATTCCTCGTTCAGGAATCCGACCTGGCCCTGCCGGACATAAGCCGGCGCCCACTGGTAAACTTGAGCGTCCCAAACCGGGCTGTAATCGGTCGCCAGGGAGGGAATGCCGCCGAAGATGTTGTTCGGCCGGTAGCCATCTTCGACCGCCGCGCTGAGCCCTTGCCGCTGCGGGTTGGCGCAACCGCCTCGTTGTCCGTTGACCGCGATGAAGATGCGCTCGACGGCGCTGCGCGGGATGTCGTCGATACCTCGCTCGAGATTGTTCAAGCGGGGCGCATAGGTGTTCGCCTCGATCGCCGAAGCAGCCGGGTCGCTCGTCTCCGTGGACATGTAGAACACTGGGCGCCCAAAGCTGTAACCGTTGATCAGGTTCAGCGTGACGGTGTGATGGACGGGATCGATGGCCACCACCTGATCGTGCACCCGGTCGTAGTTGACCTGTCCGTTGCTGTAGTTGAGCAAAGACGGATCACCCATCGCGACGACGGGAGCGTTGTAGAGGATGTCGCCCACTTGCATGATCGGACTGTAGTCCTGGTCGCCGACGGAGCCCGGGTTTGCCACCCGCGGCGGGAATGGTGCGGTCGCGCTGCCCGGTACGAGCAACCGGTGCGGGCTGAAGTCAACCAGGCCCGCCTGCAGGGTAGTGCCGTCGGCCGTGAACGTCGCGGTGCGCGCGGCGGCACCCGCGTTGCGAAGCTTGGCTGCGAAGTTGAGACCCCGGGCTGCCGCATCGTCCTCGTTGCTGGAGTCGGTCAGGATGAACCACTGCGTGAAGGTGCCGCGCGACGTTTGCACGGTCGCCTGATAAAGAGGGAACGTAATCGTGCCGCGCTGCATATCGATCTGAGCTGCCTTGATCAACTGCACCATGCCGACCAGGCTGGGTGTTGCGTTCGCGTCGAATGACGGGAACTCGGACAAGGCCGGTGTGGCGCCAACGTTTTGCGCGCCCGGAATGACATTGCAACCGGGGCCGGGTCCGATCGGGCCGGGTCCCGGCCCGTCCTGTGCCTGCACGGGGCCGCAGGTCGCCAACGTTAGCGCGGCGGCGGCAAGTCCGGATATCAATCCAGTGATGGTGACCATGCGAACGATCTCCTCCAAAAATTAAAAGCTAAGTCGCGCTACACCGCGGATCCGGAACAGGACGATCGCGGCAAAGAGCGGGACGAACAGCCAACGTAGTGGCGGCTCTGGCACGGTTGTCGCCGATGCCGCGTTGATCTGGCCGCTGTCAGCAATGATCAGGTCGTCCAGCCCGTAGGCATCCACTGCAAGTCCGGGGAATGAAAATGTAGCCGTCTTGAAGGTTTGACTCGACGTCAGGCCGTAGAAGAAGACTCGCTTCGCGTCGTCTTGGGCGTTGTCGAGTGTGTAGGGCAGCGCAATTGTCGTGGTGAGATCGCCTGCGAGAGAGAGGTTCAACCGTGAGAAGCCGACATCGCCCAATCCGGTCAGGAAGAACCCGATCGCCGAGATCGGTTGGTCGAACGTCAGGCTGAACGGCTGCGTGGCTGCGTAGTATTGGCTTCCGGACGTCGCAAAACGGCCGCCGCCGTTGGCGTTGCTGACCTGGTCCTGCAAGACGGCGGTGCGCACCTGGCCGGTGATCGGTCCGGTGCTCCCGGTCGCAGTGAGCGCGAGCGGCGGCGGGAGCGGTCCGCTGATGCTGCCAAGCGGGAAGCGCTCGAATGTCTCGACATTCCCGCGTGCGCTGGCGCTGAGGGACGCCATGAAGCTGTTGCGGGCGGTGCTGGCGTTAGGAAAGTTGGTGCCGATGACACCGAGATCCTCACCCGTAAGTGTGACGACCGCGGCCGACGCGGTGCCGGGAGTCATGGCCGCGAGCGACACCGCGACACAAACGGCGTACTTGTTCGTACGCTTTATATTCATCTCCATGTAACACTCCTGTCGTTGCGGGGGCAAACCGGCCGGGCATGTTGGTCCGTTTCAAGTGATGGGCAGAGCTGTCGATACGCTCTGGCGGAAGCATCGCGGCAATAGGCACGCGGGCGCCATCATTGAGCGTTTAGCCAATCGAGATTGCGAGACTCCTGCCGCTAAATGATACCAGCGGCTGCATGCTTTGATCTACATCCAGCTCCTCGTTGTGATGGACTGGATGGGCTCGGGTTGGTCGATAAGTTTGTTCCAGGCGTGGCAGCAACACAGGCGGTGTTGGGGAATACCTCGCGCCATTCGGCGAACGGGCGATTGGTGGTGATCAGGGTGCTACGATTTGGTAGCGGCGGGAGACCAACTCGAACATCAGGTCGGCATGGCGGTTAGAGTATGAGAGATAGCCGACCTCATCGATCACCAGCAGCTGCGGCTGAACGTAATGGCGCAGCCGGCGACGTAGCGCGGAATCGCTGTCGAGCGCACAGAGATCGCCGAGCAGTTGGCCGGCACTGGTGAACAGGACGGTATGAGGCCGGTTCGTCGGCCAACGTTCGCATCAGGTCCGGCCGCCGATATGCGAAGGAGTCGAGCCCGGCACCGAGGATAAGATTTTGCACCGCATGATGAAGCAAAGCTCATCAGCGGATTAGCCTGTGCAGAAGTCCGGTGCGAATGCCGTATCGGGTCGATAGGTGACTACAGGACTCAAGCGATCAAGGTCCGCTTACCCGCATCGCTTGCTCCACAGCGGACTGTCCGCTACCGGCCAGATCTCGCCATTTGATGACCCGCGAAAGGGAATGCCAAATGTCCGGTGTTGAGGACGGAGCTGCCATTCCCTTTGAAAGCCGGAAAGCCGGCTGTCCACAACGAACTGACTTTTGTCAAAAAGCGCATTCTGTTAAAAGTGGGCTACGCTGACCTCACGATCAGCAAGGGATTGCACGCGTGCCGGCGAACCCGTCCAGCGAGCGAAGGTAAAGAGTAGCACGGCAAGTGCTTCCGATGCCGCCGACCGGCACGAACGCGCCAAGGATTACCTGTCGCCGGCCGAGGTGGTGCGGCTGCTCCATACGGCCAAGGCCGGCCGGCACGGTCAAAACGCCCACCTTCGCGGTCATTGGGCCTGGCTCGTCCAGCGTGACAGCCTGCGGCTGCAGGCGGACGGGGCGTTCGCGACCGCGGTGCAAGGGCCATCGCCCCGCTTCCCCAGAGGCGGAA
>JAABUQ010010944.1_pt1 | contig 11759 bp, 7 predicted proteins | sample 5560001 | NCBI WGS metagenome assembly JAABUQ01 (sample SAMN10711888, study PRJNA513371) | rock metagenome | isolation source: Antarctica rocks | place: Antarctica: Victoria Land, Finger Mt nord | collected 2015-12-18
CCCGGGAGGCCGAGCACTACGAGCGGGAGTTGGCCGCCGGCCGGACGCGAGTCGATCCCAGGCCGGCGGCGGTCGAGGCGGAGCGTGCGGCGTTGGACCTCGCCCGCAAGCAACTCGTCCGCACCCTCCAATACCGCGAGTACCTCAAGCACCAGCGTTACCCGGAGTATTATCGGAACCGGGGCGAAGGATATAATGACTATTAGGGATGGACCGGCCGTTCCAGGGCACCTGACCGTGCGCCCGGAGCCAGTCGAAAGCGCCTTCCCATGATACGGGCACCCGCGCTTAGGCTAAAGCCGCGCCTCTCGATCGCGCGGATGATGGCCGTGGTGGCCATCCTGGGCCTCGTCGCGGGCGTCCTGGCCCGCCGCGAGCGGCTCAGGGAGGAGCAACGGCTCGGGCTGGCCGCCGCCCGGGCCCGCGTCCAACTCCGGAGGCTGGCCGATGACCACGCCACGGAGGCGAGATACCACGCGCAGATGGCAAGCGGTGGCGACTCCAACGCTCAGGATCGGGTGGAGGCCATCAGTGAACTCTTCGGGATGAAACAGTCGAACCACTATTACCCTGCCGGGATGACAAGTTGGTCCTGTCACTCTCCCCAGAGGGCAAGTTGGTCCTATCGGCTCCAGGAGGCGTGGCGTAACATCGAGCTGATCCGCGACGGGTACGAGGGGACGGAATTGGAGACACGGGAGGCGGAATACCATGCCCGGGAGGCCGAGCACTACGAGCGGGAGTTGGCCGCCGGCCGGACGCGAGTCGATCCCAGGCCGGCGGCGGTCGAGGCGGAGCGTGCGGCGTTGGACCTCGCCCGCAAGCAACTCGTCCGCACCCTCCAATACCGCGAGTACCTCAAGCACCAGCGTTACCCGGAGTATTATCGGAACCGGGGCGAAGGATATAATGACTATTAGGGATGGACCGGCCGTTCCAGGGCACCTGACCGTGCGCCCGGAGCCAGTCGAAAGCGCCTTCCCATGATACGGGCACCCGCGCTTAGGCTAAAGCCGCGCCTCTCGATCGCGCGGATGATGGCCGTGGTGGCCATCCTGGGCCTCGTCGCGGGCGTCCTGGCCCGCCGCGAGCGGCTCAGGGAGGAGCAACGGCTCGGGCTGGCCGCCGCCCGGGCCCGCGTCCAACTCCGGAGGCTGGCCGATGACCACGCCGAGCGGGCCTTAAATTTCGCGTGGGGGGCAAGGGGCGACTTCGGCCGAGCGACGGTGCAGGTGGAGGTCATCGGGGCAATCTTCGGGATCAAGGGGCCGCACGGCTATTACTATCCCGCGAGAGTCAGCTTGTCCCATCGGCTCGAAGACGCGCGACACAGCCTTGAATTGATATTCGAGGGGAGCCTCGGGACGGAATGGGAGATGCGTTCGGCGGAGTTCCACGCCCGGGAGGCCGAGCACTACGAGCGGGAGTTGGCCGCCGGCCGGACGCGAGTCGAACCCAGGCCGGCGGAAGTCGAAGCGGAGCGCGCCGCCTTGGAGAACGCTCGCAAGAAACTCGCCCGCACCCTCCAGTACCGTGAGTACCTCAAGCACCAGCGTTACCCGGAGTATTATCGGGAGCAGGGCAAAGGATATAATGACTATTAGGGATGGACCGGCCGTTCCAGGATACCGGATCGTGCGCCCGGACGACCAACGTCAACGAGAATTGGTCGGTCGCCGCCGCGGTGGCGAATCCTGCAGGTCCTGACGTCGTCGCTCCCTTGGGAAAGGCCGAATACTTCCCGAGCTGGACCGACACGGCCTTGAACATCTTGCAAAGAAGCCGAGGGTTCCTATGAGAAAGGGGACGGCGGGCATGGCATTCCATCGGCGTTTCACGTTGCCAGCGCTGGCGGCGATGACGGCCGGCGCCTGGGCCTCGGGCGGGGCCTGGGCGGAAGGCGAAGGCGCGCCCAAGGATCGCGCCTTGAAGTTCGAGGGCGAGATCGTCTCCGAGGCGGTCGTCGCCCTCAGCCCCGACGGCTCCCGCGTGGCCGCCGAGGTCGGTGGCCGGCTCCTGGTCTGGAATGCCGACACCGGGCGACAGCTCATGCAGGTGCAAGGTCACGGCCCAGCGGTCAGCGTCCTGGCCTTCAACAGCGACGGCACGTGGCTCGCCTGCGCTGGCGTGGCCGAGGTCATCTTCCCCAAGGCTGATCCCCAGGCCATCATAGGCCAGATGAACCCGACCCTCTTCGGTGGAATGGTCCAGGTCTGGGATGTCGCCACCGGGTCGAACATCTGTACGCGGAAGCGGCACTTGATCCCATCCCTGATGGCCTTCAGCCCCGACGACTCCCAGATCGTCGTGGCCGCCTCCGACGAAGCCGCCGCGCTGCAAGTCGTCACGGGCCGCCACGACTCGCTCGAAGGCGAGGAGGGGGATTATCAGGGTCGCGATTTCCCTCAGGACTCGGTGGAATCGGCTTTCAGCGCCGACCGTCGGCGGGTCATCACCCCCCCACCTCCGCACACGGAGGAGACAATCAAGGGGGATAACGGACGTAGGAAGCGCGTGATCCGGTGGGACATGCCCGAGTGCCGACGACGCGTCCTTTCCCTGCCCGAGCCGAACGACAAGGTCGTTCTGGCGATGGCGCTCAGCCCCGACGGCACCCAAGTCGTCATCGGCGGTCATCGGCAGGCGCTCTCGGTGTGGTCCGCCGAGAGCGGGGCGCTGGTTCGCAACCTCGAAGTCCCCCGAATGAAAGGGCCGCCTCACCGTAACGAATATGAAGCTTATCAGGTCCAAAACACGCTCGCCGTGTGTCTGCTCCGCGTCAGCCCCGACGGAATGCAAGTCGCTTCCGGCGCCCACGACGGCGCCGTGCGGCTGTGGGACCTCGCGACTGGCGAATTGACCCACGAACTGCGAGGGCCTCAAGAGGCCGTGCGCGCCATCGCATTCCTGCCCCGGAATCGGCTGCGAGTCGTCAGCGGAGGCCGGCGGCCGATTGTGATCCAACCGATGGGCGTCTATTACCCCCCCCGCGTTCCTCCTCCCTATCTCCCCCTGAGCGTCTGGGACGCGGCTCTGGACCGGCCGCAATAATTCGCTCTCGTCAAGCGTGCGTAACGAACTCGGCGGCGACCGGTGAGCGCGCCAAGGCGGGTGAAGTGCAATGGGCCCTGGACTGGGCCGAGGGCCAGAAGATCCCCCTGGCGAAGGTCCGCGCCCTGATCGGAGCCGCTCGGGGCCTGTCGGCGCGCCGGCGCGAAGGCGAGGCCAGGCCGGCGAACCCCTGAGTTGTCGTTGTCGCCCCGACCCCGCTTGCGGTAGCCTTGGAGTGCCCAGGCCATTCCGGGGGAGGGTGCCCAGCGATGACGCCGATCGTTGCCGATGCCAATGCCGACCGACCGCACACCCCGAAGGATCGCCTCCGCCATGCCGGTCAACTACACGTTAAACGGGCCGGATTACGCGTCCGTCTCGGGGACCGCGACCATCCTGGCCAACAGCAGCCAGGTGGCGATCCCGATCTACCCGAGGTATGACGGGGTCGTCGACGGCACCGAGACGGTGACTCTGACCCTCCAGCCGGGCTCCGGGTACACCGTGCCCGCCTCGCCGTATAATAGCACCACGATGTCGATCGCCGAGAGCGGATTCCTGGCATCGGTGAGCAACACCAACTACGTCACCGAGACGCGGTCCAGCGATGGCACCAGCGCCAGCGGCGCGGGATACTTCTACGTCAACATCGGGTCGACGACGCCGGTCGACCTGCCGGTCAGCTATACGATGAGCGGGTCGGCGGGCAACGGGACGGATTACGCATCCCTTTCGGGCACCGCGACGGTCCCCGCCGGCAGCAGCCAGGTGGCAATCCCGGTCTACCCGAAATACGACGGGGTCGTCGACGGCACCGAGACGGTGACTCTGACCCTCCAGCCGGGCTCCGGGTACACCGTGCCCGCCTCGCCGTATAATAGCACCACGATGTCGATCGGCGAGCAAGGGTTCACGGCGACCATCTCGGCCTACGGTTCGGCGATCGAGACGCCGAGCAGCGGTTATGCCGGCGGGACGGGCAGCACGGGGACGTTCACGGTCGACGTGGGGTCGATCACGTCGGTTGACCTGCCGGTCACCTACAGCCTGAGCGGGACGACGACGAACGGAGTCGACTATCGGACCCTCTCGGGAAGCGTCACGGTGCCGGCCGGCTCCCAGACGGCGACGATCATCGTGCAGCCCATCTATCATGGTGAGGACGCCACGACCCAAACGGTCATCGCGACGTTGTCCGCAGGTATCGGCTATCTGGCTGCGCCCCCAGCGTCCGGCGGAGCAGCTACTGTCGCGATTTCCAAGAGCTTCCCGCACGTCCTCATCTCCACGATGTACGGGAAGGATTCGAACGATCCCGCGTCGACGCCCATTCCCTGGGTGATGGAAGGGCGGGCCTGGACCGGCAATGTGACGATCGCGGGGCCGTCCAGTGTCGACTTCAACCCCGTCGCGAAAATCTATCAGTGGACGTTCCCCACCGGGGCCTTGAAGGGATATGGACTGTTCACCACGAGGAACGATGACCCGAGTGGCCCCTACGACGTCTTCTCGGGCGACCCTCCGGAGAAAACCGTCTACCCCACGGATGTGAAGACCGAGAACTTCACGAGCGACGATCTGATCTGGAACGACGCTTCACTCCAGGCGAATGACCATGTGATCAACACCTTTTATTGGGGACCCGGGTCTGCATCCCTACCTGCGTCGGGTCTCGGCCCGCCCGCGCCGAGGCGGGTAGCCGTCGCGGCAACCTTTAAAAGCACGATTCCCGGAGCCCCGGACTTCATCGGGACCGACTACGTCGATGTCTACGTCGCAGCGCCGACGGGTTCGATCGCTTTAACCCCCCCGTATCCCCCGCCGTCGATGGTGCCATCTTTTGGTACGGCAGGCCTCATGACGGCGGGATCGGTGCCGCAAATTCAATTCGACGTGAATTTCAATTCGACCGCTCCCAACACTCCGGTAGGGATCAGTTGGACCGCCTCCGTCGACCCGACTGCCCCGGGAATTGGCACCGTCGCCGGCCAATTCGCGGTCACGCAGACAATGACCTACGACTCTACCCGATCATCTGACCTCGGCGGCGGGAGAATTCTTACGCAGGCCGATGGTCTGCTCCCGGGCAGGGTCAATCCGGGGACAATCTTGGACGCGCTTCACTATCCGACAAACGCCGCGGGTGGAGGGACGGGCACAATTCAACTGGTCGGATCCGATGCGACAGGGAGTCCGTTGACTATCCGTGGAAACGATTCACCCGGGTCGCCGGTCTCGTCCCCGACGGCCGGAAGCAAAAGGAATTTCAGGAGAGCCGATGACTTCGTCATGACACTGATGTATCGCCCCTCTCCGCTGTCAGGCATCTGGGTACCGGTGGGTCAACTGTCATGGAGTTGGACCGCGTCCGCCGATCATGTCGGCACTTGGGTGTTAATCGCGTCCAACCAAACCCGCGGCACCTATGCGCCCACATCTGCATTTCCGATGTGGAAGCACACATTCAACGAGCTCACAGCGCCAAGTGCCACCCGATGGCAGTCATTGAATTGATGACTCTCCACCCGCCCGGGGCGCGGAACTCGGGCATGACACACCCCTGCCACGCGCTTTCGCATCCGAATCCAGATTTCGGTCACGCGGGGAGGTTGACGCGGATGGCACTTTCCCACTTCTTCATCTCGAACGCTGCGCTCTCGTTTACTACCACCATCGCGGCACTCGCTCTCGCTCTGACGGCCACCCCTGCCGCGGGAAGCGAGGAACCTAAGACCCTCGGGATCCTCCGACGCGCCGCTCAGGACGCGGTTCAACTGCCGGAAGAATGGCCCGCGGATGCCACAATGGCCAAGCTCAGAGTCATGCAGGAAACGGCCGACAAGTATAAATCGATTCAAGAGATCGCGACCGCTCAGGCCGAGGCGGGGGATATTGAGGGGGCCCTGAAGTCCACCGAATCGCTCCGCATCCAGGCGCTGCCCGTGGCCAAACAGAGCGAGGTGTTGAAGTTCCCCTGCTTGCTCGCGATCGCCACCGCTCAGGCGAAGGCCGGCGACCGCGCGGGCGGCGTGGCAACGCTCCGCCGGGCGTCGGGAATCCTCGACGACCCCAAGAATCAGGCCACTCACCCCGGTTATCTCAAGAATCTGGCCCTTGCTCAGGCGCGGATTGGCGAGCGTGTCGCCGCCGTGGCGACGGCCCGGCGGCTCCTGAAAGCCGCCCTCGTCCTGCCGATCGCGTCCTTGCTCAACGAGAACGAGAGGACGAATCAGATGGATCGGGTTGGCGCCCTGATCTTCGCCGCCTCGGCATTCGAGGCTGCGGGTGAGCACGAAGCCGCCGAGGACGCCCGCCTCGCTGCCCGTCGAGCCGTTGAGACTGAGCCCGAACGACCCCTGCCGGCCGACCTCAAGAAAGGGTTGCCGGGATTCCAGGCCGAGGGCCTGGCCAGGCTCGTCCGCGCCCGTTGCGACGACGGGGATTTCCCGGGGGCCTTGCGGCTCTTTGGCGAGATCGAGGGCAAGCTCCGGGAAGCGGACGATGGCAAATCGCGGAATGGCAATGGCTTTGCGATGGCTGAGGGTCTCCTCGCGGAAATCGCGGTCCGACAGGCGCTCACGGATTGGGCAGGGGCTTTGCACACCCTGGACTCGATGGAGGACGCGGCCCAGCGGGCCATCGCCGTCACGATGATCGTGAACCCCATTGTTGTCGATCGCCCGAAGGCGATCGATTGGCCCGCGGTCGTGAATCGCCTTCGCCGCGCAATCCCGGCCATCGACGCCGAACGGGATCCTTCGCCACTCGCTCAGGCATTCATCGGGCTCGCCAGAGCGGAGGGAGAAGCGGGCGAGCGAGCCGCCGCCCTGGCCACGATCCAGCGATTCGAGACACTGGTCTTGGGCCACTGGGGACCCTCGACCGAGGTCGGCTACCTGTGCACCATCGCCGGTACACTTGGACGGATCGGGGATCGGGCCGCCGCCATCGAGACGTTGCGGCGGGCTCGTCGGCTGGTCGAGTCCGAGAAGCATGACACCGATCGGATCTTCTTACTCACGATCGTCGCGACGGCTCAGGCGGACCTGGGCGACGGGGATTGGGCGATGGGGACCCTCGCCTCCATCCCGCCTCAGTATGTCCAGTCCAGGAACGGGGCCGCCAAGGCGATCGCCCTGGCACGCGCCAAGGCCGGGGATCTGCCGGGCGTCCTCCGGGCGCGGAACGCAATGGCCGAGGACCCCAAGGACCCCCGCGCCCTGCTGAGAATCGCCGAGGAGGTCGCCGAAGAGGTTGCGTTCGAGCGCGCCAAGGCGGGTGAAGTGCAATGGGCCCTGGACTGGGCCGAGGGCCAGAAGATCCCCCTGGCGAAGGTCCGCGCCCTGATCGGGGCCGCCCGCGGCCTGTCGGCGCGCCGGGGCGAAGGCGAGGCCAGGCCGGCGAACCCCTGAGTTGTCGTTGTCGCCCCGACCCTGCTTGCGGTAGCCTTGGAGTGCCCAGGCCATTCCGGGGGAGGGTGCCCAGCGATGACGCCGATCGTTGCCGATGCCAATGCCGACCGACCGCGCGCCTCGAGGAAGCGGCTGCTCTGGTATGCCCTGCCGATCCTGGGCATCGGACTGGGACTCGGCCTGCCGCTGGCGATGTATCTGAGGCACGCGATGGCCGCCGCCCCGTCCGCACCGGCTCCCGCGCCGATCGACGGCGATCGCGCCTTCGGCTACCTCAAGGCGATCTGCGACCTCGGCCCGAGGCCCGCCGGCTCCGCCGCCAACACCCGACAGCGCGAGATGGTGGCGGCCCACTTCAAGAAGAACGGCGGGACCGTCCGCGACCAGCCGTTCCCGGGCCGCGACCCCCTCAGTGGTAAGCCGGTCGCGATGGTCAACCTCATCGGATCGTGGTTCCCAGAACGCACCGAACGTGTGCTGCTGGCCGCCCACTACGATACCCGCCCCTTCCCGGACCGCGATCCCGACTTCGCCCGCCGCCGCGACCCCTTCCTCGGCGCCAACGACGGTGCCTCGGGCGTGGCGCTGCTGATGGAGCTTTCCCACCACCTGTCCGACCTGCCCACGAACCGAGGGGTCGACCTTGTCCTGCTCGACGGTGAGGAGCTGGTCTACGAGGGGGCCGACGCGATCGACCTCTACTTCCTGGGCTCCAAGGCGTTCGGTCGCGCCTACGCCGCCGATCGCAAGGCCGGGAAGCGGAAGGACCGCTACGTCGCCGGGATCGTGCTGGACATGGTCGGCGACCGTGACCTCTCGATCGCGCCGGAGGTCTACAGCCTGCGCCTTCAGCCGAAGCTCGTCCGCGAGGTCTTTGGCATCGCCGCCCGGCTGAAGGAGCCGGCGTTCCGCGACGGCGACGGGCCGGAGGTGCGCGACGACCACATCCCGCTGAACGCCGCCGGTATCCCGACCATCGACCTCATCGACTTCGACTATCCCCACTGGCACCAGGCTGGCGACGTCCCCGAGCAATGCTCGGGCGACAGCCTCGCGCAGGTCGGCCGGGTCCTGACCTCGTGGCTCTCGTTGAAACGCCCGCGGGATTCCCGCTGAAATCAGGCGTCCAGGAGCTGCCGCAAGGCTTCGCGCTCGCGACGGGTGGCGTCGAGGTCGAACCGCGTCAGTTCCAGGTCGAATCGCAACCGCTCCAGGGCGTCGCGGGCGACGGTCAGCACGCGCCCGCGAAACCGCGCCTGTTCCAGGGCGTCGGCGATCAAGGGTTCCAGGTCGGCCCGGACCTCGCGAGGGAGGGCGCGCACGCGGTCGACCAGGGTCAACCATTCCTGGGGAAGCCCCTCGGGCCTGTCCGTCCGGTTGTCGCAGAGGCTCGCGGTCATCGATGTTCCTCGCCCGTGGGTGTGCTGCAAATCTAGCATGGAATTCTGGGCAAGAGGTCCGCATCGTCCAGAATTCAGGGGCTGGGTAAAGCTTGACGGTTGTGGCCGATGGGCCGGAGGTCATTGGCCTTCCCGCTTCGGCCCCCCCCCGATAGAGTGGGCGGCGTTGACGGGTCCGTCCGCGCGCCGGCACGCCCGCCGCCGGCAAAGGAGACACGGAGGTCTCGCCCCCATGCCCCCGAAGCAACCGCTCCGCCTCGGCCTGCTGGCCGCCGCGATCTGCCTGGCGGCGGACGCACCCCCGAAGGCGCTTCACGAGGACTTCGAGGGGCCGAAACCGTCGTGGCGGCGCGAGCTTACTGACGCCGATGTGACGCTCCATGTCCACGAGCGTTCCAACCGCAGCGCTCACGACGGCCAGAAGTCCGAGCGGTTCCGGTTCGCCGCCGGGGCCGGCAGCGCCCTCTACTATAGTTATCCCCTGCCGCGGATCCCGATCGCCGCCGATCCGGTCGCGCGCCTGTATATCCGAGGGAATCAGGAGGGGGTGCAGCTTCTGGGACGGGTGGTCCTGCCCGCCGACGTCGACCCCGAAACCAAGGAGCCCTCGTTCGTCCTGGTGCCCGGCTCGCGCTACGACGCGACGGACCGCTGGCAGCGGCTGGAGCTTTCCGAACTCCCCCTCCACGTGGAGCGGCAGGCGCGCGTCCTGCGCGCGACGACCAAGCGGTCGGTCCCACTGGACGGGGCGTTTCTGGAGCGCCTGGTCGTCAACGTGATGGGCAACCCGGGGGAGTCCGACGTCTTCCTGGACGATCTGACCGTGACCCCGGTGCCCGAGGGGGCCGTCCTCCCGCCCCCGATCTCCGAGGGCGACGTGCCGAATCCGGGTGGGGATAAGCCGCTGGCGAAGCCCCAGGCGAAGATCCGCTTGGAGCAGAACCGGCTGACTCGCGACGGCCGCCCCTGGGTCTTCACGATGGTCTCGGCCCCGGAGGCCGACCCCCTGACGCTGTATCGCGCGGGGTTCCAGGTTTACGACGCCCCGGTTGGCATCGACCCGGCGATGGTCCGGAGCGCGGTCCAGGCGGGGATGCTGCTGATGCCGGGGCTGGCGCTGGAGGCCAACGACGAGCCGCTGGAACCGGAGGTGATCGCGGGGACGGCCGCCGCCTATCCCGAACTCCCTTCGGTCGCCTTCTGGAACCTCGGAGCGGACCTCGGGACCGAGGCGGACCCTGATGCGCGGGACGTGAAGCTGGCGCGCGTTCGCGCCGCCGGGCTGAAGCTGCACAAGCTCGCGGGCGATGCCCCCAAGATCACCACCGGGGAAGTCCTCGGGCTCTTGCCCGACTATGCGCGGAAGGTCAAGGGGGGGCTCGACCTCATCGGCGTCGACCCCGTCGCCTGGGGTTCCATGATGGAGCCGCTGGACCTGCAACGGTTTCTGGCCCAGCGCCGCGACCTGACGGCCAAGTCGAGCCCGCAAGCGACGTTCTGGACCCTGGTGCCCTCCTCCGCGCCGGCGGAGGTCCGAAGCGCGGCCTGGGGCAGCCATACGCCCCCGCCCTGGGGAGACCCCCGCGTGCTGCCTGAGCAGCTTCGCATGTTCGCCTACGCCGCGCTCGCTTCCGGCTATCGCGGCATCGGCTTCCGGGGCGACGCCGAGCTGACTCGCCCCTCGGGACGGGCCCTGCTCAACGAGATGGCGTTCCTCAACGCGGAAGTGGGGATCATCGAGCCGTTCCTGGCGCAGGCCCTGGAGCCGATTCCCCTGCTCTTCGCGTATCCGCCCGACCCCCCCAAGGTCATCAACCCCCAGGGGATCGGCGGCAGCGGCGGCTTCCGCCTGGCGGCTCCACGCCCCCCGGGGGCGGCTCCCAACCCCCTGGCGCCCGACGAGACGCTGCCGCACGACTCGATCCGCGTCGCCTCGTTCAACACCCGGGACCGGAAGGGGCAGCTTCTGCTGCTGAACGACTTCGGGCTCGGAGCCCAGTGGCAGCCCGGCCAGATGGCGATCAACAACCTGATCCTCCGCGTTCCCGCCCCCGAGAGCGCCCAGGCCTTCGAGGTCAGCCTCGGCGGGGTCAAGTGGCTCAACATCGAGCGCGTCCCCGGCGGTAAGCAGATCACCGTGCCGGACTTCGGCAACACCGCGATCGTCGTGGTCACGACCGACTTCAGCCTCTTCGCCCGGTTCGAGGCCAGCGTCAACGCCCTGCGGTCCAAGGCCATCTTCATGGCCATCGAGCAGGCCCAGATCCACTTCAACCAGGTCGAGGAAATCCACCGGCGCCTGGCCGACGACGACCACAACCCCAAGAACTCCAGCGCCTTCGAACTCCTCCAGGCGTCCCGGAAGTTCATCAAATCGGCCGACGAGGCCCTGCAGCGCGAGGATTACCCGCTCGCCTGGAGCGAGGCCCGCCGGGCCTCCCGACCCCTGCGAATCCTGATGCGACTGCACTTCGACACCGCCTACAACGAGATCGCCGATATCACCGGCCAGAGCTTCGGCGAAGAGCCCAGGGTCAAGCCGACGGACAAGCCCAAGGACCCGCCCAAGGTCCCGAAGCCCAAGGGCCCGTTCCCCCCCACACTGGTCTTGCCGGTCTCCAGCCCGCCGCTGGTGGCGTTCAACATGCTGCCCCGACAATACTTGTGGAACGACTGGATTCGCAAGTACAGGTTCGGGCGCAACGAGTTGACCGGCGGCACGTTTGAGGCGAAGGACCCCGTTTCCGCCCCCGGTTGGATCGTCGAGCAGCACCCCATCGAGGGCGTGTACGGCGCGATCAAGCCGTTCCCCGGCGGCTGGAAGGGGAAGCAGGTCCTGCGGTTCATGGTCCGGCCAACCCAGGAGGACGGGATCGACAACCTCGCGCCGTTCCTG
>JAABUQ010010945.1_pt1 | contig 11759 bp, 11 predicted proteins | sample 5560001 | NCBI WGS metagenome assembly JAABUQ01 (sample SAMN10711888, study PRJNA513371) | rock metagenome | isolation source: Antarctica rocks | place: Antarctica: Victoria Land, Finger Mt nord | collected 2015-12-18
TCCTGTTGATCACGGGCTTGGCAATCCGGTGGAGTCGTACCTATGACATCCCGCGCCTCATACAACGTTAAGTATGAAAGCCTACCTAAAGCGAGAGACAATAAATGAGAATTTATAACATGTTTGCAGCAGGCGGCGTGGTGATGTGGCCGCTGCTGGGGTTTTCAGTGTTAGCGCTGGCGCTGATTATCGAGCGCATCGCCTTTTGGCAGAGAATTAATCGACGACAAGGACGAGTGGTGCGAGAGGTGTTGACTCTCTACCGGCACGATAATGTTGTGATGGCGCTCGAAAAGCTGCGACAAAATGCAGATCTGCCGCTCGCACGCATTTTTCTAGCCGCTTTAGAACTTGAGGACCCAACACCGGAAGAATTTCGCCTAGCCCTAGAAAGTGAGGCCCAAGCTGAATTACCGTTGCTCAAACGGTTCAATGTCTTGTTTGAAACCATTATCAGCCTGTCACCCCTGCTGGGTCTGCTCGGCACTATCTTGGGATTGATTAACTCATTTGCCTCGCTGCGAGTTGGCGACGTGGGAGGTAGTAAAACCACAGGGGTCACGGCTGGGATTAGTGAGGCTCTGACTGCTACAGCTACAGGCTTAAGCGTCGCTATCTTTACATTGCTATTTGCCAATACGTTTCGGGGGTTTTACATTCGGCAGATGGCACTAATCCAGGAGTATGGCGGTCAGTTGGAACTACTTTATCGCCGTCGTTATGAACGAGGAGAGAAGTCTTATGCGCCTACCCGATGAACCAGATATTCCACCCCAGATCAACATCGTGCCGATGATTGATGTGATCTTTGCCCTCCTAACTTTTTTCATCATGTCCACGCTGTACTTAACCCGGTCAGAAGGGCTTAAGGTCAATTTGCCAAGTGCGGCAACAGGTACTAGTCAGCCTCCTGCCCAAATTACAGTGACATTAGACCGACAGGGGCGGTTGGCGCTGAACCGCCAGCCGATTCAGTTGACGGCGCTCGAAGGAGCAGTACACAAGCTGCAACAGCCCAATCAAGAGTTGCTTGTCGTTGTGAATGCGGATCGGGCGGTGAGTCACGGGCAAGTCGTTGAGGTGATGGACGTAGTGCGTCGAGTCAAGGGAGCCAAATTGGCGATCGCCACCCAACAGCCCTAAGGGAGCAGATTCTATGAGCATTTCCCCCATCGCAGTTCAGCAGCGAGAAAAAGAACAGAAAGCGCTCAGATCTTTTCTGACCTTCAGTCTCATTGGTTCAGCGGCGCTGCACATTGTCGTACTGACTCTGGGCAGTCTTTGGGTGAGAAAGCCTGAACTGTCAGAAGCGCCGATTGAGGTGATAGTTGTTGATTCGCCCAGTTTTCAAGCAGCGAAACCCAAACAGCAGACAAAATCGAAAGGCGAAACAGTTGCAATAGGTAGTGTCCGCAAGTCTGGTACTCAATCGGTCGGAAAAATTGCCGCAGGCAGAACGAAGAACGGCTCTCAAGGAGGTGGAACTCCCGCTACAAGCTCGGCACCATCATCTCAATCAACAGCTTCTCAGCCAGAGATGGCTCTAGCGCCACCACGGTTTATTTCTAAAAAACCGTCCAAGCCAACTGAAACTGCCATCACACAGAAACCCCTTGATACGAAGCCACCCAAATTAGTTGAAACGCCGAAACCGCTACCAACACCCGTTACCACTTTACCGCCTCAACCTGTTGAGACCCCCAAAGTAGCGGAGACTCCGCCCCCAGTTCCTACCTTGCCGCTTAAAATGACGCCGACGCCCGTTGCTACTTTGCCACCCAAACCCGTTGAAACCCCCAAACCAACGCCCGCTGCTACTTTGCCGCCCAAACCAACCCAGATTGGGACTTCAAAGCGAGTTAGCACGCCAACGCCTAGTCCAACCCCTACTTCCGAACCAACATCAACATCTCAGCCCTCCGTTCCCATCGTTCCGTCTCCACCTCAAGAAATTGCTGGGAATGGCGTCCGGCAGTCAGATAACCCCCGTGAGGTGGACGAGCACCCCAGCGTTGCTACTAGTTCAGGAAACAGGGACAGTGGCTCTCCTGGAGACAGTAGCAATCGTGACTCAGGACAAAGCAGTGGAACAGGCAGTAGATTGGGGACTAGCCCTGGCAATGGCTCAGGAAATGCAAGAGCGGTAGCCACAGGACCTCGAAATGGTGGTGATTTCGGTTCAACGGGGTCAGGCTCTAGTGGTTTGGCTTGCCGCCGTTGTCCGGCACCAGAGTATCCGCCCGGAGCGGAAAATTTAGAAGGTAGAGCGGTAGTTGACATTGATGTTGACAGGGATGGCAATGTGAACAATGTACAGATTGTCGAATCTACTGGTCACGACATTCTCGATCAAAGCGCCCTCGAAACAGTAAAGGAGAAGTGGAAGTTCACATCATCAGAAAACGGACAGCGTGTCAGGGCAGCAGTCAACTTTGCAACGCCGGGTTCCGACTTCTATCGTCAAGCCCGCGAAAGAGAACACCAGGCTCGTGAACTGGCGCAACAGAGAGAAAGAGAACGCCAAGCTCGTGAACTTGTGCAACAGAAAGAACGGGAACGCCAATCTCGTGAATTGGCGCAACGAAGAGAACGGGAACGGTTAAACTCTACAAAACCTACTCCCCAACCTATAACCCCGGAAACAGCACCCTCACCACTTGAATCGGCTTCCCCGTTACCGAAACCGGCAGAGTCACAGTAGAACGCTACCTCTAGAGGGTGGATGGCTGAAGAGCCTTAACATTTAAGCTTGGCGCTGTGCGCTAACTTTCATTCACACTCATTTAAAGTTTTCTTTGTCAAGTGCAATAAGTGCAGTTTGACAGCCTGTCTTTTGACATAGATAGCAGCGTCTCTCACATTGATAGGCGGACTCTGTTAGGTGTGAGATGTAAACGTGAAACTGCATCTACTGTTTTTCTCTTTTGCACTGCTCAGTATTGGTATCATGCCAGTAGCTGTAGCTCAGCCAAGGAGTGTCTTTAATCACACTGATTTAAACCAAGCTGAAGCTGCTCCCCCACTGCTTGAGACATCCGAATCTGCTTCATTCAGTACCCAAAAACGGACTGACAACAGTGCTATCGCTTCAGAAGATAAGGATGAAGTCCAGCCTCCAAAGTTGAATTTAATCCCGACTCAAGAAGACAAAGGGGCACATCCCGAGCAAACAGTAAAAGACATTCCGCTGCTGAGTGAGGTAGAGCATCCCTATACGAGCGTGCAGTGGCTAACTCAGGAGCCTCCGCCCACCTCAGGAGGCGAATCGGAAATCGTACAAGTCACGGGTGTCCGGCTCAATCCAACCTCCAACGGTCTGGAAATCATCTTAGAAACCAACAGCAATCAACAGCTCCTCGTCTCGCCCTCCGTCTCTGGCAAAACCTTTGTTGCCAACATCAACAATGCCCAACTGGCTCTACCAGAGGGTAAGCCTTTTCGCGCCAACAACCCAGCAGTGGGAATTACTGCCGTTACTGTGACTCAGCAAGGTGCAAATAGTATTCGGGTGACGGTAGCAGGAAAAGCGGGTGTACCAACTGAGCAGGTGGTGCAGCGAGATCGCACTCTCGTTCTCAACCTCACTCCAGCAGCTAGCACTACAGCTGAACCAATAGAAGTTGTTTCGACGGGTAAGCCGCCAGAAAGCGGATATACAGTCCCGGATGCGACGACTGCGACGAAGACCCCCCTACCGCTGCGTGACATCCCTCAGTCGATTCAGGTAATCCCACGTCGAGTGATTCAAGACCGGGGGGTAGTGCGTGAGGACGAGTTAACTGACAATGTGCCTAGCGTCCAAAGAGCAATAGGCTTCGGGGAAGCTTCAGGCTATTACATTCGTGGTTTTTTCGTCGGTTATGAAAACCTCCGCAATGGGTTTCGGGATCTCGGTGCTATTGCTCCTCGTGGTTTCGCCAATGTCGATCGGGTCGAGTTTTTAAAAGGTCCGGCAGCTGTGCTTTATGGAAGTGGTTTTGCTCCAGGTGGCATAGTCAATACGGTGACGAAAAAACCCCTTGACACGCCTTTTTATAATGTGAACCTGACCGCAGGTAGCTACAGCTTTTACTACCCGACGCTGGATTTCACGGGTCCACTCACATCTAACCGCTCCCTTCTCTATCGGCTCAATGCCTCCTATCAAAATGCAGACAGTTACCGTGACTTCACTGGAAACGAGACTGAATTCGTTGCACCTGCTTTTACCTGGCGAATTGACCCTCGAACAACTCTCTCCACCGAACTCGAATATCTAAACTCCAACTACGTTTTTGAGAGCGGATTCCCGCTCGTGCCTGAGTCTTTGCGACTCCCCGTCAACAGGTTTCTCTCAGAACCAGGTTTGAGACGTACCAACTTGGACTCAACCTCGATTACCTATGACTTTGTCCACAAGTTCAGTGACAACTGGAAAATCAGGCAGGGGTTTAACACGGTTATCGCTGACGTAAATGTTGGTGACGCTCGGATAGCACGTCTATCTCTAGAAGCGGATCGTCGGACGCTTGATCGTCGATCTAGGAAGGGCCCCCAGGATAATCACAACTACACGTTGCAAAACGAAGTTTTTGGGAATTTTAACACAGGCTTTTTACGTCACAATGTTCTGGTAGGACTAGAGCTATCCCGATTTAACTACGGCTATAAAGTTTTGGGTGCGAGACTGGCTCCGATTGATATCTTTGACCCAGTCTATGGCGCACGACCTGGACCCTTCAGCCCGAGCTTAGGTTTCGCCGGAGAATATGGCTCAGACAACCTGGGAGTTTACTTCCAGGATTTGGTCGAGATTCTACCCAACCTCAAACTTTTAGGTGGTGGTCGCTTTGATTTAAATGATTCATTCAATAAAAACCGTCCAAATGGCACATTACTCAATGAGCAGACAGAGACTCATTTCTCGCCGCGAGTCGGTATCGTCTATCAGCCCATCAAGTCCACGTCGCTCTATTTCAATTGGTCTAACTATTTCAGCCCCCAGTTTTTTGGTAGGAGCCGCACAGGGGCAATATTCCAACCGGATATTGGTGAACAATTTGAGGCTGGGATTAAGCAGGAATTGCTCAAAAATCGGCTCTCGGCAACCCTGGCACTCTACCAAATTACCCGGCAGAACGTGCTGACGGCAGACCCAGTCGATAACGATTTCAGCGTCCAGACAGGCGAACAAAAAAGCCGTGGGGTCGAACTGGACGTAGCCGGACAAGTGTTGCCGGGATGGAACATCATTGTCACCTACGCTTACACCGATGCTTTTGTCAGTAAAGACAATGTTATTCCCATAGGTAATCAGTTAGTTGGGGTGCCATATAACAGTGCTAGTCTGTGGACGACTTACCAGCTGCAAAGTGGCAATTTGAAGGGGTTAGGGTTTGGCTTGGGGCTCGTGTATGCAGGAGACGTCCAAGTAGCTCTGCCCAATACATTCAGAGCCCCTTCTTATGTCAGAACCGATGTCGCCCTCTTCTATCGCCGAAACAATTTCAGAATTGGTCTTAATGTCAAGAATCTCTTTAGTGTTAAGTATTTCTACACTGATGGGGGCTTCAATTTGTTCCCAGCACCACCTTTGACAGTGTTGGGAACGGTGTCCTTGCAGTTCTGATTCAAGAGAATCGATGAATAAGAAGACAGAAGGTAGAAAGTCGATGATGCGTTGGTTATCAGGGGTGCTGCTGTTAGTACAGGTCTTGACTGCCTGTAGTCCAGCCTCACAGAGCTCACCAGCTGCTCAAGTGACTCTTGGCTCAACTGCTCAGACTTCTGGTTCCCAACATGAGATTGTCCTTGCTCCTGGATGGGATGTCGGTCTCAGAGAGGGATTTGACCCCACTTTGGGTTGGAATTACTACGGCACTCCTTTGTTCCAGAGCACATTGCTGCGCCGCGATGAAAATTTGAAGCTGACCAACGATTTGGCTCAAAGCTATACTGTCAGCAACGATAGAAAGGTCTGGACTGTCAAAATCCGCTCAGATGCCCGCTTCTCGGATGGTGAGCCACTGACGGCGGCAGATGTGGTCTTCACCTTCAATCAAGCTAAACGGAATGCAGGGCTAGTGGATCTGACTGTGTTGGATTGGGCGATCGCCACTGGCAAGTACTCGGTCGAGCTGCGCCTCAAATACCCCCAGATTACCTTCATCAATCGACTAGTTACCTTGGGAATTGTGCCCGAGCATGCGTACAACGAAAACTACGCCCGCCATCCCATTGGCTCAGGTCCCTATAAGTTTGTGCAATGGGACGAGAGTCAGCAACTGATCGTCGAAGCTAACCCCTATTACTACGGAAAACAACCTAACATTAAACGCCTCGTCATATTGTTTATCCAGGGTGACGGGGTGTTCGCAGCGGCTAGGGCTAGTCGGGTTCAGCTCGCTAATGTCCCCCAGTCCCTGGCAGTTCAACACCTTGAGGGCATGGAACTCTATGCGCTCAACAGCAAGAGTCATACCTGTCTAATGTTTCCCTACATCCCCGATACGGGTCGGAAAACGCCCCAGGGTGACCTGATTGGCAATAACGTCACCGCCGAGCGGGCAATCCGTCAAGCAATCAATTACGCTATCGACCGCAAGGCGCTTGTGGAAGGTATTCTCGAAGGGTATGGCTCTCCCGCCTACGGCCCTGCCAGCGGCCTGCCCTGGGAGGAGTCAATGGCTGCCATTGAGGACGCTGACCCCAATAAGGCTAAGCAGATCCTCATCGAAGCCGGTTGGAGGGATACCGATGGCGATGGCATCATGGACAAACATGGGCTGAAGGCTGAATTCTGGCTCCTCTACCCAGCCGAAGACCGCATCCGACAAGGACTTGCCCTGGCAGTAGCCCAGATGCTTAAAGTCGTTGGCATTCAAGCCCATGTCGAAGGCAAAAGCTGGGATAACATTGAACGTCGGATGCACAGCAACGTCGTCCTCTACGGTTTGAGTACCTATGACCAGCAGCAGTTGGACTTTCTTTACGACAGCTCGGCAGCACGGGGCAGCTACGCCAACCCTGGGTACTATGCCAACCCAGCTGTTGATCGGGCTCTTGATCGGGCGAGAGGAGCGGCCTCGGAAGCCGAAGCGATCGCGTTCTGGAAAAAGGTGCAGTGGGACGGTCAAACCGGAGTGACCACCAAAGGCGACGCCGCCTCGGCGTGGCTGGTCAACCTCGATGCCACTTACTTCGTGAGCAACTGTCTAGACATCGGCAGACCGCTGCAATCCCACAGCTACCACGGGCAACTCCTAAACAACCTCCCCGACTGGAAGTGGGTCTGCGACTAGCCCCTACCTCTTAATAAAGGAGATCCGGCCTTGAACATCTTCCCTCGCTTCCTCCTGCAAAAACTCCTGTACTTGCTGCTGCTGCTCGCCGCTGTTTCGGTGCTCAGTTTTGTTCTGGTAAGTCTATCCCCCATCAATCCAGTAGATGCCTACATTGGAGCTGACCTGTCCCGCATTGGTTCTGAGCAACGAGCATTGATTGCGCAGCGTTGGGGTTTGGACCAGCCCATGACAACGCGCTTTTTCCTCTGGCTGAAGCAACTGCTGAACGGCAACTTGGGCACTTCAATCACCTTCAACCAGTCGGTGTCTGACGTCATTGCCACTCGCTTCGAGGCGTCCCTGGCGCTGATGGCGGTAGCTTGGTTGCTATCAGGTGTGTTTGGTCTAGCGCTGGGCATTTTGGCAGGGGCAAAGGAAGCCTCACTGTTGGATCGGGCAATTCGGCTTTACGCTTACACCCTGGCCTCTAGTCCTACCTTCTGGGTCGCCCTGCTGCTGTTGATTCTCTTCTCGGTCACGCTGAAACTAACCCCCATCTGTTGTGCGGCCCCGCCAGAGGTTTTGCTTAAAGATGTCACGTTCTGGCAACGCCTCCACCATTTGCTCCTGCCCGCTATCACTTTGAGCCTGGTTGGAGTTGCGAGTATCGCGCTGCACACCCGCCAAAAACTCATCGAGGTCCTCAATAGCAATTACGCCTTATTTGCCTATGCCCAAGGAGAAACCACGGCTGGGGTGATCTGGCAGCATGGCCTGCGCAACGTTGCTCTCCCTGCCATCACCTTACAGTTTGCTAGCTTAGGCGAATTGTTTGGTGCCACCATTTTAGCCGAAAAAGTGTTTGGCTACCCAGGCTTGGGCGATGCTACAACGCAGGCAGCGGTGCGCAGCGATGTCCCATTGCTGCTGGGCATTGTCTTTTTCAGCGCCTTGTTCGTGTTTACTGGCAACTCGCTCGCTGACCTCACCTACCAAATTGTTGACCCGCGCATCCGAATTGGAAAAACCACCTCATGAAGCCTTTCACTGCTGTATCAATTCCTCAAGCTTTCCGACGCCGACGCTCTCTAGCGCTGGGAAATCGTCGCCGCCAGGCGTTAGGGCTAGTTGCCGCGTGTGTGCTGGGTTTGGGCGCGGTGCTGCTGGGCAGTTACCTGATGGGGGACAGTGGTCTCAGTATCGCGCTCCATCAGCGCAACCTGCCACCCTCAGTAACTCACCCGTTTGGCACCGACTGGCTGGGCCGAGACATGCTGAGTCGCACGCTTCACGGTCTGAGCCTGAGCCTGTGGGTAGGGCTGCTGACAGCGGGGATCAGTGCGGCGATCGGCATGGTGCTGGGAACGCTCTCTGCAACTGTGGGTGGTCAGGTCGATGCACTAATCACCTGGGCGATCGACGTATTTTTTAGCCTGCCGCACCTGGTACTCATCATCCTGGTTGATTTCGCTGCTGGCGGTGGCACGAGGGGCTTAATCGTTGCTCTCTGCCTGACGCACTGGATGACTCTAGCTCGAATCCTGCGCGCCGAGGTACTTCAGCTCAAGAGTTCGGACTACGTTCAGCTCTCGTCCAAACTGGGGCACTCCGCCCTGTGGAGTGCCTGTCACCACATGCTGCCCCACCTGATGCCCCAGTTCCTCGTGGGCTTGGTTCTGCTCTTCCCCCACGTGATTCTACATGAGGCGGGCCTCTCCTTCCTCGGCCTTGGTCTTTCACCCGAAACACCTGCCATCGGCATTATTCTGGGGGAGTCGATGCGTGACTTATCGACTGGCTACTGGTGGCTGAGCGTGCTGCCAGGAGCTGCCCTGCTGATTGCTGTCAAAGCCTTCGATATTCTAGGTGAGAGCCTTCGGGCCCTGCTAGATCCGAAAACAAGCCAGGCGTAAGCCCTTAATAGAAGCCATGTCAGGAATGCTATCGGTTCAAAATCTAAGTGTCACCTTTACGATGTATGACCTGGGTCAGAGCCAGAAACAATTGACTGTGATTACCGACCTGGAGCTGGAGGTTAGTTCCGGCGAGGTTGTGGCCGTTGTGGGCTCAAGCGGATCGGGTAAGAGTCTGCTGGCTCATGCGGTGCTGGGTATTCTGCCTCACAACGCACAGGTGGCAGGGCGGATGTTGTTTAAAGGTGAGCCACTCACCCCACAGCGCCAGGCAGCATTACGGGGACGAGAGATTGCGCTGATTCCGCAGTCTGTTAGCTATCTCGACCCCCTCATGCCTGTAGGTCCCCAAGTGCGACGTGCTGCCCGTTTGAGTGGGTTACCTGCAAAAGAAGCCAGACAGGTGGTCGATCGAGTCTTCGAGCGCTACGGCTTAGCTTCATCTGTGCAGCAACGGTTCCCGTTTCAACTCTCAGGGGGTATGGCACGGCGGGTCCTAGTCGCTACGGCAGCTGTGGGACGCGCAGCTCTAGTGATTGCGGATGAACCCACCCCAGGTCTGCACCCGGATGTGGTGGTCGAGACGCTCAACCACCTGCGGGAATTAGCCTCAGCTGGCAAAGGTGTGATTTTGATTACCCACGATCTGGAAGCGGCGTTGCGAGTCGCAGATAAGGTGGCTGTTTTTTACGCAGGAACAACTTTGGAAATTGCCAATGCCGTGGATTTTACCCGTGGGACCCTCCGCCATCCCTACACCCAGGCTCTATGGCGATCGCTCCCCCAAAATGACTTTATCCCAGTTCCGGGTTCGCAACCCAACCCGGAGGCTCTCCCTCTTGGCTGCCTTTTTGCCGAGCGCTGTCCCCTGGTGACTGAGGCTTGCCTTGAAGCTCGACCCCAGTTTCGTCAGGTGCGGGGTGCTCCCGTGAGGTGTATCCATGCTGAGGGGTGAACGTCTTTCCTTCCGTTACAGATCGAATCAACCCTGGATTCTGCAAGACTTTAGCCTTGAGGTTGCGCCTGGTGAAATTGTAGGTTTGATGGGACCTTCAGGCTTTGGCAAAACGACGCTGGGAAAACTCCTGGCAGGTTATTTGATCCCCACTGAAGGCAGAGTCACTACCAATGGTCAGCCCTTGCCGACTCGCGGCTATTGTCCAGTGCAGCTCATCTTTCAGAACCCCGAACTGGCTATGAATCCTCGCTGGCGAATTGGGAAAATCTTGGCAGAGGGGCAGGCTCCATCAGTGGAGCTGCTTCAAGCCCTCAGCATTCACCAGAGCTGGCTTAACCGCTGGCCCCACGAACTGAGTGGAGGTGAGTTGCAGCGCATCGCGGTAGCCCGTTCTCTCAATCCCTCCACTCGCTACCTCATTGCTGACGAGATGACCGCAATGTTAGATGCCAATACTCAGGCATCGCTCTGGCAGGTAGCAATCGAGTATACGCGCAAACAGGAATTGGGGCTACTGGTGATTAGCCATGAAGAAGCATTGCTCAAACGACTATGCATTAGCAACACAAACCCGCAGAATCGCATCATTGACTTGACAAAAATAAGTGTCTGACTAACCACCGCTTAGGCGACGTCCTAGTACAAACTCTTCCATGCTTTAACAGTCTTCTCACCAATGTCACTAACTATACTGGCACCGCCTGCTCAGTATGGGTATCATGCCAGTAGCTGTAGCTCAGCCAAGAAGCTTCTTTAACCACACTGATTCAAACCAAGCTCAAGCTGCTCCACCACTGCTTGAGACATCCGAATCTGCTTCAGGAATTGATTATCGGTCAAAGGATTCCGAGCGACCATCAACATCGTTTGAGGCTCTTTATGGATTCCAGGAATCTACTGGAGAAGGCACTCTAACAAAAATGTCAACAGAGTTTTGCCTCGTTTCCTAACGTTGTGAATGAACGATAAAGTTACCCAGATAGAGCGGCAGTTTGTCTTGAGAAATTCCTCGATGTGGTCTCAACCAAGAACGGAATAATGACCAAAAGCCTTCCATCGTGTTGACGTGGACTTCATAAAACCCATCCCCATCCTCGTCTCGGGCGTATTCCCCTTGGCCATGATTAACCTTTTTGTGTTGGTATCCCCATTCAGTCAAACGAGCATAAATGCTGTATTCGCGCACGGTTTCATAGCACTTTTGTTCGTCAATCAAGGTCTGGAGATTAATCAGCGCGGGGATGGTCACGGTTTGGTCAGTCGATAAAGCTAGTCAGAATAGGTATTATAACCTCCTGATTGCCACTGGAACTCCAGATCCCTGGAATCCATAAAGAGCCAGAATATAAAGCTGTAAACCAGCTTAGTAGAAGGGTTTACAGGGGCTTCAACCGCCCACGATTGTGCCAGAGTAGGCAATATTAGCGATTAAATAAATGAAACAAACAACACTTGAGGCATTGTTACGAGTTTATGCACAACTTGAAGAGATAACAAGGGAACTATAGCAATCCTAAATGACTTGTGAAAAAGAACCGTACATAAATAACTTGGGAAAATTGAAAATCTGATGATGCGTTACCAACTCAAATAATCGTTTAATTGCTGGGAATGATTTACACAGAT
>JAABUQ010010946.1_pt1 | contig 11758 bp, 9 predicted proteins | sample 5560001 | NCBI WGS metagenome assembly JAABUQ01 (sample SAMN10711888, study PRJNA513371) | rock metagenome | isolation source: Antarctica rocks | place: Antarctica: Victoria Land, Finger Mt nord | collected 2015-12-18
GTCCAGCCGTTGTCGTTGTGCGAGGCCGTCACCATGGCGACGGCCGGCACGTCGAGCGCGAACTGGGCGAAATAGGCCATGGGCGACAGGGCGAGCCCGATGTCGTGGACCCGCATCCCGGCCCGGATCAACCCGAGCGCCAGTGCGTGCTTGATGGAGGCCGAATAGGCGCGGAAGTCGTGTCCGGTGACGATGTCGCGGATGCCGTCCGCCCGCAGCATGGTGCCGAGCCCGAGGCCGAGCGCCTGGGCGCCGAGCAGGTTCAGCTCCTGCGGGAACAGCCAGCGGGCGTCATATTCCCGGAACCCCGTCGCCTTGACCATGGGCTGCGTCTCGGATGCGAAGCTGTTCGGGTCGAGGCCGGATACGGGCTTCATCGGGGTTCTCCGAAAGTGGAGCTGGAGCCTGTCGACGGTCGCCGACCGGAAGCCAATGTTGGCTTCGAACGCATCAGCGGCCGTACACGTCTTCGAACCGGACGATGTCGTCCTCGCCCGTGTAGCTGCCAACTTGGACCTCAATGAGTTCGAGATCGATCTTGCCCGGGTTGGCGAGCCGGTGCACGCAGCCGATAGGCAGGTAGGCGGCCTCGTTCTCGTGCCGCAGGATCACCTGGTCATCGACCGTCACCTCGGCGGTGCCGCGCACCACCACCCAATGCTCGGCGCGGTGGAAATGCTTCTGCAGCGACAGGCGATGCCCCGGCTTGACCGTGATTCGCTTGACTTGGAAGCGTGCGCCGGCGTCGATGCGCTGGTACGAGCCCCAGGGACGATACATCAGCAGGTGGTCGTCGGCTTCGGGCCGGTGCTTGGCCTTGAGTTGGGCGACGAGATCTTTGACGCTGTCGGAGCGGTCGCGGGATGTCACCAGCACGGCATCGCGGGTCGCGACCACGACAACGTCATCGAGGCCCACCACCGTGGTCAGCATGTCGTGGCTGTGGACGAGGCTTTTGCGCGTGTCCACGAGTTCGACCTCGCCCCGGAGCGCGTTGCCCTCCGAGTCCTGGGTTGAGGCCGACCAGATGGCACCCCAAGTACCGATATCGGACCAGGCGAACGACACGGGCAGCACGCCGGCCTTGTCGGTTCGCTCCATGACGGCGTAGTCGATCGACGTCTTGGGCGAGGCCGCGAAACTTTCTGGGTCGAGCCGGATGAAGTCGAGATCGGTCCGGGCCTTGTCGAGGGCAGCCTGAGCGGCCGCGAGGATGGCGGGCGCGAAAGTGCGTAGCTCGGCCAGCATCACGTCGGCGCGGAACAGAAAATTGCCGCTGTTCCAGAAATAACCCTGTTCCATATAGGACACGGCAGTTTGGCGGTCGGGCTTCTCGACGAAGCGCTCGACGGCGTGGACCGCACCCTCGCCGACCCTTGCGCCGGGCTGGATGTAGCCGTAGCCGGTGGCGGGGTCGGTCGGCTTGACGCCCAAGGTCATGATGAGCCCGGCGCGTGCGCCTTCCGCGGCGGCCCGGCAAGCCTCGACGAAAGCGTCGGTGTCGGGCACGAGATGGTCGGCCGCAAGAATCAGCGCCACCGCTTCAGGATCCTGCCGCGCCGCCAAACAAGCCGCAACCGCAACAGCCGCCGCCGAGTCGCGTCGCTCTGGCTCGAGCACGACATCGGCCCCGACCCCGATCGCCTGGAGCTGCTCGGCCGCGATGAAGCGGACGTCGCTCGTCGCGACGACGACGAGACGGCCGAAGTATTCTCCCGCGACACGCTGCGCTGTGGTCTGGAAGCTCGAGAGTGCGCCGAACAGCGGGATGAACTGCTTGGGCATGCTTTCGCGTGAGGCCGGCCACAACCGCGTGCCCGCACCGCCGCACATGATGACCGGGACGATCTTGCCCGCATCTCTGACATGCCGTGCCACGTGGGTGTCGCCCGGCTCGTCGCGCAGTCTCGTGTCGACCGCTTTAATCTGCATGTTCATGTCAGCATCCGTCCAACGTCTCGTAAGTGAAGTCGAGTCGGTCAAGCACCACGCCCGGAAAGGTCGAGCCCCACCACCCACAGGAAGCGCCAGGAGTTGACGAGGTAGCGCCGGAACAGCCGTCGCGGTTCGCAGGCCAAGCGCCAGGCCCATTCGAATCCGGTTGCCTGCATCAGCTTCGGTGCGCGGGACCGTGTGCCGGCGAAGTAATCCAAGCCCGCACCGAAATTGAGGACGTAGCAGTCACCGAGTTCACCGCGGAACCTATCAGTCCAGACCTCGGATTTCGGAGATCCCAGTCCGAGAAACAGGTGCGTGGTACCATGCTGCCCGATGGACGCCGTCAGCTCTCGCGAGTAGCTCTCATCCCGTTCGAAGCCGAACGGCGGCACGCGAAACGCGAGGGTGTCGACAGGGAAGCCGCGCCGCAGCATTTCGGCTTGAATCTTGTCCGACACCTCGACCGAGCTGACTACAAAAAACAGCTTGTGCGCCGTTCCCGATACTTGGCTGAGAATGCACCGGCACAGGTCAGAGCCCGTCACACGCGCCGGGACCGCCAAACCGCGCAACTTGGCGTAAAGATAGACCGGCATGCCGTCTGCGGTGATCACCCAGGCTCGCCGATATGCCGCCTTGAATTCGGCGCTGCGCGACATATTGACCACGTGGTCCAAATTCGCGGTGGCGACGACGAGCGGGCCCTCGCCCGATGGAACTACGCGACCAGCAATGGTCTGCGCCAGTTCAGCTTCGCCGGCCTTGCTGAAGGTCAAGCCGAAAATTGAGTCTGCCATAGTGCTTCCGCCAAAGTGACACCCAGCCGGGGAGCCGGTGTAGGATGAACCGGAGCGCTTCTCAGCGTTCCGGACGACAAAGCCGTCAGGCTTCTGCTGGCTCGCCGTATCCGGTCGAGGCCTTGCTAGGTTGAAACCGGACCCAAACCGGAAAGAGCCGTCTATCCGATCTCAGTAACGGATCTGTCCTTCGGCCCTGAAGGGCTCCGTAAGCGAACCACAGCAGGGCCGCCGTCTTGATGGTCAGCAAGGCGAAACTCACCATCATATTGAGCGCCACATAGATCATCACGGCGTGGATGATCCGCGTCTTGTCGGGCCTGTCTTCAGCGCCCGTCATCGCGATCGTGGCCCAAAGAGCTATGACCACGAAAATCGACTGCGTCGTAATCAGGTAGGCGATGCCGCTGTCCACCGCCTTGGACATGAACTCGTCCGACAGCCCAAGATATTCAGACAACCCGTAGTTGCTAAGAAGGAAGACCGTATGAGCAATGCGGCCGGGAAAGTCGTCGCCCCCCGGCTCATAATGGCCGAAGCTCACCAGGATGAAGCCGAGCGCCACAACGCCCGGGATGTAGATCAGGGCGCCATGACGTGGCATGCGGGGCGCCAAGCTGCAGCACAGGACCATGGGCAATACCGACGCCATCGCCAAACGGCCGTCGCAGCCCACCATCGCCATGGCTGTCGTTACCGCCAGGAACCAGAGCGCCGGTCTGCCAAGTTCGCGCCAGCAGGCGCATAGGAAAGCCAACACCACCATGCAGTAGTTACCAAGCGAGACCGGCTCCAGAAAAATCGAAGACAGCCGGTGGAGATCGACGATGCTCAAGAAACTGCCGTCCGGCCTGATCGCGCTGACGTAAAGGTTGGAATCCTTGTTCCAAAAATCCTCAGCCGTGTAGCCACGCGTGTTGATGTAATAGTCCTGGATCTTGAACAGGTTGGAGTATACGTCGACATTGACGGCCTCCAAGATCAGAAACACCACCGTCACGATCTGAACCGTCACGAAAACGCGGCCGAGGCGGCGCGCGTCGAAGGTCATCCCCAGGACGACGAAAGTCGGTATGATCATCACGTCACGTAGATATTTGACGTCGATCGTCTGTGACGCCAGCGAACGGATGACTGCGAAGGCGGCGAAGAGCCCGAGCAGCGCGTACCAGGGGGCCATCTCCCGCCGGTACCTGGACAACGCTACGGCGTGAGCCAGGGCCACAAACGTGACCTCGGCCATTACGACCGGAGCCTGGGTAAGCCCGGTGATATTGCCGTTGACGATCGCCAGCCCCGCGTTGAAGCAGACTGCGCCGACGACGATCAGGCTCGGCAGGAGCACGAGCCGGTCCCCCGTTGCCGGGCGGGACGCAAAAGTACTCTCTAGAGCCTCGGATCTCATCGCTCGGCTCCGACGGTGCTGCGGGCCGCTGCTCCAAGGCCAGCCTCCTTCGTACCCGCGAGCCGATCGATGGCAGCTTGGTAGGTCCTAGCCGCCATATGGTCCCGAAGATGGTCACGGAGCTTCAACGCTGCAGCCCGTGCTGAACTTTGTCCGTCGCGCAAGTGCCGAAGCTGGATTGATGCATGAACCACGGACGGTTCCGCCCAGACGGCTCCGTCCGTGTCCGCGAAGGAGAGGTGTCGGTCCCGCACCGGCACGAGGTCGTACTCGACGGGAAAGCATAAATCGGGACGGGCAAAATCGGTGCTGCCGGACCAGTTGGTGGTGAGGACGGGAACACCGGCCGCGATGGCTTCGGCCAGAGTCAAGCCGAAGCCTTCCGAGCGGTGGAGCGACATATATGCACTGGCCGAGGCCAAGAACCCGTCGAGCCGCGCCTCGTCCCACACCTCGTCGATGAGCCGGACGTTGGCGGCGTCCCCGATCTCGGCCATGAGCCTCGCGCGGTCGCCCGGATACTTAGCCCCGTCGCTCACCTTGAGGACGAGTTCGGCGTTCTCGTCCGAGCCGAAAGCGCCACGGAAGGCCCGAACGGCCGCGAGCGGATTCTTGCGCTCGAACGACGAGCCGAAGTTGAAGATGCTGACCACCCGGAAGCAGTCGACCGCCGGGACTGGCCCGAGTTCTGCGCGCAGCGGCACCGGATGAGGAACCACCAGCACGGGCTTGTCGGTATGGCGCTCGACGGCGCGCTTGCAGAATGATGATGGCACCATGACGGCGTCCACGAAACGGATCGTCTCGACCCACTCGCGCGGCAGCGTCTCCAGTTCCCAGGCCCAATAACCCACGTTGAAGGTGCGGAGGAACCGCAGCGGGTTGGCCCGCATGATGCCGGCCAGCAGCATGGGGGGGTTCAGGTGATAGATCGACACCTGAGCGGGACCAAGCTTCCCGATGGAGGCCGGAAATGGAAGGCCGTCGTCACTGTCATAAAGGCCCGCTACATTGACCCCCGACACTCCATAGCCGGCTCGTCCGAACACATCCATGCAGAGTCGCGCCGATTTGCCGAGCCCGGACGAGGACGACAGGAGGCCCACAACACGCACGTCACGAAGCAAGGCTGGCCACGTGTGCGCCAGACAGGGCAGAACGCGCGGCAGCACGGTGCGGCGGGCGGCGCGGGCGACCGGCGTCACTGCCTGGCGGAGCGTCCGCTTGAGTGTCAGCGGCGCATTCATGCCGACAACACCGGGCTGTGGGACCGTCGTGCGCGGCGGAGCACTCGGCGCTGCAGGCCCCGGTCGCCGCGGCGGGCCTTGTTCAGCACGACCGCGACGATGCGGTTGGCGATCGTCTCGGACGTCGCAAGCGCGCGCTCGACATCGTCAACTGTGGTTCGGCCAAACTCGGTCACAACCACGAAAGTGTCGACAAAGCGGGCGACGGCCTGGGAGTCGACCGAAGTCAGCAGGGCGGGGAGGTCCAGCAGCACATAGTCGTAGTTCCCCTGTGCGCTCGCCAGCGCTTCTTGCATGCGGCGGGATCCGAGCGCGTCGAAAGGATGGAGAGGGGCATCCCCTTTGCCGCGACCGAGCAGGTCGAAACCGGATTCCGTGCCGACCAAGCAGCGATCGACCGTCGCGTCGCCATCGATGAGGTCCGCCAAGCCGAGTTCGACATCAGACACCAAAGCCGACGACAGATCAGGCTTTTTGAGGTCGGCATCGACCACGAGAATGCGTGCGCCAACCTCCGCCAGCATGCGCGCCATATTGAGCGTCAGGGTCGATTTGCCTTCACCCGGCCACGGCGACACGATTCCGATCACGACGCCGCTATTCCGGCGAATCGTTTGATCGACCGACATCTTGATGAACCGGAGAGTCTCGGTCGCGGTGCACCAGGGGCGCCGCGAATCGAATAGGCTCGCCAAGCTACGCCCCCTAGACGTAGCTCGACGCATGTTGACGATCGGGATCGCCCCCGCAAGCGGCAGACCCAAGGTGGACTTCACTTGATGCGGCCAGCGCAGCTTCCGGTCGAGAACTTCGCGCAGCAGGACGAGGCCTGTCCCGATCACGAAGCCGCCGACGCCTGCCAGAAGGAGGATGACTTGGGCCTTCGGCGCGCTCCTCGAGAGCGGTGGTCTGGCATAGGTCAGCACGCGGGCTTCGGTGATCGGCAGCGACTGCTGCTGGATGAACTGCGCGAGACGGAGCGCGCGGTTCTGCAGCGCCTCGTGATCGCTCCGCGCCGCGTCCGCAGCGGCAGACAGGTCCCGCATCTCTGTCGTGGCAACTGCGTCCTGAGCCGCGATTTCGGCCGCGTGGGTTTGGCGATATTGCGCCACCGCCATGGTGGCCACGTCAGCTTGGGCTTTGACCCCCTCGACCCGCTGGTTCATCCACGCGACAGTACGCTGGTTCGACTGCAAACGGCTGTCGAGTTGATCCTGGATGTAGGCATCCGCGACGGCATTAGCGACCTCTGCCGATCGAACGGGGTCGAGCGTCGTCGTGGCAATTTCAGCCAGGTAACTATGACCCGTCCGCGTGACCTTCACCTTGTGCAACAGGCTGTCGATGGCACTCGCATGACGCGTCTCGGCCGTCTGCTGCGGGACGGCTTCCCCGGTCAGCCAGGACAGGAGCCGGAAGCGAAGACCCGGTCCGCCGCCCACAAACTGGGGGTCAGCCTCGAGATGCAGGCGCTCTATCACCTGCTGTGCGATGCGCTCAGACCTCAAAATCTCGATCTGGCTATCGATGACGGCCGGGTCGACCAGCGGCTCTTGGGACACCTGGGATGGCGAGGGCGGCGTCTGTCTCGTATCCATCATCAGGACAGCCGTCGCCGTGAAGCTGTCCGGGGTGGTCGTGAGATAATATCCGGCGAGCGCCAGGCACATCGCCACCGACGCCAAAACCAGACGTCCCCGACGCAGCGCGACATCGATTATGCTCTGAAGCGTCCAGCGCTGACTCTCGTCGGGCTGTCTATAGATGCGGGTTTGATGCACGCTGTCCGGAACGACATTCATGATCGCTGACCTTTGCTCGTAACGATCAAAGAGGGAGGAGGACGCGCTCGCGTTCGCTCTTGGAGACCTGGTTCTTTCCCAGTGAACTACGCAGCAAGCCAAACAACTTGCCTCGAACGCGAGTTCGCGACGCCGCAGCTACTCTGAGACCAACCCTCAGTGATAAAAGGACGTTAGATCCCTCTTGGGGCGACCGACACCTAGGGCATAGCCTCAAGCGATGCCCTATCTCCTGCGACGGTCCCGAATCAAGGCTGCAAAGTGCGAACGCCCGATCGCCACGGAATGGTGCAGTGCATACAGACCTTCAACGAGCTTGTAAACCGCCGCACGCTGAAATCGTCCCAAATGAACATTTTTCAAGCAATTAGGACAGTTTGTGACCGTCGTTGGCCTGAATGTGGCACAACGGTGCACCGATTCGTCGAGATGACACAATCATTAACCAAATCTCACTTGCATATCATAGGTTATCTGAGCAGCGATGGCGAGAAATTTGGGTGTAATGTTTTGATATTGACATAATCAGCATTCAGGTTCTTGATGGACTGGAACTAAAGGGCGAAGTGGTGGTTAATGGCGCGTCGCGGAGCCGGTGTGCGGTGCACAATCCGCTGCGGGACGATCTCGGGGGAGATGCGTCCCACAAGCTTCCCTGTTCGGCAGTTCGGCCTGCGGGCGTGCTACTCGGGTTCATAAATCGATGAAGGTAGCGGATTTCATGCAGGTCAGGGAGAGCCGCGCAGGCGAAGCTTTACCTCGCGGCCTCGTTCGACTGGGATCGTTCGGGTCGCACCCCTCCGGGCGGGATACCGTCACTGGTGAAAGACGCTCGCGCGACATTGTCGCTGCTCGAAGCAAAAGGGCATTCGACTTTTCTACTGCCCTCGTCTTCCTTGTAGGGCTGGCGCCGGCACTCCTGCTCATCGCGGCTCTGATCAAGGGCACGTCGCGCGGGCCGGCGCTATTCCGGCAGAAGCGTTATGGGACCGACGGCGAACTGTTCGAGATCTGGAAATTCAGAACCATGTACATGACGCTGGGCGACCAGCAGGGCGTCAAGCAGACGCGGGACAACGATCCGAGGGTGACCCCCTTTGGGCGGTTCCTGCGACGGACGAGCCTTGATGAACTGCCCCAGATGGTCAACGTCCTGAGTGGCGATATGTCGCTGATCGGCCCACGGCCGCATGTCCCGGGTATGTTGGCCGGCGGCGTTCTGTATGAGGACCTGGTACCGACGTACCATCAGCGCCACGTGATTCGTCCAGGCATCACGGGGCTTGCGCAGGTTTCGGGTTTCCGTGGAAGCACGGAAGATGCGGAGCACGCCAAGGCCCGCGTCGACTACGATCTCCTGTATATCGAGACCTGGTCGTTCGTCCTCGACCTGCGGATCCTGTTTCTGACCGTGTGGCGGGAGCTGACCGGCGGTACCGGCTACTAAGGGCTTGCAAGAGAATAAGTGCTTCTATTTTGCTGTGTTTTCCTTTTGGGACGCTGATGCGCCTGGTAGGGATGCTTTGGAGCGATAATACGCGACGAGACGGGGCCGTAGCGATCGCTCTCGTAGCACCCAGGCCATTACCGCTCTGGAGGTTTTGGTGCGTGCCGTAGCTGATAGCATATGTCTTCGAGTGGAAATTGGAGTGCTGCCGTGACAATCTTCACCCTCCCGAGCATCTCCGCACGCGGGGGTTTTTCCGCTGGCGCATTCGCCGCCGCTTGTTCGTTGATGCTGGTCGCCTGCCCAGCCTGGGCCGACTACAAAATCAGCGCGGGCGACGTACTAGGCTTTTCAGTGGCTGGCCTGCCGGAACTCGCGACCAAGGCTCCGGTCGACGTCGACGGCAATGCGACATTGCCGCTAATCGGGCCATTGTCCGTCGCCGGTCTCAGCGCTCCACAGGCTCTCGCCAAGGTACAGGGCGTTCTGCCGAGCAAGGAATTCCGTCGACGAACGGCCGATGGGCGCGAGTTCCCCGTTATTATATCGCCCGGCGAGATCGGACTGACGGTGTCCGAATATCGCCCCGTCTACCTCAGCGGCGATGTTGCCAAGCCGGGCGAGGAGCCATTCCGGCCCGGGCTTACAGTCCGCAAGGCCATCGCGCTCGCCGGGGGTTTCGATATCTTGCGCTTTAAGATGGACAACCCATTCCTGCAACTGTCCGACCTCACCAGCGACTACAATACCTCGTGGGTCGATTTTGCCAAGCAGCAGGCTGTAATCGCGCGACTTCAGGCGGAGCTGGACGCAAAGCAACAACTTGACGCAAAGCTCGTGATCACTACCCCGATCGCGGCGAGCCTCGCTAAAGAAATTTTAGACAATGAACGGAACCAGCTTTCTGTTCGCAACGCTGATTTCGCGAAAGAGCAGGTATATCTTAGGGACGCCGTTCTCAAAGAGGGCGACCGAGCCAAGGTGTTGAATGAGCAGCAGTCAAAGGAGCAGGACGGCGTCAAGGCCGATCTCGCCGACCTGCAGCGCTACATTGAGCTTTACAACAGGGGTGCCGTCGCCTTGCCGGGGCTTTCCGATGCTCGTCGGACCGTGCTGCTGTCTTCCACCCGCGCGCTTCAAACGACGGCTCTCCTCGATTCGGTGGAGCGCGAACAGCAGGATCTCAACCGCAAGCTCGACCGCGTTGGGGACAGCCGCCGCATGCAGCTGTTGCAGGAGATGCAGGTCGCCACGACTGCTCTAGCGTCGACGCGTGCCAAGCTGCAAGCCCTCAGCGACAAGCTCCGTTATACCGGCATGGTGAAATCGCAATTGGTACGCGGGGTCGATAGCCAGCCCAAGATAGTCATCATGCGGGTCGTCGATGGCCGCCAGTCCAAAATCAACGCCGACATTGACGCCGAGTTACAGCCGGGCGATACGGTCGAGGTCGCGTTGCAGGCTGAGCAGCCGGTGGCAGTGCTGCGTTAGATCTGTCGAACGAAGTGTTCAGGAAGAGTGAAGGGTTCTGCTCGGGTGTATTTAGGGTCTTGATCCTCCCCCGGTTCCGCGGACACCTCTGATGCGCTCGTTGCGTGCGAGGAAGGTGTTTGATCGCGAAGACAAGACGGGAGTTCACGCCCGAGTTCAAACGCGAGGCGGTGGCCCTTCTGGAGAGCAGTGGCCGACCGCAAATGCAGATCGGGGGGGAGCTCGGGATTCAACCCTCCATGCGGCGTTGTCACGTTACCGGGCTAGGGCCGCGGATGGGCCGAGGTGGTGCACTGCGTTATGCACAGGCTGCGTTCGCTTGCTACCAGTTCTTTCTCCATCGCCTCCGCTTGGAAGGCCTTCAGGGTTTGCGGGAGACAAGACGGCGCTGGGTGTTGAAGGTGTTGTGGGCGACCGCATGGGCCGGCAGAAATCGCTGGGCCGATCCATGCGATTTGAACCAGTGCATCTTCCGTTCTCGACGGCGTGTTGGCTGGTGCGAGTTCTCGGCCCGGTTGTTCCGACGCTGCCCCTGGTCGTGGCAGGCCAAAAGACGGAGCTGGCGTGTGGCGGCGCCATATGACCCGAGCTTGTCGGTGGTGATGGTCTCCGGTGCAAAGCCCTGTTTCCTGATAAGTTTCGCAGAAGACGAAGGGCTGCAGTTTTGTCCCTGCGCGTTTGGACCAGGATGTCGAGCCCTTCACCTTCATCGTCAACAGCCCGCCAGAGAGCTATGCCAAGCGCGTCTTTGAGGCGCATGACGAAAATCGATGACTGAGAGCCAGTCCGGCGACCGCTGATCAGTGGCGTCGCTGCGAAGGTCTGACTAAACCTATCAGCTCGAAGGCAAATCGATATGGAATCCTGGAACCGTGCCCTCTTCCTGGCGCTGAACGCCCCCGAGCATCCCAGCAGTGCCATCGTCAGCGTCGCTGTCGTACTCGCGCAGGATGCCATTTTCCTGATCCCCGTTACCTTTGCCGCGCTCTGGCTTTGGGGTCGGGCCGAAGGTCGCGCGGGCCTCCTACTGACCTTTGTTGGAGCAGAAGTCGCGCTGGGGTTCAACCAGATCGCCGCGCTTCTCTGGTACCACCCCCGCCCGTTTGCGGTGCCGATCGGCCGGACCCTCATCGAGCATGCGACTGACAGCTCGTTTCCAAGTGATCACGTGACGTTCCTTGTCGCGGCAGGCTTAGGCTTGTTGGTGTGGACACGATACCGCTTGCCTGCGATGGCTGTGCTGGCGCTCGCCCTCCCTGTCGCATGGGCACGGCTGTTTCTGGGAATTCACTTCCCGCTCGACATGGTCGGTGCTGTACCTGTGGCCTGTGCTGGCCTGCTGGTCGTCGCGCCCTTCCGCACCTGGGCCGCGAGGAGATTGATGTTCCAATGGGTTGGACCGCTCTACCGGTGGGCCTTCGCCGTTCCGATCCACCGAGGGTGGGTGGAGCCCTAACAAGTGATTGATTTCATATCCACGCTGCCGAATGCCGTCTCGGTTCATCCTGACATCGCCTATGTGGTGGTGTTCCTCCTCGCGATGTCGGAGTCGATCCCGCTCATTGGGGTCGTCATTCCCGGCACAGCCGTCATCGTCGGCATCGCTGCTCTAGTTCCGCGCGGCGACGTAG
>JAABUQ010010947.1_pt1 | contig 11757 bp, 11 predicted proteins | sample 5560001 | NCBI WGS metagenome assembly JAABUQ01 (sample SAMN10711888, study PRJNA513371) | rock metagenome | isolation source: Antarctica rocks | place: Antarctica: Victoria Land, Finger Mt nord | collected 2015-12-18
TAATCGGGGATGTCTCTTCTACCCATTACGCACCTCCCCTTTGGACATCCACCCAGAACCAAGTGGCGTTTTGATTGACCGCGTCGAACGATTCGGGATAGAAAGCCGATTGATAAGGTATCGTCGTGTGGACAAGGGCTCCGGCATTCTCCAGACCATTGACGACCGTTCGCGGCAGGCGACACACCACGACGCAAAGGTCGCCTTCGTGGCGCTTCGCCCAATCCGGCGCAACCTCCAGCGCGGTCCGCGGGTCTGACGGGTCTACCTTAACGGTGAAGAAACTGCCGGGAGCATGTGAGTATGCCTCGTTGATCAAGGTGTCGTCGTGGTTGAGTCCTTTGTCCAGGATATTCTGCCCTGATAGGCGCGTCGTTCCGTGCGCAAAGTCAACGTAGTCACCACCATTCTCTGCTGCTGTCGCGGCAGTGTCAATACCCTCTGTTGTAGCGTTGCCGAAGGCAGCCACGCTCACGACGCTCTCCGCGTCCCGCACTACGTCCGACGCGACCGTCACCCCGGCATGGAAGGTGTCGTCGTGCCCCTGGATAGCGAATAGCCTGTCTCCATCATTGCTTCGCCCTGTGTCCATCCATCCTTCCCTTTTTGCCCGTCGTCAGGAGCGCGACGTTTCGTCGCCACGGCAACATGCGCATGGTAACACGCCGGATAGTCGCTGTTGTGGGTCACGGAGACCAGTTCGTTGGGCAGCCAGTTGCCGGACTCGGAGCCGTTTGTGTTGGAGTAGGCGTAGGTGATGACCGGCGTCTGGACGGTGTGCAGGTTGGTGCTTTGGTCCACCTCGGTCAGGTTGTCATTGCCGTCGTAGCGGTAGAGGCTGTCCGCAACGCTGGCGTCGCCGGGCACCTCCTGCAGCAGGCGCCCGTGAGCGTCGGGACTGTAGGCGACCGAGCTGACAGAGCCGCCGCTGACGCCATTGCCGCCGGATTCGATGACGTAAATGGAGGTGCGGCCCTGCGGCGTGTAGTTGTAGGCGTAGGTCTCGGCCACCGGCTGGCCACCCGGCGGAGCGTTGGACCACGACACATATAGGTGATGTTAAGGTGCGACAGCACTGTGTTTTGCTTCGAGACCTCTTAACCAGTGAGCCTCGACTTAATCAATGAGCCCTGACATCTCGCTCGTAGCCATCATACGTTCCACCTTCGTCCTCCGCCAATCCTTTCAATCGCTCGTATGCATCATCGAGTGTCTCGCCTCGGACCATGTGGGTTGCAAGCACCGACCACTCCGGATCTGACTCATGCACCGAAACCCGGTATCCTTCGGCTTCGAGTCTCGCTACGGCCCGAGTGGCAGATGCTTGCGAAGGGAAATACAGAAAGTGGTCGACACGCTGTGCGTCATCCATCGACTGGTCGTGGCTTCGCGCAATCGCATGGGTGGAGTGATCTTGAGGTATCGTCCCACCAAGCAGCTTGGTCAGGACGACCTCAACGGCTCCAGAGTAATACAGCGCGTCGTCGGGGAGATCCCTGTACTCGTCGATGCTTATGGGCGTCTCGTATTCCCTATCGGACGGATCGTTGTCCGGGTAATAGACTCTCCACGCGCGTTCTGGATAACCGGCAATGGAGTCGATATGCCGCCCGAAAGCCGGCATTGGCCAAGCGCGTTTATCCCAATCATCACGTACTCCAAGCACCGGCCACTTCCCTTCGACAAGGAACTGATCGCTAAACTTCGCGACTGTCACCGCATTGTGATAGTGATATTGGGTATCTTCGCTGAGAACCGGGATTGTCACGCGTCGTGGGCCGAAGAAATAACCTAGCAGTATCCCGCCTTTCGGCGCCACGCGTGCGACTAACCCAAGCGCGTATCCCCCATCTCTCAAAGGAACCGCAAACCAAGTGCCATCGCGGTACGGTAACTCCTTCATGGCGTGTCTCCCATTCCATCCTGACCAGCATTTCGAGCTAGGAAAGCATCTGCAGCTCTAAGATAGGCTGCCCCGTTGCGATTGCGAGAGCTAATGGGGCGTTGCCCATTTAGTGGAGCGCCGGGGTATTGGTCGTACACACGCTGCTCAAGACCACGCCGCTCCGCAAGGTCATCGGTTCGATAGATGGCCTCGACAGGATAGTGACGCTAGAAGGGGTAGAGCATGATACGAATGGTGCGCCGGCCATCAAACCTCGTCGCTAACTGCAGCAGTGCTCATACGATCCTTGAGCCTTTCCAGCACCTGTCTACGCTCCCCCAGTAAGTCCTCGCCCGCCTCCTCCCAACGTCCCAAATTCTCGTCGACGGCGATCATGGCTTGTCGTCGAACCTCCGATTGAAGTGCGCCGTGCTCAAGCTGAATGACCGCAAGCGCGAGCCAGACAAGCGGGCGATCATCGTCGTCTTCGAGGCGCATTTGGTACTTTCTAAGCACGCCTTGAGTCGCCACATCTATGTCTAATCCGTTTAGCAACGCTTCATCGATCGCGTCACGAATGTCAAGCGTCACATCATCATCGAAGATGCCAGTACCATGTGCCCCCAAGATCAGCTCCTTTCAAGCCGCATACAGTACCGCGTCATTTCCCTTACCTCGATCGTAACCGCGCCAATGAGTTGGTGGATGGACCTTAGCTTACATCTGCCATCCTTAAGACGCTATAGACCCTTCAGGCTTATATTGTGAGACGGGAGTGAGCGTAATGGGCTTCTGGCAACCAACCTTAATCTTGTTCAAGGCTGAGGGGGTCTAGCCAGAAAATCCTGAGCGGCTCTCAGATAAGCAGCACTGTTGGAATTCCTTGGACTAATCGGCCTCAGCTTGTTCAAAGGAGCGTTGGGATACTGGTCGTAGACAAGCTGCTCAAGCCCACGCTGTTCAGCATAGTTATCCGTCTCGTAGACGATTTCGAACCGCAATCCAATAGTTGCTGGGTTGTCTTCACCGCGCCTGTGATTACCCTCTCTAGTGACAAAATCATCGGTCCTTCCAGTACGCATAACCTCTTTCGTATTCCGATCACGCAAGAGGTAGATTCCTCCGCGCGTCTTCGGTTTGCTCCATGTCGTCCCTGAAGAAGATGGGCTCGTCGTGTCGAGGCTGTCCAACGCGGTCGAGCTTGCAGGGTCGATGCTTGCGGATGCGGGGCTATTGATCTGTTCGGCGGTGAGCAAATCGGTTTCGGGGAAGAGGGGCAACTGCCGAGACATAGTCTCCCCACTGGGAGCGTCCATAGCAGCATTGGAAGAACCCCTCAGGATCTGCACATCTGCTTGGGCCTGGGCTTCGGGAGAGAGCACTCCGCCTGGCTCCGGCCCGGCTCCGGGCTCTCCGCCCCCTTCCCCGCCTGCCAGCCCACTCGGGTCGGCGCAGTCCAAAGGCGCGTCGTGGCAGTATACGTAGGTGCGCACCCCATCCTGGCTGCTCGGGTCCGGCTGCAAGAATCGCTTGAGGTCGGGGTCGTACGGCCGCGCTGGCAGCCCGTACCAGCGTCACGGCCCGGAGTCCCACGTATCGGTGGTGTCCGTGCCCCAGCCGTCGTACCAGTAGCCCTGGTAGCGCAGCGGCTGGTGCAGCCCTCCGATCTCTATTCCCCTCGCCGTCCCTTCTGGCATTGCGGCTCGGGTTCGGCCCCGGATTTTACAGCTTCACTATCAATTCGCCCCTTTCATAAAATCCTTCGCCGTCTACCTGGACCATGCCATCGTAGTGGCGAACGAAATACGATAGCAGGCTATTTAGTGCAACCGAGCCGTCAGCATCGAAGTCGAACGGAAGTTCGGCCGCAACGATGTACTTTGTGATGTTGATGTGTTGTAACACCCGTTGTTTCTCTGGCGAATCTTCGATGTGGGAGAGTAAATCTTCAAAATACGCCACTTCCTCGGATACAAGGCCGTCGTCTGCCTCGCTATCCTCGTCTATCTCGCATACAAATGATGACTTGCTCTCCTTGTACGAAAACGCGACTTGTGTCCAGTTAGGTGAGTCAAGGGCAGTATCTTTGAAATGGGCGTCGATCTCCAGCCGATGTCCCTGTTGCATGGACCATTCAAGCAACTGCCTTACAGATGGTACGGTCGACGCACTACAAAACACGCGAATGTGATCCTCCATGAGCACCTCCAACCAACTGTCAGCACCCTGTTAGGGCGCTGACAGCAATTCTGACATTGCACCTATTGGTTCATGCAACTGGATGCGTGCTTCTCGCAGTCTCTTTGGGACGTGCGAACTTACCGACACCAACTTGGCTCAGAAAGTCACGAATAAGCCCTGCCCTGTTGCAATAGGCTGTCGAAGCATTTCTACCGCATTTCCCAGTTGTAGAGAGAGGGATAACTTCTGTTTGAGCAGGTTCTCGAGTCGGTCCAGGTTGGTGCGCGCCAATGGCGGCGATTGGAAGTAGGTACCCATCCGTCCAGGGTCAAACAGGTTGTGCGTGGGGCCGAAAGGGATACCGAGGATAGGTGACGGTTGGCCTCCAAACTCTTGTCTCAGGAGATCGTCGAGATGCTGCCATGTGGTAGACAGGCCTATGTCTTCAGTTGGATCATAGAATCTCGTCAGCGCGATATCGCCATACTCCTGGACATCTCTTTGCTCTAACAACGTGTCCCAGTCGGGAGGGAGAGGATCGCCACTATACGGATCTTTCAGATCCGCCTCATTGGCACGGATGTACTCCTCCAGCAACTCGGGGGTTTCGGCTTCAAGCGCGTGATACAGAAGATCGCTCAAGTCGGTGACGAACGTCGAATAGTCGAAGGCAAAGGCTTTGTGCTCCATAGCCATCATTCGGCTCCTTGTCGGCTATGAGGGAGGAACCTCTCCGGCGGATAGAGTTCCACCGTGACGAGTTCGCCGCTCACCGGGTCATAGCGAGGGATAGCAACGGCTCTCGGGAGGGAGCCTTGACTAATCTCGTAAGCCGTGATGTTGCCGATCAACTCTTGACGGTCCTTTGCGATGTTTCGCCCCACGGGCTTATCGTCGACGAGGATGCCTTGCTCGAAACTGGCAGCATCAGAGTCGCGACTTGACCGGACAGGCTAACAGTGTGAGAGACACATACACCGATCCGGGTGTTACTCTGGCTCACCCCAATCATCCGACGGCGACCTTTCGTGGTCACTCTCAGGCTTTTGCTGCAACTCCACGTAGTCACTCACTCGAGCGATTCCGCTCCGCGCGTATGCAGCGTAGTCTTCCATGATGTCCGGCCAGTCGCCGAGACGCTCCTCGAGTATTTCCTCCGCGACGAACACCAGGGAGACACGATGTTCTGGCTTGCCAACATCATACACCTCCACGGTCTCCGGGTGATTCCACACAGTTAGGAAGAAGTCCTTACCCTGACTCACCACCCATTCGGTCATATCCGCCACGCCATCCTCTGAATAGGACGGGCCGAGATACCGCGTGAAGGATTCTTGGTTAAAGCGGCCGGATGCATCCAAGAATTCGAGCGCAAAGCGGCGAACCTGGTTGTCGGGCAATTCGGAGAGGATGTGCTTCAACGTGTCGGGGCTTCTGTCGGCTCGAGCGACGATGTCCCAGAACCAGTCAGAGATTTCCTCCGGGTCGAAATACACCAATGGGGTCACTCTAAGCTCCTCACGGCACCGACGCCGGCGCCACTATCACGGCAACAGGGGACGCGGAAAGTAGTCCGGCGTTTGTTGCCATGGATCTCCTACGCTGTTCAGATACATGCCGAAGTAGGAAGATGCCGAGTCAAACTCCCAATGGTTGCCGAGGGCATTTTGAACCTTGCCATGCGCAAACGGCGTGCCTGGTCCAGGTCGGCTCAAACGGCCCACCTCATCCGCTGTAGCCCCGGAATTATCCCACGGCAAGCCGTGTCCATCTGCCTCAACCATGTTGCGAAAGTTGCTCTCGACCGTCTGCAGTGAACTGTCGGAGGGTATAACTCTCCACACGTCGAGCCTTAGAGCCACCCCGAGCTTTCTTGCGGCCGAGATGTACTGCTGGAACCGGCCTGCAGCTGTACGCCCAGTCGTTCGTCCAACTTTCAGGGGTGTTTCTATCTCCTGGCCTGACTCATCAGAGGAGACACTCTTGAGGATGTAGATGAGCTGGTCGGCGGAGCCAAAGGAGGCCGCGACCGCTCTCCGCCAAGCGCGCGAGAGGCTAATCGTAGTACTCCCACCCGTCGCTCCACTTGGATTGAGCCCGCCTACCGCACCATCTGTGTTGTCTGTGCCTGCTTCCGTACCGACCGTTGAGGGGTCCATAGCGGCATCGGAAGGCCCCCTAAGAATGTTCACGTCCGCTTGGGCTTGGGCCTCGGGCGAGAGCACTCCGCCCGGCTCCGGCCCGGCTCCGGGCTCTCCGCCCCCTTCCCCGCCCGCCAGCCCGCTCGGGTCGGCGCAGTCCAATGGCGCGTCGTGGCAATAGACGTAGGTGCGCACGCCGTCCTGGCTGCTCGGGTCCGGTTGCAGGAACCGCTTGAGGTCCGGGTCGTACGGCCGTGCGGGCAGCCCGTACCAGCGCCACGGCCCGGAGTCCCACGTCCCGGTGATGTCCGTGCCCCAGCCGTCGTACCAGTAGCCCCGGTACCGCAACGGCTGGTGGACGTTGTGGCCTTCCTCGTCCCGCGCCCCCAGCACCGGCTTGCCCCACGCGTCGTAGCCGTACTGGCAGACGAGTTGCCCGCTCGCGCCGTCGATCAGGCCTGTCACGTTGCCCTTGCCGTCCACCACGTACCAGTACCGCTGCGGCGCGCCGCTCCCCGTCTGCTGGAGCAACTCCAGCGGCGTCCCGTCCTGACGGTACAGGTAGGTCTGCGTCAGGGTCGCGGTCAGCGCGGTGCCCGTGACCACGACCTGACCCACCTGGCCGCCCCGGTAGGTGAAGGTCTCGGCGAAGAGGGGCGCTGTTTGCCCGGTGCGGGTGATGGTGTAGCTGGCGCGCAAGCCGCGCGCGTTGTAGGTGATCGACAGCCCTGTCCCGTCCCCGCGCTGGATGGCGACGAGGCGCGCGGCGGCGTCGTAGGTCAGGGCGTCGGGGCTGCCGGTGGGGTAGGTGATGGCGACGGTGTTGCCGGCGTTGTCGTAGGCGTAGGAGGTCGTGCCCTGGTTGCCGGCCGGGAAGTCGCCGTTGTGCGTGACCGAGAGCAACTCGTTGGGCAGCCAGTTGAGGGGCTCCGAGCCATCGGTGTTGGAGTAGGCGTAGGTGATGACGGGCTTCTGAGTGACGTTGAGGTTGGTGCTCTGGTCGATCTCAGTCAGGTTGTTGTTGCCATCGTAGCGGTAGAGGCTGCCGATGGACACGTCGCTGGGCACCTCCTCGAACAGACGGCCATGCGCGTCGGGGGTGTACTGGAACGCGCCGCCGCTGCCGAGGTTGTCCCGGCGGGTGGCGACGAAGGTGCGGCCCTGGGGTGTGTAGCTGTAGGCATAGGTCGTGGTCAGCGGGCTGGAGCCTGGGGCCAGCACGGACCAGGTAAGCTGCGTGAGGCGGTCGTTGGCGTCGTGCAGGCGCGTCTCGCCGACGGCCACGCTGGCGCCCGCGCCGAGGGTCGCGGTGTAGGGGCGGTCGTTGGGGGTATAGCTGAACAGGCTGGTCGCGACGAGACCGGCGGCGTTGTCGTCGATCTCAGTGGCCCGGCCCACGGCGTCGAGGGTGGCCGTCACGCTGGCTGTGCCGCCGAGCAGGCTCTGGGTGCGCGGGCGCCCCGCCGCGTCGTAGCCGTAGGCGGTCGCGCCCTGCCCGTCGTTCTGGCTCGTGAGCCAGTCGAGCGCGTTGTAGGTCGCGGTGGAGGCCTGGGTCTGGGTCCCGCTCACGCCGTCGGCCTGGCGGCTCAGCGCGCGCACGTTGCCGTTCGGGTCGTCGCCCACGGTCGTGGTGATCGCGGTGAGCGTCTGGCCGCTGTAGCTGTCCACGCGCTGCGTCACGCGGCCTGCGCCGTCGAGGGTGTAGGCGTGGTCGCGCTGGTTGAAGTCGAGCTGATCGGTCAGGTGGCCGGCCGGGTCCAGGGCGAAGGTCTGGCTGGCCGCGGGCGGCGCGTTCGTCACCGGGGCCAGCGCGCCGGACGGGTAGACCGTGACCGCGCGGGGCTGGTCCGCATAGTCGTAGGTGCGGTAGGTCACGTCGCCGTTGGGAGCCTGCGCTTGCACCAGGTTGCCGTCGTGGTCGTAGCTGTAGGTCGTCGTTTGCGGCGCGGTCGTCGTTTGCGGCGCGGTCGCCGTCAACTCTCCGGTCCCGCCCACGGTGTCCGTCACGAGTTGGTTCAAGCCGTCGTAGGTACGGACCTCGACGCTGCTGGCTCCCTGCGTGTCGAGCGGGACGGTGAGGGCCGTCGTGTTCCCTACCGCGTCGAGACCATACTGGGTCAGCGTGCCCAGCGGATCGGTCGTCCCGCTCGGTCGTCCCGCCAGGTCATAGGTGTAGGACGTGAGGTTGCCCGCGGGCGTGCGGACCTGCGCGAGGCGCGTGGCGGTGTAGGTCAGCACGGTCGTCTCGTCCACGGCGTTCGTGCTGCTCGTCAAGCGACCCAAGGGATCGTAGGCGCGCGTCGTGGGATCGCCCGCGCCGTCCGTGGTGCGCGCCACGTTGCCGTCGCCATCATAGTCAATGGTCGCGGTCGGCGCGCGCACGTTACCGTCGAAGAGCATCGTGGGGGGCTGGGCGAGCTGGGTGAGGCGGCCTTGGTGGTCGTAGCCCGCGGTTGTGACGGTGCCGTTGGGCGAGGTGATGGTGAGCTGGTTGCCGTCCGCGTCGTAGCCGTAGGTAGTGGTGACGGGGCCAGTGGTCTGCCCCGCATCGGTCGGGTTAAGCGTCGTGAGCGGCGGGCTGCTGACGGACCAGAGGTCGCCCGCGGGCGTGTAGGTGTACGTGCGCGTGGCCGCGACGGGGGGCGTGGGGTTGAGCAAGGTGACGGACATCTTCACGAAGGCCGGCGACGCCAAGGAGTGACCAGCGCTATTGCCCGCCAATGTCATTAGAAAGACGAGCAGCAGAGTTAGGCATCGACATTCGACCTTATTATGGTACATAGTCACAACAACCTTCTGGATGCCCGTCTTGGATGGTATAGCTTGTGGGCATCCCTCTGCGCGGCGCGACTCATGATAGGCCTGCAACTCGATCTTGACAATGTTCGCTACAGTGGCAACAAGCCTTTAGTCAGGTATGCAAGATCGGGCTCAAAGCTCCCCTTGTGCCATTCTAAGCCGGGGAAGCCGCCCCACTGGAAACTAGTTCGCAGGTAATCGACAAAGGTCCTTGCGTGTCGTTCTCCCAGTATACGCGCATCGATAGCTTCATCAGGAACTGCAATATCATAGGTCCCCCCGCTAATGTCCGCCTTTTGATCGTAATCCGGCGCAATGATGAGGCGGAACGGTGGAATCTTCGTTGGTGCCCCTGTCGCATTTGTCAGCGGACGAGTGATCTGTAACATCTGCTCCACGGGATCGACGGTCAATGGGTCAGAGCGTATGTCCGCCGGCCAGCCTGGATATGATCCGATCAGAGACACTCCGCCGCCGATCTCAAACCAGGCGTAGAGTGACAGCGGAATCGGGCCAACACGACGCTCTAACTCCGCAATATACGTGGCAACCTGGATCGGGGGGCGCGCGAGTGGGGAACACTCTTTGGGGTCATCCTCGTGGTAGGGGCTTGTGAAGGTGTAACCGCTGTCGGTAAGGCGCTGAACCAGCACCTCGGTATTGTATCGCGCTCGCATCATTGTCTCACGCGCGACCACCAGAGCTTCGGAAAGTAGGGGCTCTTGACGTACTCTCCCTCCAAGGGCAAGTAACTCGGACCATACGCGCTCGTAGTCTCCGCTACGGTAACGCTCGACATATGTCGCCATAATGTTGCTACTCCGTAATCATGTGACGCATCTCATCGATCTCGTTATGTCACTTGAGGACAATACCGAGCGGCTGCAAGCCAGCCTGACACCCATCGCATGGCGTCCGGCTCGCGCCTGATGCTAGAGGATCGAGTCCGTTGTTTAGCGCATATGTTGCGCCTCTGAACTCGGCATCCGTATATGGTCGGCCGCGTGGATCAACCGGGAGTTCACCCGGACCAATGAGAGTAAGCTCGGGGTCGGCGTTGATAGCAGTGACCACATCCGGGACCAAGTGCTGATTACCGCTGCTAATCGTCGCGAAAAGTTGCCCTTCACCGGTGCTAGGATCGCGAGCGTATGTCACCGCAACCGTGACGATGTTGCGCAGCCTATTATTGGGGATGAGGGTACGCAGCATCAAAGCCTTAAACTTGGCACGATACGAAGCTTCCACTGCTTCGTTGCCGTACGCTTGGATGCGGGTTGCATACTCCACGACTTCGCTTGCAGGTAGAGGAGGCTCAATTGCCTTTGCAGGAACGTCATCGAAGCCAGGCAAACCCAGTTCTAATTGCCTGGGCCTACCTCGACTGCCTACGCTGCTGATGCTTAGCGAACTATCATTGACTATTGGGTCCACGCCTGCTGTTGGAGGGCCTTGTAGGACGCTGGCAACCTGCTCAGCCTGCTGGATGGAGAGGTCGGGCAGGTTGGGCGTGGCCCCGCCCGGGTTGCCTCCCTCACCCCCCGGCGTGGTGTCCTGGCTCATCAGCCCGCTCGGATCGGCGCAGTCCAACGGCGCGTCGTGGCAATAGACGTACGAGCGCACCCCGTCCTGGCTCGACGGGTCCGGCTGCAAGAACCGCTTCAGATCGGGGTCGTACGGCCGCGCCGGAAGCGCGTACCAGCGCCACGGACCGGAGTCCCAGGCGCCGGTGGTGTCGGTGCCCCAGCCGTCGTACCAGTAGCCCCGGTAGCGCAGCGGCTGGTGGACGTTGTGGCCCTCCTCGTCCCGCGCCCCCAGCACCGGCTTGCCCCAGGCGTCGTAGCCGTACTGGCAGACCAGTTGCCCGGTCGCGCCGTCGATCAGGCCCGTCACGTTGCCCTTGCCGTCCACCACGTACCAGTACCGCTGCACCGGGCCGCTCCCCGTCTGCTGGAGCAACTCCAGCGGCGTGCCGTCCTGGCGGTAGAGGTAGGTCTGCGTCAGCGTGGCCGTCAGCGTCGTGCCCGTGACCACGACCTGACCCACGTGGCCGCCCCGGTAGGTGAAGGTCTCGGCGAAGAGGGGCGCGGTCTGCCCCGTCCGGGTGATGGTGTAGCTGGCCCGCAAGCCGCGCGCGTTGTAGCCGATGCTCAGGCCCGTGCCGTCCCCGCGCTGGATGGCGACCAGGCGCGCGGCGGCGTCGTAGCTCAGGACGTCGGGGCTGCCGGTGGGGTAGGTGATGGCCGTGGTGTTGCCCGCGTTGTCGTAGGCGTAGGAGGTCGTGCCCTGGTTGCCGGCCGGGAAGTCGCCGTTGTGCGTGACCGAGAGCAGCTCGTTGGGCAGCCAGTTCAGCGGCTCCGAGCCGTCGGTGTTGGAGTAGGCGTAGGTGATGACCGGCTTCGCCGTCACGTTGAGGTTGGTGCTCTGGTCGATCTCGCTCAGGTTGTTGTTGCCGTCGTAGCGGTAGCGGCTGCCGATGGACACGTCGCTCGGTACCTCCTCAAAGAGGCGGCCATGGGCATCGGGAGTGTACTGGAACGCGCCGCCGCTGCCGAGATTGTCCCGGCGGGTGGCGACGAAGGTGCGGCCCTGCGGGGTGTAGCTGTAGGCGTACGTGGTGGTCAGCGGGCTGGAGCCCTGAGCCGCCACGGACCAGGTGAGCTGCGTGAGGCGGTCGTTGGCGTCGTGCAGGCGCGTCTCGCCCACGGCCACACTCGTGCCCGCGCCGAGGGTCGCGGTGTAGGGGCGGTC
>JAABUQ010010948.1_pt1 | contig 11756 bp, 12 predicted proteins | sample 5560001 | NCBI WGS metagenome assembly JAABUQ01 (sample SAMN10711888, study PRJNA513371) | rock metagenome | isolation source: Antarctica rocks | place: Antarctica: Victoria Land, Finger Mt nord | collected 2015-12-18
CGAAAAAGAGTCGCTTCTCAAAGCAGCCATCAAGTTAGATCCACGAGCGACTGCGTATTGGGTGGAACTAGCCCAGCTGCAAACCGTCGCTGGGGAGGGAACCGCCGCCCAGGGATCCTGGCTTCGAGCCGAAGATTCAGCTCCGAGTGACGCTGAGCGCGAGCGAGTACATCAGCTGCATATAGCGAACGAGGCGCAGCGCTTGACCGCCGCTGAAGAGGCTGCCCGCCGCGATCGCGAATCCGTCCATATCGCCGACGCGCAGGCCCAAAACTCTGAGCTCGCCCGCATTCATGCCGCGGAACAGAAGGCCAACCAAGCGCTCGAGAAAGAGGCCGGTGGAGACAAGCCTTCGGGCGTTGTCGACTGGAACTCTCTTGCCCAGGAGAAGAAACTCGCCGGTACTCTGACGCGTGTCGATTGTCTAAAGAAGGGTTGGCGGCTTTCGGTGAAAGATAAAAGCGGGAATGTCACTCAGCTCTTCCTTTCGAGCGAAACGAACGCGAGCCTCAGTTGTGGGCTGCAGGCTCATGTGGTGCGCGTGGTGCTGGCATATCGGTCATCCATCGATGACGATATACACACGGTAGGCGAGATTAACAGTCTTCAAATCCGGTGAGTCCGCTGCTGCGCCAAGCCACCGAGAGTGACATGCCGGTGTTGCTCGAAATCGAAAATGCGTCTTTCCGCCAGCCGCACTGGACGGCCAAAGACTTTCTAAAATTCCGTTGCGTGCTTGCCGAAATCGAAGGCGAGATCGCCGGCTTCCTAGTTATTCGCGAGATCTACTCTGGCGACGAGACTACACGGCCCGAACGGGAAATCCTGAACGTCGCCGTCGCGCCGCAGTTTCGCCGTCTCGGTGTGGCGACGGTGCTATTGCGAAACGAGCTTCAGTCCGGGATGGTCTATTTCCTCGAAGTGCGGGAGTCGAATGTAGCAGCGCAGACACTTTACCGCCAGCTAGGTTTCGAAGAGATTGGCCGTCGTCCAAAGTATTACTCGAATCCTCTGGAAACCGCTATTGTCATGCAAAGGAAATAGTGATACTTGTTGGGAGTGCGGGCGTCCCGTGCCCGCGGAGTGAATCGATGCACTCACACCGGGGCAATCAAAGGAGACCCCTTTCGTGGAGAATCACACCCAAGACGAAGAATTGAAAGCGCATCTGCTATCCACAAACGAGCAGTTTCGGACGCTTGCCCAGCAGCATGCGCATTTGAAGCACCAAGTGGAAATACTGGAATCAAAGCCGCACCTTACCAGTGAAGAAGAGATCGAGGAACAACGGCTGAAGAAGCTGAAACTCCAGACCAAAGATCTCATGACTGAGATCCTGGAGCAGGGAAAACACGCAAGCGTCAGTTGAAGCAGCTTTGTAACGGTCTTTGTGGGGGCAGGCCTCTGCCTCCACTCACTTCACGAACCCCAGCCTTTTTAAATCCGCTGCTGGCATCGGCTCATTAAACTGTGCCTGTCCAAACGTCTGTTTTGCCACACCGTCGTCGAGAGCCACTCCGAATGGCGGGTCAACAAAGGGAAAAGCTTTCTTCAGCTTTTCGTATTCGAGACTCGTGTTGGCCTTGAGATGCGTATCATGCAGAAAACTGGCGGCCCACTGCGGATTGATCGTGGGAATCGCCACAATCCGGCTTTCGGTCCAGTTGAGCTTCGACATAAATTTCGCCGCAGCGTCGCAATGCATGCACGACGGATCGTAAAAAAACAGGAACACTCTTCCATTAGTCAGATTGGCTTGCTTGCCATCGACGATTACCGGGTTCGGGACCTGCGCGTGCTGGCGTTGCGACGCATTGACGCCATAACTCACGCCTGCCACGGCAAGGAGCAGCACGAGCGCAAATGCCGGAAGTCTCATCCGAGCCACGCGCGGCGACCAGGCAAAAGCAGCTAGCCCGAGCAGCAGCATAACGCCATCGCCAATAAAGAAGCCGGGTCCGACAGTCCGCTTGATAATCGGAAAGCAGCTGCACTCATGGCCCACCAGGACGTTGTAGTAGTAGCCGATCCAGCCGATAAAGAAGATCATGAGCGCGGATCCGAGCAGCCCGCCCCAACGCCGCAGCCGCGGAGTAAACAAAAGAAATGCGGTAAACAGTTCGAGCGTTCCAAGCACCGCAGCCCCGATCGCGCCAAAACCCGCGTGCACCTGTGCCTGTTCCAACAGCTCGCCTGTCTTGAAAGGACTCAGCACCTTCCATCCGCCGGATACCAGGAACACAATCCCGAGCAGGATTGCTGCTACCGCAGCTGCGCCCTTTTGCCAGCTCGCCTGTTCGCCCGCTGCCGCCCTCTCGTGATTCGCAACTGCTGCTTGCATGTTCTACCTAAATTGTATTCTGATCTGGTTATCCGATGCTAAGATCTCAACGCGCTGCTCTGCCGCTTCTTCTTTGTGCCGCTACGCTCTCGGCCGCACCTTCTCATCCAAGCAAGATCGATGCCAAAGTAAAGGCGATCACAAAATCGGCTATATTGATCGACACCCATAACGATATTCCGAGCTTCACGATCGACGGCATCGACATCGGCAACGCGCCCAAGAACGAGACCGACATTCCTCGTCTTGAGAAGGGCGGAGTCGGCGCGATCTTCTTCTCGGTGTATGTCTCGTCGAAGTATGTCGAAGGCAATCACTCCGCCAACCGCGCACTCCAGATGATCGACACCGTCAAGCAGGACATCATCAACCGGTATCCGGAAACGTTCCAGCTCGCCTTGACGGCGGATGACATTCTCAAAGCTCACAAGAAGCATAAGATCGCCGCTTTGATGGGATTGGAAGGCGGTCATGCCATTGAAGACAGTTCCCGGTTGCTGCGTGACTACTATCGCCTGGGCATCCGCTACATGACCCTGACCCATACCAATACGAACGGTTGGGCCGACTCCTCCGGCGATATCAACAAGCCGGAAATCCAGCACCATAACGGCCTCACTCCGTTCGGGAAGGATGTCGTTCACGAGATGAACAGGCTCGGCATGATGGTCGATATCTCGCATGTCGCCGATAAAACGTTCTTCGATGCTCTAGATGCAAGCGAGGCGCCTCTCCTCGCTTCACACTCCTCCGCGCGCGCAGTCACGAATGTCCCGCGCAACATGACAGACGACATGATTCGCGCGCTCGCTCACAAAGGCGGCATCATCCAGATTAATTTCTATTGCAACTTCATCAACCAGCAAGCGGCTGACGCACCCAAGAACACGCCGGTTCACGCGGCCTTGGCTGACGTAGTCGCCCACATCGATCATGTTCGCCAGGTTGCCGGCATCGACGCGATCGGCATCGGCACCGATTTCGACGGCATCGAGTGCGCGCCCGAAGGCCTGGAAGATGTCTCGAAGTTCCCCAATCTCACCCGCGCTCTGCTCGAGAAAGGTTACTCGCCGGCCGACATTAAAAAAATCTACGGAGGGAATACATTGCGTTTAATGCACCAGGTGGAAAAGGTTGCTGCGGGCCTACAGCACGCCGGACGCTAATTTCCGAGCCTTTTGGCTTCCTGCCAGAGTTCTTCCATGCGACCGAGCGAACTCTCTTCGAGCGTGCCTCCAGCTTTCGTGATCTCGCGCTCAATGTGACCGAAACGCCGCCGGAACCGGGCATTCGTTTTGCGCAAGGCCTGTTCCGGATCAGTCTGCAGGTAGCGCGCCAGGTTCACCAGGTTGAAAAGCAAGTCGCCAATTTCATGCTCCCTCTCGCGGGCATCTTGTGCAGCCGCCAGTTCCGCCGCTTCTTCCTGTATTTTGACTAAGACTCCGCTTACATCGGCCCATTCAAATCCGACCTTCGCCGCCTTTTGGCCGAGCTTGTCCGCTTCCGCCAGTGCGGGCAAGTTCCGCGGCACTCCGTCGAGAAGGGGAGCATCACCCTCCGCTCCGCGGCCAGCCTTTTCCTGCTGCTTGATCTCGTCCCAGCGAAGCTTTACATCTTCTGCTGTTTCGGCCGACGCCTCGCCGAACACATGCGGATGCCGCCGGATCAGCTTCTGGTTGATAGCATCGAGCGAGTCGGTTATGGAGAACAGTCCCGCCTCGCGAGCCATCGTTGCGAGGAAAACGGGCTGCAGCAGCAAGTCTCCAAGCTCTTCCGTCAATCCGGGCCAGTCCCGCGCATCGATCGCGTCCATCACTTCGTAACTCTCTTCGAGCAGGTAGGTCTTGATCGTGTCGAAAGTTTGCTTGCGATCCCACGGGCAGCCGCCCGGCGCACGCAGACGCGCCATAATCGCGACGAGCTCACTGAACTTCTCGCCCGCTTGCTTTGCTTCTTGTTCCGGCAATTGACGGCCCTCGCTCCGAATATAGCGGCTCCGTCTCCGGCAAAGTTGAAATATCTGCGCGCGGGGCTCATCTATGTTTCAGACGTATAAAGGGAGTTCACACAGCCATGAAATCGGGAACATTAGCTTGCCTTATAGGGACTTTGCTTTTGGGCGCTGCAATTGGCATCGCTCTGGCTTCTCCGAAGCGTAGAGGACGTCGCGGCGATACTCCGCCGGTCGAGCAACTGGCTGAAACTCTGGAGCAGGCTTGGGCTCCCTACCATAGCCGCTAGTCTCGCGCCCGAGAGAGTTCCCGCCTTAGCGCGCCGGATATCATAGTGGTGTTGTATGGCAGATAGCACCGTAAATCCGCAGGACTTCCCGTTACCACCGGCCAGTTTCGAGTTCCTGATCGAGTCGATTCTCATGCAGACGCAAATGAATCTTGGCTTGCTGCATTTCCGCGACACGGACGAGGAAGCCGAACCGAACCTGCCGCTTGCCAAGCATTCGATCGACATGCTCGCCATGCTGCAGGAAAAAACGCGCGGCAATCTCTCGACTGAAGAGCAGCGCCTAATCGAGAACGGTTTGACGGAGCTCCGCTTTCGCTACGTTCAGGTAGTGGACGAGCAGAAACGCGCCCAAAGCCCCATCATTACTCCTCCAAGCAAACAAGAGGACGATCGTCCTCTCATCATCACTCCTGACGGCGGCAAAGGCAGCAAAACCGAATAAATGCTCGCTGATTTCGAGCATGCCTCCATACTCGTGCTCGGGTCGGGTACGAGTGTGGGCGTGCCCATGATCGGTTGTCACTGCAAGGCCTGTCTATCAAACGACCCACGCGACAAGCGCCTTCGGCCCTCGGTCTTGCTTCGCTTAGGTGACAAGCGCGTACTGATCGATACTTCGCCCGACTTCCGCTATCAGGCGCTGCACTACGGCATCGAGCGCCTCGACGCCATCCTCTATACCCACGCGCACGCCGATCACATTCTCGGTCTCGATGATGTGCGGCCTTTCAATTTCATGCAGAAGGGCAACATCCCTTTCTTCGCTTCCGCGAGCGCTTGGGTAATAATCGAGCGCACCTTCCAATATGTGTTCGATGCTGCTCCTTCTGAATCGAGTCGGCCCCGCCTCACTCCCCACATCTTCGACAGCGAGCCGTTCTCCGTCGCCGGAACTTGCATTCAACCGGTTCGCGCTCTGCATGGCAAGGGAACTGTATACGGCTTCCGCTTCGGTGATTGCGCATATCTGACCGACCACAGCGAAATTCCCCCGGAAAGCGAAGCGCTGCTGACCGGCCTCGACGTGCTGTTTCTCGATGCTCTGCGTCACAATCCTCACCCGACGCACTCGACCGTTGAAGAATCCCTGAGGACGGTGGAACGCCTGCAGCCGAAGCGTGCATTTTTCACACACATCTCGCATGATCTCGTGCATGCCGCGACCGAAGCGCGTCTTCCGGCGAACGTCCGCATGGCCTATGACGGTCTTGAGATCTTCATCGGCCGGGCTGATACGCCCGCCAGCGCGAGCGCCTCAAGATGAACGCAGCGGTTTACCGTAGCCTCGCGGAAGCGAAGGGCCGTTTTGGCCCCTGTGCTTTAGCCATCGGTAACTTTGACGGTGTACATATCGGGCATCAAAAGCTCATTGCCGATACGGTCGCTTGCGCAAAGGCGAAAGGCCTGCTTCCCGCCGTGGTCACCTTTGATCCGCATCCCGCCGCGATTGTCGCGCCCGAGCGTGTTCCGCCGCTAATTTGTCCTCTGGAAGAGCGCCTGCGTCTCATCGCGGCGGCCGGAGCAAAGCAAATCTTCGTATTAAACTTCACGCCCGAAACCTCTCGTCTATCCGCCGAGGAGTTTGTTTCGCAGATTTTAGTTGATGCGCTCGATACGAAAGCCGTTCTGGTTGGAGAGAATTTTCGCTTCGGTTTTCGCCAGGGTGGCACGCCTGAGGTCCTGCAGTCGCTCGGACATTCTTATGGTTTCAGCACTTGTTTCCTGCCGCCGGTCTCGTATCGCGGAGAGGTAATTTCAAGCACTGCCGTGCGCGCAGAGCTTGCGAAAGGCCTTGTGGTGCAGGCGGCGAGATTGCTCGGCCGTTGTTACTCACTTGCTGGCTCCGTTGTCTCAGGCAGGGGAATCGGCTCGAAGCAAACTGTCCCTACGCTCAATTTGAAGCCTGCTCCGGACCTGCTTGTGCCGCACGGCATCTATGTCACCGAAACCTCCGACCCCGAGACCGGCCGCGAGTGGCCTTCCGTCACAAGCTGCGGCTACAATCCCACGTTCGGCGCGACAGACCTGACCGTCGAAACCTATCTACTCGCAAAGTTGGAGGGCGTCAGCCCGCGATCCATTCACGTTCAGTTCCGGCATTTCCTGCGTTTTGAGCAGATATACCCGGATGCCGAGTCACTGAAAACTCAGATCATGAAAGATGTGGCGCGCGCCGAAGCCTACTGGCGTCATGTCCAGTTCTTACGAAATTAAGCTCCTTCGATATACTGAGCTTTCACCGACCCACCCGTTCGGAGGAACTCAAATGCAACTATCCGAAGGCAAGATCAAGCACCTCAACACACTCTCGAATAAGGACGGCATTATTGCCGCCGCCGCGATGGATCAGCGTGGCAGTCTGCGCAAGATGATCGCGCAAGGCAAGGGTGTTCCCGAGGAGCAAGTCACCGACGACATGCTGAAAGAGTTCAAGGCTGCCGTCAGCAGGATCTTGACCCCGCACGCCAGCGCGATTCTCCTCGATACCGAGTATGGATTGCCGGCTGCCGAGGCGCGCGCCAAGAACGCCGGTCTTTTGCTCGCCTATGAAGAGAGCGGCTACGACAATACAAAGCAGGGGCGTTTGCCCGACCTTCTGCCCGATCTGTCTGTCAAGCGCATCAAGGACTTTGGCGCGGATGCTGTTAAGGTTCTGCTCTATTACACGCCTTTTGAGAAGCCCGAAATTAACAACATCAAACACGCTTTCATTGAGCGAGTTGGCGCCGAGTGTGAACCTTACGAGATTCCATTCTTCTGCGAGTTCGTTGGCTACGATGCGCAAGGCGGAGACGAGAAAGGTTTCGAATACGCCAAGAAGAAGCCCGATGTTGTGATCGGCTCTATGGAGGAGTTCGGCAAGCCTCAATACAAGATCGACGTCTTGAAAGTGGAAGTGCCCGTCAATTCGAACTTCGTCGAAGGCTCATCCACGTTCAAAGGGCAAAGTGCCTATTCGAGAAAGCAGGCTTTAGATCTTTTCGGCAAGGCTTCTGGTGTAGCTCAGAAGCCGTTCATCTATCTGAGCGCAGGTGTCAGCAACGCCGAGTTTGTGGAATCTCTCGGCATGGCGGCCGAAGCTGGCACCGACTACTCAGGCGTGCTCTGTGGGCGCGCGACCTGGAAGAACGGTGTCGGCGTCTACGCCAAGCAGGGCGTGAAAGCGCTCGAAGACTGGCTCTCCGATGAAGGCGTCAAGAACATCGAAGCCGTCAATAACGCCATCAAAACCGCCAGACCGTGGCGCGCCAAAGCGGGACTTGCGACCGCTGCCTGATCGCCGCACCGTCTACCGCGGCCTTGTTTGATCGCCTGTATGCATTTCGCTTCTATCCCGGACGCCATCGAAGACTTCCGCCAGGGAAAGGTTCTCGTAGTGGTCGATGATGAAGATCGGGAGAACGAAGGCGATCTCACGATAGCCGCCGAGAAGATCACTCCCGAAGCCATCAACTTTATGGCGACTCACGGACGCGGTCTGATCTGCCTCGCTCTTGATGCCGAATGGTGCCGGCGGCTCGACTTGCAACCCGTGTCGGCGGTCAACACGGCGCGGTTCGGGACGGCGTTTTGCGAGAACATCGACGCGGCAGAAGGCGTCACCACCGGTATCTCGGCTTATGACCGCTCTCACACGATCCGCGTTGCCATGGATCCCAAAACAAGACCGCAGGACCTCGCCCGGCCCGGCCATGTGTTTCCGCTGCGCGCCCGTCCCGGCGGCGTGCTTGTGCGCTCTGGTCAGACCGAAGCAGCCGTCGACCTCGCGCGTCTGGCCGGCCTTTCGCCAGGCGGCGTGATCTGCGAAATCATGAATGAAGATGGCACGATGGCGCGCGTGCCTCAGCTCGTCCAGTTTTGCCAGCGCTACGGCCTCAAAATGATTTCCGTGGCTGATCTAATCCGCTACCGGATGCACACCGAGAGGTTTATTGAGCTCGACGGCGCCGGGTCTATCCGCACCGCATTTGGCGACTTTGAATTGCTTCGCTTCGTGAGCCGCCTCGACAACGAAACTCACCTGGCGCTGGTTCACGGCGATGTGAGCGGCCAAAAAGATGTCCTCGTGCGGGTCCATGCCCATTGCGTCTACGGCGACGTTTTCCACTCTGCAGATTGTGATTGCAACCAACTGGTAGCCGGCGCTTTGCAGACCCTTGCCCAGGCCCCATGCGGCGTTTTCGTTTACCTGCACCAGACTGGACCAGGTCTGCACGTTGCCTGGCATGAAGGCAAACGTGAAATCAAGGGTCACTCACGCAGTCAGTCGAGCTTTGTGCCCTCCGAGCGCCACCAGCCTCTGCAGTACGAAATCGGTCTCGGCGCCCAGATCCTCTCGGCGCTTGGCCTCTCGACAATTCACTTGCTCACCAACCATCCGAGAAAGGTTGTCGGTCTCGAAGGGTTCGGCATTCAGATCACGAAACAGATCCCCTTTCCGCTCGATGTCGACATCGAAAGTTGTCTTGCGCCTGAGCTTACCTCTTAATTTATGAAGGGCACTGCATTCAACTTCGGGAGTTGTGCTCCGCGCTGATGCCGGTTCCGTTTAAGCTCCCGCGCTTCTATCCGATCCTAGACACAGTTACTCTCCAGGCGCGGAACTGCTCCGCCCTGATAGCTGCTGAGGCTCTGTTCGAAGCCGGTGTGAAAATTCTGCAGTACCGCCATAAAGAAGACTGGACCCAAACGCACTTCGACGAAGCGAAAGAGCTCGCCGAGCGCTGTCAGGATCTGGGGGTTCTGTTCGTCCTCAACGATCGCGCTGATTACGCGCGCTTACTGCGAACCGCTTTGCACGTCGGGCAGGACGATCTGCCACCCGTCGCCGCTCGCAAGATCATCGGTGACGAGATTATGGGATTTTCCACTCACAACGCGTCGCAGCTTCAGCGCGCTACCCAGGAGCCGGTTGAGTATCTTTCTCTCGGACCTATTTTTGCCACCAGGTCGAAATTGAGACCCGATCCCGTGGTGAGTCTGGACGGCTTACGAAAGTTCCGAACTCTTACAGAGAAGCCGCTGGTGGCGATCGGTGGCATCACTTTGCAAAACGCACGAGACACGCTTGATGCGAAAGTCGACTCTCTCGCCGTTATCTCTGACATACTTCCGGAAGATGCGGACCGCAAAGCTGTTCGCCGCCGCGCAGAGCAATGGTTGACTCTGCTTGCCTGAGGTGCGCTGGCCCAACACGTCTTACCATATTTAAAGAAAATACGAAATGCACTTAGTAAATCGTCCCTTCGCGTTCTGCCTGATTTTGCTCGGGGCTTCCGTCTCTGCTTTGTATGCTGCTGACCAACCTCCCGAGCTGAGGCTTTCCGAATCTGTGACGCCCGTGAGCTACTCGGCCACCCTTAAGCTCGATCCGAATGAGACAAGCTTTGACGGAGAGATCCGCATCAAAGTAAGTATCAAAGATGCCGTGCAAACCCTCTGGTTGAATGCCTCTGAGATCGAGATCTCGCGGGCTGAGTTAGTAAGTGGAGGCAAGAGCCTACCCGCCAAGCCCGTGGCCGGTGGAAAAGAATTCGTCGGACTCGCCTTCGATTCTCCTATTTCGCGGGGCGAAGCCGAAGTCGATATCCGTTACACCGGCAAGCTTCGTTTAAAGGACAGTTCAGGCGTCTTCCGGACGGAAGATAACGGTAATAGATACATCTTCACGCAGTTTGAAAGCACCGACGCGCGCGCCGCGTTTCCTTGTTTCGATGAGCCCTCGTACAAGGTGCCGTGGCAACTTACTCTGACGGTTCCGCAGGATGACGACGCGATCAGCAATACTCCGGTTGCGAACCAGGAATCGAGCGCGGGGCAAAAAACAATTCACTTCAAAGAGACCAAACCTCTCCCCAGCTATCTCGTCGCGTTCGCGGTGGGCAAATTCGATTTCGTGCCCGCCGGTTACGCCGGTAAGAATCGCGCCCCGGTACGCATCGTCACCCCAAAAGGTCACGCGAGCGAAGCCAAGTACGCCGCCGAAGTAACGGCAACCATTCTTACTCGCCTCGAAGATTACTTTGGCATTCCTTTCCCATATGAAAAATCCGATCAGGTAGCTATCCCAGCCATCTTTGGTTTTGGCGCCATGGAAAATGCCGGTATGGTGACTTATGCTCAAACACTGCTGCTTGCCAATCCCGACCGCGATACATCGGCTCGCCAGCGTGGATACGCCTCGGTCGCTGCTCACGAACTCGCTCATCAATGGTTCGGAGATCTCGTAACAACAGCCTGGTGGAACGACATCTGGCTCAATGAAGCCTTCGCTACCTGGATGGAACAAAAGCTGATCGCCGAATGGAAGCCCGAATGGGAAACGCGCGTCGAAGATGTCAATTCGAAACTCGGAGCGGAGAAGGAAGACACGCTTATCTCTGCTAGAAAAATTCGCCAGGAGATCAAAACCAAAGACGATATCAGCAACGCTTTCGACGGCATCACATACCAGAAAGGCGCGGCTGTGATCGGCATGTTTGAGAGTTGGGTGGGCGCGCCCGCCTTCCGTCAAGGCGTACAGGCCTACCTGAAAAAGTACGCCTTCAAAACAGCGACTTCAGCTGAATTCCTTGCCAGTATCAGCTCAGAAAGCGGCCGCGACATCTCCCAGCCTTTCTCCTCTTTCTTGAACCAGCCCGGCGTGCCACTCGTCTCAGTCGCGCTCGATTGCAAAGGCCCCTCCCCGGTGCTCCATCTTCAACAGGAGCGATCGCTTCCTTTACAAAGCAAAACTGTCGCCCATCAGCTTTGGCAGATTCCAGTTTGTGTTCGTTACGCCGGCGGTAGCGGCGAGCCAAATCAAAATGCCTGCACGCTCGTGGCGGATCCTCGCAGCGATTGGAAGCTCGAAGGCAAAGCTTGTCCCGCATGGATCGTAGCCAATAACAATGCTGTTGGCTACTACCGTGTCGCCTATCACGGCAACTTGCTCGCGAAGTTGGCCGAAGGGAATGTGGAAGCGCGTCTGAGCGCTCCCGAACGTGTCGACCTCTTAGGCGACGCTCAAGCACTCGCAGCTAACGGCCAAATGTCCGATTCGGATGTATTGCGCCTGGTTCCTCAATTCAACTCGGATCCGAACCGGTTCGTTGTCGAGCGCGCCATTCAGGTCGCACAGGCTCCGCGGGCGCATCTCGTGCCCGATACATTGCTCCCGAACTACGGGCGC
>JAABUQ010010949.1_pt1 | contig 11755 bp, 10 predicted proteins | sample 5560001 | NCBI WGS metagenome assembly JAABUQ01 (sample SAMN10711888, study PRJNA513371) | rock metagenome | isolation source: Antarctica rocks | place: Antarctica: Victoria Land, Finger Mt nord | collected 2015-12-18
GCAAGCTGAAACTTGGGCCAAGGCCGACCCTTGGGCCGAAGACGGTCGACGTGGGCAAGGTGAAGCAGAGCTTCAGCCATGGCCGCACCAAGACCGTGGTGGTGGAGACCAAGCGCCGCCGCATCCTTAAGCCGGGCGAAGTCGCGCACGAGGAAGCCGCGCCCGAGGCGCTGGCTCCCGCTCCTGTCGCGGCACCGGTTGCCGCACCGGCTGTGCCTGCCGCACCTGCCCGTCCTGCCGCCGACGCGAACCTGCCGCGCGACCTGATGAGCCGCCAGGAGATGCAGGCACGCCTGCTCCGCCAGGCAGAAGAAGACCGGATGCGCCAGGGCGAAGAAGCCCGTCGCCGCGACGAGCGCGCGCGCACCGACGCGGGCGTCCAGGCCGCGCAGATGTTGGACGCGGCGAAGTCGCCGCCGTCGGACGCGCCCGCGACGGCTGAGGCCGCGCCGCTCGTCGCAGAGCCGACCGCCGCACAACGCGCTACCATCGAGGCTGCCGCGCGCGATGCCGCCGCCGCACAAGATGTCGTCGAGAAGGCCGCCGCCGCGCAGGCTGCGTTGCTCGCCGCTGGAATTACGCCCGTCGCGCCTATACAGACGACGCTCAGCCGTCCGGCAGTGGGCACGCCACGCGCGCCGATCAACACGCCGCGCCCCGCGCCCGCCGGTTACGTCGCGCCAGCCCCGCGTCCCGCGCCCGTCGCGCCCGCGAACGGCAGCGCTACCGCCGCGCCGGCCGCAGGTCAGGAAGCGCGCGGACCGGTATTCCGACGCCCCGCGGCGACACCGCTTGGCGCCAGGCGTCCCGAACCCGCCCCCGCGCGCCCGCGCACCGGCGAGGATCGGCGCACCTCGGGCAAGCTCACCGTCACTAAGGCCTTGGACGACGACGATTCGGTCCGCGTCCGCAGCCTGGCGGCGCTCCGCCGCGCGCGCGAAAAGGAGAAGCGCGCCTTCAACCAGGGCGGTGCTGCGCCCAAGCAGGTGCGCGACGTCGTCGTGCCCGAGGTTATCACCGTGCAGGAACTCGCCAACCGCATGGCCGAGCGCGCGGCCGATGTGGTGAAGGCGCTGTTCAAGATGGGGCTTCCGGTCACGGTGACCGAGAACGTCGACCAGGACACCGCCGAGCTCATCGTCACCGAATTCGGCCACCGGCTGAAGCGTGTGAGCGAATCGGACGTCGAGCAGGGCATGACCGGTGAAGTCGACGTCGACGTCGATCTCGAACCGCGTCCGCCGGTGGTCACCATCATGGGCCACGTCGATCACGGCAAGACGTCGCTGCTCGACGCGCTCCGGGGAACCGACGTCACCAAGGGCGAGGCGGGCGGCATCACGCAGCACATCGGCGCGTATCAGGTGACGCTCAAATCCGGCGAGAAGATCACCTTCCTCGATACGCCGGGCCACGAGGCCTTCACCGAGATGCGCGCGCGCGGCGCGAACGCGACCGACATCGTCGTGCTCGTCGTCGCCGCCGACGACGGGCTGATGCCGCAGACGGTCGAGGCGATCCAGCACACGCGCGCGGCAGGCGTGCCGATGATCGTCGCGATAAACAAGATGGACAAACCCGGCGCGGACGCGAACCGCATCCGCCAGGCGTTGCTGCAATACGAGGTGGTGGTCGAGGAACTGTCGGGCGACACGCAGGATGTCGAGGTTTCCGCGCTGAAGAAGACCGGCCTCGACGAACTGACCGAGAAGATCCTGCTCCAGGCCGAAGTGCTCGAACTCCGCGCCAACCCCAACCGCGCCGCCGAGGGCACGATCGTCGAGGCGCAGCTCGACAAGGGCCGAGGTCCGCTGGCGACGGTGCTGGTCAACCGCGGCACGCTGAAGGTGGGCGACATCTTCGTGGCGGGTGCGGCGTCGGGTAAGGTGCGCGCGCTGATCGACGACAAGGGCAAGCAGGTGAAGTCGGCCGGGCCCTCGGTTCCGGTCGAGGTGCTCGGCCTGTCGGGCGTGCCCGACGCGGGCGAGCCGTTCACCGTCGTCGAATCCGAAGCGCGCGCGCGCGAGGTGGCGGATTACCGCCAGTCGCTCATCACGCGCCGCCGCACGACGTCCACGCCGGCCACGCTCGAGTCGATGTTCGCCGCGCGCTCGTCGCAGTCGATGGAGTTCCCGGTCGTCGTGAAGGGCGACGTGCAGGGGTCCGTCCAAGCGATCGTCAGCTCCTTGAACAAAATCGGCACCGAGGCGATCAAGGCACGGATATTGCTTTCGGGCGTCGGCGGCATCACCGAATCGGACGTGACGCTCGCCGCAGCCTCCAAGGCGCCGATCATCGGCTTCGGCGTCCGCGCCAACGCCAAGGCGCGCGAGATCGCCACCAGGGACGGAGTCGCGCTCAAATACTACGACGTCATCTACGACCTGCTCGACGAGATGAAGCTCGCCATGGCGGGCAAGCTCGGCACCGAGCGCATCGAGCATGTGGTTGGCCGCGCCAACATCCAGGCGGTGTTCGCGGCGGGCAAGGGCAAGGCAGCGGGCTTGCTCGTCACCGAGGGTATCATCAGGAAGGCGCTGAAGGCCCGCATCATGCGCGACGACACCATCCTCTACACCGGCGAGATCAGTTCGCTCCGCCGCTTCAAGGACGAGGTCGCCGAAGTCGGCTCGGGCGTCGAGTGCGGCGTGACGTTCGACAGCTTCACCGAAATGAAGCCGGGCGACGTGCTTGAGACGTTCGAGGTCGAGAACCGGGTGCGGACGCTCTAGCGCGCTAATCGGAGAATGGGGTGCCCAAGACCGAACACGCCGCCCCCTCGCTCCGCCCGTTGCGGGTGGGCGAGGAGCTGCGACACATCATGTCGGACGTGTTCGCGCGCGGGCGGCTGAAGGACCCCGACCTCGACGGCCTGATCCTGACGGTGACCGAAGTCCGCCTCACGCCCGACCTCAAGACCGCGACTGTATTCGTGCGCGCTTTGGGCCGCAGTGACATGCAACCGGTGGTCAAGGCGCTCGCCCGCGACGCCAAGCGCATCCGCACCGAGATCGCCCATGCGGCGCGCCTGCGCAGCGTGCCCGAACTGCGCTTCCGCGCCGACGACAGCTTCGACACCGCGAGCGAAATCGACGCCCTGCTAAAACGTCCCGACGTAGCCCGCGATCTCAAGGCCGATCCCGAACCGTAAAGGCGCTTCCAGCCGCGAGCTTGACTTCGAGGGCCCGCCAAGGCAATGCCCATTGCTTGCGAGGCGCTCCCCGGCGTCAGCGCGTTGACGCGGGTAACACCGCATTCGAGGACCGATGGCCAATACTCCCCAAGCCAAGAAGCGCATCCGCCGCAACGATCGCCGCGCGGTTGTTAACGGCGCGCGTGTCAGCCGCATCCGCACATTCGTCAAGAAGGTCGAGTCGGCGCTCGATTCGGGCGTCAAGGATCAAGCACTGACAGCGATGCGGCTGGCCGAGCCCGAATTGATGCGTGGAGTGTCGAAAGGTGTGCTGCACAAGAATACCGCTTCGCGGAAAGTCTCGCGGTTGACGAAGCGGATCGCCGTACTCGCGTAACAGCCGGCAATGGGTTGAAATGGTTAACAAAGGGCGGCTCCGGCCGCTCTTTTTTTATGTTGCGGTGGACGTTGCTGTCGCCGAATCGCACGCAGCTGTCACACATGCGTCACAAAATCGCAAAATAGCGCGGTTCGGGGGTGCACGGCGGCGATGCGTGTCAACCCGGCTTTGGGTTTCAGCCAGCAAATAAACCGTTTGCGCGCGCTTCCGGCACAAGACTAGATTGATCCCAGGCCAAGGGCGACACGCTGGGTGCCAAACATGAAGAAGTCGTCGGGCTCGGAACGCGGATATTTCGTCGCGGGTATATGCCGTGTTCACGTCGTGCGCGCCAACTTACGGTAAACAGGAGGGATTGTGATTGATACAATCGAGTGGAACAACTGCGGTCTGCAACGATTCGAGTGTGATTTGACCCGGTACCGGGGCGATACGTTCAGGGATATCTAGGCGGGGGTCTAATGCCGTGTTCCCGCTGCCTTCTTGATCGTCCGTCTCGCAACCACAATTTCAGGATCGTTTTTACATGATGCAACGCCCGATCGCTCCGGCCTCGACCGATTCACTTTCAGCCGAAACCTGGTCGCGGATTCGCTCTCAGCTTCGCGCCGAGTTCAGCGATCGGGCGTTCGAGAGCTGGCTCGATCCGATCGCATTGGACGGCGTCACCGCCGACGAGGTGACGCTCGCGCTCCCCACCCATTTCGCCCGCGAGTGGGTGCGCGCCAACTTCCTCGACCGGCTGCGCGTGCTGTGGACCGCCGCCATCCCCGACATCCGCGCGGTCCGCCTGGTGGTACGCGCTGCGCCGCCATCCGCCCCGGTCGCACTGCGGCTGGCTGAACCCAGCGACTCGCGCGCTGCCGATCCGGGCACCGCGCTCGATGACCGCTTCCGTTTCGCCAGCTTCATCGTCGGCCGCTCGAACGAGATGGCCTACGGCGCGGCGCGCGCGTTGGCCGAGGGTGGCCCGGTCAACTTCAATCCGCTGTTCCTGCACGGCCCCACCGGCCTGGGCAAAACGCACCTGATGCACGCGGTCGCCTGGGAAATGCGCGCGCGCCGCCCCGGCACGCGCGTAGCCTACATGTCCGCCGAAAAGTTCATGACCGAGTTCCTCGCGGCGCTGAAGCTGAAAGACATGATCGGCTTCAAGCAGCGCCTGCGCGGCGTCGACCTGCTGATGATCGACGACGTGCAATTCCTCGCGGGCAAGGAATCGACGCAGGAGGAGTTCTTCCACACACTAAACGAGCTGATCTCGACCGGCCGCAAGGTCGTCATCAGCGCCGACCGTGGTCCGCAGGACCTATCGGGCGTTCAGGACCGCATCCTGTCGCGGCTCGCGGGCGGGCTGGTCGCCGACGTCCACCCGGCGGATCACGAACTGCGGTTGAACATCCTCCACGCCAAGGCCTCGGCGCTGCCCGATGTCGCGTGCCCCGCCGATGTGCTCGAGTTCCTCGCGCGCCGTATCACTTCGAATGTGCGCGAATTGGAGGGTGCGCTGAACCGCGTCACCGCCTACGCCGCGCTCACCAACCAGGCGATCACCATAGAGACAACGCGCGCGGTGCTGGCGGATCAGTTGCGCGCGCACGAGCGCCGCATCACCATCGACGAAATCCAGCGCAAGACCGCCGAGCATTACGGGCTGCGGCTGGCCGACATGCTCTCCGCCCGTCGCGCGCGCGAGGTCGCGCGGCCGCGCCAGGTGGCGATGTATCTGGCCAAAAAGCTCACCCCGCGCTCGCTCCCCGAGATCGGACGGCGCTTCGGCGGCAAGGATCACACCACGGTCATGCACGCGGTCAAGCGGATCGAGGAACTGCGCGCCGCCGACAGCGAGATCAACGGCGACGTGGTTAAGCTGATGCGCGTGTTCGACGCCTAACTTTTCTTCCCCCTCCCCTTTGAGGGGCAGGACGGATGGAGGTGCGCTCGTCGGCGTCGCCGACCACCGCCCGGCATGGTCCCCACCCAACCCTCCCCGCAAGGGGGACGGCTTGTATTGTGCTTATCCTTGCAGTTCGGTCCTCACCGAGTGGACCATCGCACGCACCTGCATCCGCGTACCGCGCTGCCCCCGTCCCGTCTGGATGACGTAGTCGGCCATCGCGCGCTTGTCGCCGTCCGTCATCTGTCGCGCCAGGATCGCGTGCAGCTTGGCGCGTGTCATCCCCGGTCGCGCGAGCACGCGCGCGCGTTGGACGCGGGCCGGCGCCGAGACCACCGCCACCGCATCGACATAGGCCTCGCCGCCGGTTTCCAGCAGTAGCGGCACGTCGATTACCACCATCGCGCGCCCTCGATGCCGCTTCAGGAAGCGCGTGCGTTCGGCGGCGACCAGCGGGTGCATCAGCGCCTCCAGCCGCCCGAGCGCGGCGCGGTCGCCGAAGACGCGCGCACCGAGCGCCGCGCGGTCCAGCCCGTCTGCGCCGGTCAGGCCGGGGAACAGCGATGCGATCCCCGCCAACGCCGCCCCGCCCGGAGCCTGCAACCGGCGCACGGCGGCATCGGCGTCGAACACCGGCGCGCCCTCGGCGGCGAACATCCGCGCCACGGTCGATTTGCCCATGCCTATCGAGCCGGTCAGCCCCAGCACGAACGGCCGCTTCACACCGCCAGCGCGCCGCGCGCGCGCAGCTCCGCGAGCACGGGCAACAGCGGCAACCCGCGTACGGTGAAGTGATCGCCCTCCACGTGGTCGAACAATTGCGCGCCCAAGCCCTCGATATGATAGCCGCCGACCGAACCCAGCACGTTCGCCCCCGCGATCGACAGATACCTTTCCAGAAACGTGTCGCCGAACGCGCGCATCGTTAGCGACGCGACATCGTAGGTACGCCACACCGGTACGCCGCCCTGCGCCAGCACGGCCGCCGAAATCAGCCGGTGCATCGCGCCGCGCAACCGACGTAACTGCTCCGCCGCTTCGATGAGATTGGCGGGCTTCTCCATCATGCCGCCGTCCGCCAAGGCGAGCACCTGGTCCGCGCCCAAAACCAGCGCATCGGGAAAACGCAGCGAAATCCGGAGTGCCTTATGCTCGGCAAGCGAGTCCGCCACGCGCTCAGCCGAGACCTCGCCGTCGCCCGCCAGTGCCGCACGCACCTCGTCCTCGTCCACCCCGGGCGCGACCGCCTCGTGCGGCACCCCCGCTGCTCGCAGCATCGCCCGCCTGGACGCGCTGGTCGAAGCCAGTATGAGGATCATGTCGCCACGCCCGCCGCCGCATCGGCGCGCTCTTGTAATAGATTGATGATCGCCGCTGAGGTTTCCTCGATCGAACGGCGGGTCACGTCGATCACCGGCCAGCCCTTGTCCGCGAATATCCGCCGCGCGAACGCAACTTCGGCGGCGACCACCGCCTCGTCCACGTAATCGGTGTCGGGTGTCGCGCCCAACGACAGCAGCCGATTGCGCCGGATCGCGATCAGTCGGTCGGGGTGCGTCGTCAACCCGACGATCAGCGGCTTCTCCAGCGTGTACAGGCACGCGGGCGGCGGCGATTGCGGTACGATCGGGATGTTCGCGGTCTTATATCCCCGATTGGCGAGATAGATCGAAGTCGGCGTCTTCGACGAGCGCGAAACCCCCGCGAGAACTATGTCCGCCTCCTGCCAATCTTCGCTATGCGCGCCATCATCGTGCGCCATCGTGAAATCGATCGCCGCCACGCGCGCGAAATAGGCGGCGTCCATGACGTGCTGCCGACCCGGTTTGGTCATCGCCACCTGGCCGAGCGCGTGGCTGAGGCCCGCAATCACGGGATCGAGCGCGGGCACGGCGGCGAGACCCATCGCTCGGCACCGCTCCTCGAGCCGGTCGCGCAACGGCCCGCTGACCAAGGTGTACAACACCAATCCCGGCCGTCGCGCCACCTCCTCCAGCACACGATCGAGATGCCCCGCCGCGCGCACCATCGGCCAGAAATGCTTGAGCGCCTCGACCCCTTCGAACTGGCCGAGGCCGGCCTTGGCGATCGAGTCCAGCGTCTCGCCGGTTGAATCGCTGATTAGGTGGAGATGGAGCCGCGCCATGGTGCCCCTGGGGACAAGGATGTGCGCCGATGTCTAGCCAAGCCGCCCCGGTGCAGCAACGCCCGCAACCGCGCGCGCCCACGTCATCGCTCCCCGATCCATCCCCATGGGGATGGTTGGTCCGCGCCGCTGTGCAACATGGGGACAACCGCGCCCGATTGGCGCAACCCCGCCGCCCCGCGACACGCCCGCCTGTTGGCGGATCGGCGTGGAGCGGCTAATACCCCATCGATGCCCACCTACTATAACTTCAACCTCTCTCTTTAAGTCAAAGAGAAGATGGCCTTGGCTAATCTGTTGGCGGTTCTCGCCGGTGAACGACGCGACCCGCCCCCGGTCTGGATCATGCGCCAGGCCGGACGTTACCTGCCCGAGTATCGCAAGACGCGCACCGAGGCGGGCGGGTTCCTGGCGATGGTCTACACTCCAGAAATTGCCGCTGAGATCACGCTGCAGCCGATCCGCCGCTTCCAGATGGATGCCGCGATCCTGTTCTCCGACATCCTGATCGTCGCCCACGCGCTCGGCCAGGACCTGCGGTTCGTCGAGGGCGAGGGGCCGCGCCTTTCGCCACCACTTTCGCACGCCGAGGTCGAGACGCTCACGCCCAACCTCGCCCATTTCGATCCGATCTACGCGACCGTCGCGCGCGTCGCCGCCGAACTCGCCACCGAAACCACGCTGATCGGTTTCGCGGGCAGCTCGTGGACCGTCGCCACCTACATGGTCGCGGGTGAGGGCGAGCGCGATTCCGCCCGTGCCGCCGCCTACACCGACCGTGCCGCCTTCGCCCGCCTGATCGACCGCATCGCCGAAATCACGGTCGATTATCTGTCGGGCCAGGTCGCCGCCGGAGCGCAGGCGTTGCAACTGTTCGATAGCTGGTCGGGCGCGCTCGCCGCGCCCGAGTTCGACCGCTGGGTGATCGAACCCACCGTGCGCATCGTCGCGGAACTGAAGGCTCGCCACCCCGACATTCCGATTATCGGCTTCCCGCGCGGCGCGGGCGAGAAGATCGTCCGCTACGGCGAAGCCACGCATGTCGATGGTGTCGGTATCGACGAAACCATCGATCCCGATTGGGCGCACGCCGCACTTCCCCGCGATCTTTGTGTTCAGGGCAACCTCGACAACCTCGCGCTCGTCGCGGGCGGCCCGGCTTTGGAGCAGGGCGTTGCCAAGGTCCGCGCCGCCTTCGCGTGCCGCCCGCATATCTTCAACCTCGGCCACGGCGTCCTCCCCCACACTCCGGTCGCGCACATGGAGCAGCTCCTGTCGGCGGTCAGGAGGCCCGCGTGACCGGCTGGCTGAACGGCGCCTACCTCTGGGTCCAAGCCGGCCACGTCATCTTCGTAATCTTCTGGGTCGCAGGCCTGTTCATCTTCTCGCGCCACCTCGCCTACCACGCCGCCACCGCCCCCGGCTCGACCGAGGACCGCCAGTGGATCGAGCGCGAGGCGCTGTTGAAGAAGGTCATCCTCTTACCCGCGATGATCGCCGTGTGGGTGCTCGGCCTAAGCCTCGCCACCTCCTACGGCCTCGCCGGGCAGGGCTGGCTGCATACCAAGATACTGCTCGTCGTGCTGATGACCGGCTTCCAGGGCTGGATGTCCGCCACCCAGCGCAAGATGGCCGCCGGCGGGCGTCCCGTCAGCGAAACCACCTTCCGCCGTGCGGGCGAAATCCCGGCGGTGCTCACCGTGGCGATCGTGATTTTGGTGGTGGTGAAGCCATTCTGAGGACTGTCGAACTGACGTCCGAGATTAGAGGTCTGCGGTCAGGCGGCTTTCTGTCAACTGCATTATAAAGCTGCCGATCCGATCACTCGCGTTGGTGAGACAACCAGATGGTTCGATGACCGCAGGTCGGGTCTTCCACGACGTGATCGACTACTTCGAAACCTGCGGTGTCGAGCAACGTCCGGTACTCTTCGGGGCCAAGGCTGCCGTGGTAAAGAGGATCGCCTTCCAACTCGCCAATGGCGTTACCTTCGACAATCCCGCTGGTGAACATCAGCGCGGCACCCGGAGCGGCATGCGCTTGGAAACGGGAGAACATCGCGCGCTGATCCTCGGGCGAGAGGTGAAAGAAGCTGTCCCAAGCGAGCAGCCATGCGAAACGTCGGCCTAAGGCAAGTTGGCGCATGTCCGCGAGATGCGCCGAAATACCCGGCAGATTGCGCCGCAACAGCGCGAGCATCGCCGGCGTGGCGTCCACCCCCGTCACGTCAAAGCTGCGCCGGATTAACTCGCGCGCGATCGGCAGGCCGGAGCCGCAACCGATGTCGAGCACCGTCGCTCCGGCAGGAAGCAGGTTGCAGAAGCGGTTAAGCCATGGACCCTCGACCAAGCGGTCGCTGCGCAGCTCGGCCCACGCCAAGCCGTGGCGCTGGTAAACGTCGATCACGGAGTTTTTGGTGCGGTCGATCATGCTCCCCTATAGCCAACATACACCGGCGCTCGAACGACCGCTACCGGGCGTTGCCTATTTCGGCAGGAACGCCGGACTTAGGTGGTGGCCGTTAGACCAATGCGCATGTCATCCCGTTTGGCGACCGGACGCGATCGCGTTATACTGCGCCGACGCCGGGTTAGCTCAGTTGGTAGAGCAGCGGTTTTGTAAACCGAAGGTCGTTGGTTCGATTCCGACACCCGGCACCACGGCCCAAAAAGGCGAGGAAGTTCCTCACAATTGTTGGGACAGAGCCACTTTTTGACCAATGGATGTTACAAACGTAAGGATGTAACAGGCCCATGTGCACCTATCTCAGCCGCCGCGGCGCGACCTATTATTTCCGGCGTGTAATCCCTGAGGACCTACGTCCCGCGTTCGATGATCGCGCCGAGTTCATATGGTCATTGGCGACGAAGGATCGGAACGAAGGTAAGCGCAGGGCGCAACAGGCCACGGTGGAAACCAACAAGCGGCTAGAAGATGCTCGCGCCCGCATCATAGCAGGCGAGCCGCCCGCAAGTGATCCCGTGGCCGATAAGCCGCGTCGTCGCAAGCGTCCGCTCAGCCCTCAGGAGCGGGAGGATCAACGGCAATTACGAGAGATGATGGAGCGATCGCAATACTCCAATATGCTCGCCAATGAACGCGATGCAGTTAGGCGCGAGAATGAGGAGCAATACAGTAGGTATAATGAACGGCAGCAGTTGGCTGAGGCCAAGCAAGCCGGACGGGAGGAAGTTGAAGCCGAAAATAGGCTTGCGCGGCAATAGAGAGTTAAGGCAGCCAAGGCTAATTACACTTCGATAATGCAGCTATTTGAAGGCTATGTGGCTGAAAGTAAACCTAAGCCGAACACTGTCCAAGAGTGGCGGGCCGTAATTAGACACTTCATTGACTTTATTGGCCATGATGATGCCAGCAAGATTACGAGCAAGGACGTTGTATCTTGGAAAGATCGTCTTCTAACCCTACCGAACAGGCGCGGTAAGATCGTTAGCGCACGCACGGTTCGCAACGGATACTCGGCTATGCGAAGACGAAGTCAAGGCCCATGGTTTTCGAGCGACGGCGTCCAGCCTGCTCAAAACGAGAGCGGTCGTTGGCACCCGGACGCGATCGAGCGTCAGCTCGGGCATATCGAAGGTAATCATGTGCGAGCCGCGTATGCACGCGGCGAACATTGGGATGAACGTGTTGCGATGATGCAATGGTGGGCAGACCACCTCGATGAGCTGCGTTCGTCTGTGTAAGACCATCCAGAAAATCGCTATTGAGCCCGGGCGATGAACAGGTCGGCGAGAGCGGCGAGCACGTCCTCATGCTTGAGCTGGCGCGCCACGATGAGCGCGAGGCGGTCCACAACGGCGCGCGCCTCTACAAGGTTAGGTTCTTGGTTAGAGTCTAAGTTAGACGGCGATATTTCCGCTGCCGCACATGGACTTAGCTGCCGTTCGCGTTCCCGAAAGCACGTGTCGGCTGTTCCCGAAAGCACGTGGGATGGCGTTCCCGAAAGCACGAGCCCGTCCACAGCTTGTCCACAGGGCGTGGGGCTGAACGCGAGCAGCGAACTCCCATGCGAGTGCGCGCAGGCCCGCGTCGCCGATATGTTCGTACCCGTCTCCCGTCTTCCAGTCATGCAAAGGCATCAGGGCTGGCTCCCGCCCGAACCCGCGAGGCGCGACCCGCGTCGCAGACGCGCCCATGTGGGTGCGCCAGCCTGTCGCA
>JAABUQ010010950.1_pt1 | contig 11755 bp, 8 predicted proteins | sample 5560001 | NCBI WGS metagenome assembly JAABUQ01 (sample SAMN10711888, study PRJNA513371) | rock metagenome | isolation source: Antarctica rocks | place: Antarctica: Victoria Land, Finger Mt nord | collected 2015-12-18
ATGTCGCGGATCTCCAACGACGTGACCGGGATCGAGGACGTGATCGCCGACACCGTGCTTGGGCTGGCGCGCAGCGGGATCGTCGCGATCACGACGCTGGTGTTGATGGTGAGCTTCGACTGGCGCTTGACGCTCGTCGCGCTGGTCCTGATTCCTCTGATGAGCCTGCCGGTCCGCCGCGCCGGCCGCGCGACCTACCGAGCGCGCACGCGCACGCAGCAGAAGCTGGCCGAGCTGACCGCCTACCTGCAGGAGGCGCTGGGCATCTCTGGAGTGCTGCTGGTGAAGGCGTTCGTAAAGCAGAAGGCCGAGCGCGCGCGCCACCGAGCGCTCAACGACGAAGTGCGACGCCTGGAGATCAGCGCGGCGATGGTCGCACGCTGGTTTCGGATGATCATCGATGTGATCCAGGCCGGTGCGCCGGCGATCCTGATTCTCGCCGGCGGCTTCCTGGTCGTCCGCCATGACACCTCGATCGGGACCGTGTTCGTGTTCGCCACGGTGTTGACGATGCGCCTCGGCCAGTCGCTCAACCAGCTCGCCAACACGCACGTCAACGTCGTGGGCTCGATGGCGCTGTTTCACCGACTCTTCCAGCTGATCGACCAGCCGCCCGAGATCGAGGACCCCGTCGATGCACACCGGCTGCGCGACGTGCACGGCGCGATCAGCTTCGAGCGGGTGACCTTCGCCTACCACGGCTGTTCGCGGCCGGCGCTCGAGGACGTCTCGCTCGAGATCGAGCCCGGGCAGCTCGTCGCGCTCGTGGGCCCGAGCGGGGCCGGCAAGACGACCCTCACGAGCCTCGTGCCACGCTTCTACGATCCCCAGCGCGGCGCGGTTCGGATCGACGGCCACGACCTACGCGACGTCGCGCTCGCATCGCTCGGCGAGAGCCTCGGGATCGTCTTCCAGGACACGTTCCTGTGTCACGCATCGATCCGCGAGAACCTGCTCTACGCGCGTCCCGAGGCGACCGATCCCGAGCTCGCCGCCGCCGTCCGCGACGCCCATCTCGACGAGCTGATCGGCTCGCTGCCCGACGGCTACGACACGCTCGTCGGTGAGCGCGGTCACCGCCTGTCGGGCGGCGAGAAGCAGCGACTCGCGATCGCCCGCGTGATCCTCAAGGACCCGCGGATCCTGATCCTCGACGAAGCGACCTCGCACCTCGACACGCTCTCAGAGCAGCTCATCCAGGCCGCCCTGCAGGAGCTGTTCAAGAGCCGCACCTCGCTCGTCATTGCCCACCGCCTCTCGACCGTGCTCGCCGCCGACATGATCGTCGTGCTCGACTCCGGGCGAATCGTGCAGCGCGGCACCCACCGCGAGCTCGTCGACCGCGACGGCCTCTATAGGACTCTCTACCAGCGCCAGTTCCGCGCCGAGCCCAAGATCGGCGACTTGCCCATCGACCGACGGGCCGCGATCACGATCGGGTAGCCGTCTGGACCCGGCTGCGTCGCGGTCGGCCGTCTTTCGCGTTCGCGCAATCCCCGGAGCTTGCGGGAACGCTGCGCGCTGACGCCGCTGGCAAACCTAGACTCGGTGGTGGGTATGAGCGCCGTCCAGAACATCGCCGCCGCGCCGCACAACCTCGAGGCCGAGAGGTCGGTCCTCGGGGCGGTGCTGCTGGATGAGCGCCACCTGTACTCGCTCCTGGTGGAGGAGCATCTGCGGCCGGAGCACTTCTACCGCGAGCAGCACGGCGCGGTGTTCGCGGCGATGCTCGAGCTACACGAGAGCGACCGCAAGATCGACCATCTGACGATCGCCGAGACGCTGCGCCGGGGCGGCAAGCTCGAAGACATCGGAGGACCGGCGAGCATCGACGAGCTCGCCGGCTGGGTTCCGGCGGCCGGGCATGCCCGTGAGTACGGGAGGATCGTCCGTGACAACGCCCAGATGCGCGCGCTGCTGAGCGCCTCATATGAGATCCAGGCGAGCGTCCTGTCCCGGCAAGCCCCGGCTCGGGAGCTCGTGGAGCGGGCCGAGCGATCGATGCTCGAGGTCGCGCACGACGATCGCCAGAAGAAGATCCGCTCGATCGCGGACATCCTGCACGACGAGACCGACAAGCTGCACCGCCTGTCGGTCTCCAAGACCCCGCTGACCGGAACACCGTCGGGGTTCAAGGACCTCGACGAGAAGACCGGAGGCTTTCAAGCCGGCAACCTGATCGTGATCGCGGCTCGTCCGTCGATGGGCAAGTCCGCGCTGGTGGCCAACATCGCGGAGAACGCCGTCCTTGCCGGCCATGCGGTGGCGCTGTTCTCGCTCGAGATGTCCGAGTCCGAGCTCGCCCAGCGATTCGTCGCCTCCCAAGCCCGGATCAAGGGCGAGGACCTGCGCCGGGGCAAGGTCCCCGAGCATCGCTGGCCGAAGATCCTCGATGCCTGCCAGCGACTGGCGCAGGCGCCGATGTTCATCGACGACTCGAGCGACACCGGCGTGCTCGAGGTCCGCGCCAAGGCCCGCAGGCTTCACCACCAGATCGACGGGGGCCTCGGGCTGATCATCATCGACTACCTGCAGCTGATGCGCCACGAGGGGCGCGTCGAGAGCCGCGTCGAGCAGGTCGGTCAGATCTCCCGCGGGCTGAAGGGCCTGGCGCGGGAGCTGGAGGTTCCGGTGATCGCGCTCTCCCAGCTGAGCCGGGCGGTCGAGACGCGCGGAGGCGAGAAGAAGCCGATGCTCTCGGACCTGAGGGAATGCGTAACGGGGGATACGCCCGTGCTGCTCGCCGACGGCCGTCGGCTCCCGATCGCGGAGCTCGTGGGCACCACGCCCGAGGTGCTCTCCATGGACGAACGACATCGGCTCATCAGCGCTCGAAGCGATGCGATCTGGCTCGTCGGCCGCCGCCCTGTGCTGCGCCTGCGCTTGGGCTCCGGCCGCAGCCTCTGCGCCACCGCGGATCATCGTGTCTTGTCGGGCGCCGGCTGGCGCCGGCTGTCAGAGCTGCGGATGGGCGACCGAGTGGGGGTGGCACGATGCCTTCCGGAGCCCGCAGAACCGGAGCGCTGGCCGGATGATCGTGTGGTCCTGCTGGGTCAGCTGATCGGCGACGGCAGCTACCTGAACAACCAGCCGATGCGCTACACGACCGCCTCGGAGGAGAACAGCACCGCAGTCATGTCCGCCGCGCGTCGCGAATTCGGAGCGAGGGTCACCCGCTACGCTGACCGCGGCTCCTGGCACCAGCTATTGATCTCCGGCAATGGAAATCGCTGGCATCCCGCCGGTGTTGGCGCGTGGCTCAAGGAGCTCGGCATCTTCAATCAGCGCTCACACGAGAAGCGAATCCCGTCCAAGGCTTTCAGGCTTGCCAACGAGCAGGTTGCGTTGCTGCTGGCGCACTTGTGGGCGACGGACGGATGCATCTGGGTCGGCAGGTCTTCACGCGGCAAGCTCGTCACCCGCGTCTATTACGCCACCACGAGCCCGGGGCTTGCGGCGGACGTGACGGCGCTGCTACTGCGGCTCGGGATAGTCGCTCGGACGACGACCGTCAAGTCGGGCGCAGGACGCATATCGAATGTTGTCGTATCGGGAGCCGAGGCCCAGCGAGGTTTCCTCAGCGTCGTCCGAGCGTTCGGTCCACGCGTACCCCAGGCTGCCGCGCTTGCCGCCGTGATCCCCGCTGCCGGCACCAACGTCGACACGCTTCCGGTGGAGATCTGGCAGGAAGTCCGTAGCGCGATGACCGAGCAAGGTGTCTCGCAGCGTGCCATGGCATCGCTTCGCGGAACAGCTTACGGTGGTGCTGCGCACTTCCGATTTGCCCCCTCGCGAGCGACGGTCGCAAGCTACGCCGGCGCGCTGGGATCGGCGCTGCTGGAATCGGCAGCGGAGAGCGACTTGTGCTGGGATCGCATCGTTGCCGTGGACGAAGAGGGAGAGCAAGACGTCTTCGATCTAACGGTTCCCGGCCCAGCCTCGTGGCTCGCCGATGGGTTGGTGTCTCACAATTCTGGCCAGATCGAGCAGGACAGCGACCTCGTGATGTTCATCTACCGCGACGAGTACTACGAGAAGGAGTCCGAGCGGCCCGGCGAGGCGGACATCATCATCGCCAAGCACCGCAACGGACCGGTGGGCGAGGTCGTGCTCACCTTCCACAAGGAGTACCCGAAGTTCATGAACTACGCGGGGGAGCGCTTCGCGCAATGAGCGAGTGCGCGCTGGGTCTCTGCGACGGATCGGGCTTCCTGTTCGACGAGGAGTCCAACACCGCGTTCGACTGTCGCTGCCGCCCCCAGCTGGTCGCGTTGTCGAAGGCCCGCAGCCTGTCGGCGGTGATCCCGAGGCGCTATCGCGACGCGGCGTTCGAGCGCCCGCCGGTGACCGACATCGAGCCGCAGATCGTGGCCGCGACCCGCCGCTTCACCGACCGGATCGATGAGCAGCTCGACGCGGGTCGCGGACTGTGGTTCATGGGGCCGGTCGGGACCGGAAAGACGACGCTGGCGATGCTCGTCTCGAAGGCCGCGCTCAAGGCGGGGCGCTCGGTGGCGATCTACTCGCTGCCGCGGCTGCTCAACGAGATCCGGGATACCCACCGAGCCGAGCGCTCCCAGTTCGCGCCATCCCAGCGCTCCCACGTCGCCCTGCTCGATCGCCTGACCGCCGTCGACCTGCTCCACATCGACGACGTCGGCGCCGAGCGGAGCACCGACTGGGTGCTCGAGGAGCTCTACTCGATCGTCAACGCGCGCTACGAGGACGAGCGGGCGATGGTGATCACGACCAACATCCTCGACCGCGAGGCGCTCTGCGAGCAGATCACCGAGCGCACGGTCTCGCGATTGACCGAGATGTGCGACGAGCTGCCGCTGCTGGGGCACGACCGGCGCCTGGATCTGCGTCCGGCGTGACGCCGCCATCGCCCGAGCCGCTGCAGGTCGGCAAGCCCGAACATCAACCTCGCGGGTCTTACCCGTCGCTCTCTCGCTCGGCGGCGGCCCGCTGCTCCAGCTTCCACCGCAGGTAAGCCGCCTTCTCGGCCCGGCGCTCGTGTTGCGCGGTCTCCGCCTCGTCAGATGACGAGCGTGCCTGGGCGTGCTCTGCGAACTCTCGCTCGAGCTGCGCGTCTCTCAGCTCCTCGGCCGTTGGGTCCTGTGCCATGGAACCAAACGGTAGCGCTGTCTGCGGCGGGGCCGACGCGATTCGCGAGACCTATCGCCGGCAAGAGCGCACGCGCGGCAGCGAAGCTCCTCGGCGAGAGGGATCCGGGAAGCGCCCGTCGTAGCGGCCCGCAGCAGCCGTCGCGACCTCACCGAACTGCGCCGGATCCGGTCGCAGGTACCCGGCTGCGTACCTCGCGGCCGATGGCGCCCCTCGGCCCACGACGCGCAAGGGTGATGTTCAGCAGCACCTGCAGGCCCTTGCGGGGTCAGGTCTCGGACCGCGGAGTCGATGGTCGACCACCGATATCCGGGGCTGGCGGCGTCTGCGGCCTTGAAGCCGCGGAGTCGCCTGATCGGCGCAATCCGACGACGAGGGCAAAGGCCCCAGCCGCGAGCGCGACCGCGATCAGGACGATCGGCAGAATCGGCCGCTGGCGGCCGCTCGCCTTCGAGCCCGTGAATGCCTTGAGCACCGAGCCCGCCGGCGGGGAGCCAGCCGGGCCCGCCGGCGAGGAGCCGGGCGCACGCGGAACCGCCGGGTTTGCCATGAACATGCGAGGTCTCGCTACGCGGTTGTGGTGCAGTCCGACGACCTCCCGCTCTCCACCTGGATCATCGCTCCCACCTCGACCGGACGACGGGCGGCATCCTTCCGCCCCGAGATCGAGATCAACGCCGTCAAGACGCGCGTGCTGGCTGAGCAGCCGACCGTAATTGATCCGCAGAGGCGCCTGGGACAGTTCGCCGGCCGGCTGAACAGCGCCGAGATGCAAAAACGTCAACGCCGCGCTCCAGGCGGTACTCGGCCTCGACTGACTGAGCATTCGCCCCTCGCACGCGGCACCCCAACCCAGCAGCACAACCCGTCCCCGTTGCGCACACGTCCTCCACTGGCCCCGTTGTCACTGGAGGGACGGTATCCGCGGACGCTGGCACCAGCCCCGGCCCCACGTACACTGACCCCACGATGCCCGGAATCGTGATCATCGGCGCCCAATGGGGGGATGAGGGGAAGGGCAAGGTCACCGACCTGCTCGCCGAGCGCGCAGACGCGGTGGTGCGCTTTCAGGGGGGCAACAACGCCGGCCACACGATCGTCCGCGGCGGGCAGACCTGGAAGCTTCATCTGATGCCCTCGGGGATCCTGCATCCGGGCAAGCTGTGCGTGATCGGCAACGGCGTCGTGATCGACCCGAAGGTGCTGACCGACGAGCTCGAGCATCTGCGCCGCCGCGACGTCGACACCACGGGCCTGCGGATCTCGGCCAACGCGCATCTGATCATGCCCTACCACATGATGCTCGACCACGCGGGCGAGGTGAAGCTCGGGAGGCTCCAGATCGGGACGACGCGGAGCGGGATCGGGCCGTGCTACGCGGACAAGGCGGCGCGCTTGGGCATCCGCGTCCAGGATCTGCTCGACGAGAAGATCCTGAAGAAGAAGATCGTCGCGGCGCTCGAGCCCAAGCGGCTCTCGCTGCGCCCGTTCGCCAAGGACCCGCGCCTGGACCTGCAGGCGATGACCGAGGAGTACCTGACCTACGGCCACCGACTCGAGCGCTACGTGGCCGACACGAGCCGGCTCGTGCTGCAGCGACTCGACCGCGACGAGCTGGTCGTGTTCGAGGGCGCGCAGGGAACGCTGCTCGACATCGACCACGGCACGTACCCGTTCGTCACGTCCTCCAACCCCGTCGCCGGGGCCGCCTGCAGCGGGGCGGGAGTGGGACCGAAGGACATCGACGAGGTGTGGGGCGTGACCAAGGCCTACGGGACGCGGGTCGGGGCGGGGCCGTTCCCCACCGAGCTCGACGGGTCCCTTGCCGACGAGATCCGGGAGCGCGGCCGCGAGTACGGGACGCTGACGGGACGAGCACGACGGATCGGATGGCTCGACCTGGTGGCGCTGCGCTACGCCGCGCGTCTGAACTCGCTGACGGCGCTGGTGGTCACGAAGCTCGACGTGCTCTCCGGGCTCGACGAGCTCCGCGTGTGCACGAGCTACCGCGGAGCCGAGGGCGCCGAGTTCGACTACTTCCCCTACCACCAGACGGTGCTCCATCACGCCGCCGGGAAGTATCTCGAGCTGCCGGGATGGGCCGAGGACCTGACCGAGTGCCGCACCGAGACGGACCTGCCGGCCACCGCACGCGAGTACCTGCAATTCATCTCGGAGTGGATCGGCGTGCCGGTCGCGCTGGTCGGCGTGGGGCCCGGTCGCGACGAGGTGATCTGGACCCGGGCGAGCGAGGGAATGGCCGGGGCGGGCGGCCAAGCGCCAGTACCGGCGCGATAGCACCAAGTCCTCCTGACTGCCCCGCCGCGACTGATATTCGCCGCCCTACGTGGTCCCGTTTAGTAGTACCATGTCGTTCGTTAACATGGTGCCACCTGTCAGACAAGGAACGCCGTTCCCATTCGAGGGTCCGGTTTCGCCTGATTTGCTCATCGACCGGCAGACGGAGCTCGCCGTTCTAGCCCGGCGTGCCGGCGATCGCGTCAACGTTCGTCTGGTCGCTCCGCGACGCTACGGCAAGACCAGCGTGCTCCTCGCACACGCGCAGCGGCTTCGCGAAACCGGCTGGCGGACCGCGCATGTCGACCTCTCGCGCGTGGCGGACGTGACCGACGCTGCTCGCCGCGTCGCCGCGGCGTACGCGGAGCTTGATTCTCCGTGGGTACGATCCCACCTCGCCGGCCTCTTGGCCAGGTTGGGCGTGACGCTGTCGCCGGTGGGCCCATCGGTGATGCTCGCCCCTCGGCCGTCTGCGCCGGACAGTGACGCCGCTGAGACGGTCCTGCACCGGATGCTCGACTTGCCGGCGCGGCTGTGGAAGAGCGACGGCAGGTCAACGCTGGTGCTCTTCGATGAGTTTCAAGACCTGCTCGTAGCACGGAAGGATCTCGACGGATTGTTGCGCTCGCACATCCAATACCACGGCGACGCTGCCGCGTACGTGTATTCCGGATCCGAACCGTCGATGATGCGTGCGCTGTTCGAGACGCGTGAGCGCCCCCTATTTGGCCAAGCAGATCCGTTAACGCTCGGGCAACTCCCCGCGGAGGAGACACTGGAAGCGCTGGTCGCCCGCTTCGAGGAAGAGGGGCTTGATCCGGGCGAGGCGCTTGGCGAGCTGCTTGTCTTCGCTGACGGCCATCCCCAGCGCACGATGCTGCTTGCGTACTTGCTCTCAGACCAGCTGGTGGACGGCCATGAAGCCACTCCTGAGCTGGCAGGCGTGGTCATCGACGACGCGCTGAGTCGCACTGCACCGGCGTGTCGTGCCCTATGGCAGCAGCTCGGTCGTTCCGAGCGAGTGCTGCTCGCCGCGGTCGCGGACGGCCGCCCGCCCACGAGTCGCGCGGTCGCGACCGAGCATCGGCTGGGCCGCACAACGCTCAATGCGGCCGCCGACCGGCTTGCCGACCAAGGGCACCTGATTCGCGGGTCGACCAAGAGCCGGCTTTCGGACCCGCTTCTGGCCGAGTGGCTTCGCCGCCGCTGAACCGCCTACCCCGCGCAAACGCCGCTGGCCTAGCCCAAGCGGATTTCAGACCTTCAGCGCCAGCGCTCGATCAGGTCCTCGTCGGTGACCCGGCGCACGACCCGCGCGGGCGCCCCCATCACCACCTCGCGCTCGCCGACGTCCCTGGTGACGAGCGCGCCGGCGGCGACGAACGCCTCCTCGCCGATCACCACCCCCGGAACCAGCACCGCGCCGCCGCCCACCCGGCAGGCGCGGCGGAAGACGGGGCCCTGCAGCGCCTCGCCACGCGGATGGCGCCCCATCGTGTGATCGTTGGTGGTCAGGACCCCCGGGCCGAGGAACACGTCATCCTCGACCACGGTCCCGCCGGTCACGTAGACGCCGGTCTGGATCAGGACCCGGGCACCGACGCGGGCGTCGAAGTCCACCGAGGAGCCGCGACCCACGACCGAGCCGGCGCCGATCGTCGAGCGCTCACGGACCTGCGCCTGATCGCCGATGATCGCCCCGCTGGCGACGTGGACGCCGGCGTAGACGATCGCGCCGCAGCAGACGATCGCCTCGGACTCGAGGACCAGCGGCTCGAGCTCCTCGCGCGGGGCGCTCGAGCCCGCGCGCAGGCGGGGCCGCTTGCCGACCACCGCCCCCTCCTCGATCAGGCAGCGCTCGCCGATCTCGGTGCCCGGCCCAACGACGGTGTGCGCGCCGATCCGGGTGCCCGCCCCGATCCGGGCTTCGGCGCCGATCACCGCGCCGGGGGCGAGGACGACATCGGGCGCGAGCACCGCGTCCGGCGCCACCGAGGCTCCGTGGCGCCCCTCATCCCCCATGGGCGCGGCCCTCCCCGGGCGGCAGCGGCGGGGACGCGCCGGCGCCGACCTCCCCGGGCGGTGCCGGCGAGGACTCGTTGAGCGAGCGCTGCAGCGCCTCGAGCACGCGCACCACGCGGAGACCGCTGGCGCCGTCCGAGCGTGGCCGCTCGCCCGAGCGCACGCAGTGCACGAAATGCTCGCACTCGAGGCGCAGCGGCTCGACATTGGGGATCCGCGGACAGAAGCTCTCGCCGGTCCGGGTGATGTACTCGCCGTAGCCGCGGGCATCCTCGTCAAAGCCCTTGTCGTAGACGGTGAGCTTGCCCTCACGGGCCATGTCGTCGAAGGTGGCCATCCTCCTGGAGCCGACCACCGTGAAGCGGCGCTCCTTGTGCGGGTCGAGCCACGAGAGGTGCAGGTGCGCGGAGAGGCCCGAGGGGAAGCGCATGAAGCAGAAGACGACGTCCTGTACCCCCTCCCGGACGTATGACGCGCCGTGGGCGACGACCTCTGAGGGCTCCTCTCCGGCGAGGTGCAGGACGACCGATACGTCGTGGGCGCCCAGGCTCCAGAGCGCGTTCTCGTCGGCCCGCAGCTGGCCGAGGTTCAAGCGGTTGCCGTAGATGTAGTAGATCCGCTCCCCGAGCTCGCCGGAGTCGGTCAGCTGCTTCAGCTTCTCGATGCCGGGGTGATGCTCGAGCAGGTGCCCGACCATCAGCACGCGGCCGCTGGCCTGCGCGGCGGAGACCGCGCGCTGCGCGCCGGCGACGGACTGCGCCAGCGGCTTCTCCACGAAGCAGTGCTTGCCCGCCTGCAGCACCCGGATGGCCAGCTCGGCGTGGCTGGGGACGGGGGTCGCGAGCACCACGGCGTCCAGCGCCGGGTCGCCCAGCAGCGCGTCGAGCTCGCCGCTGATCCGCGCCGATGGGAACAGCGCCGCGGCGCGCTCGCGGGCCCGCGGTGAGGCATCGCAGCACCAGGCGAGCTCGCAGCCCGGAAGCGAGGCGAAGTTCCGCGCCAGGTTGGGGCCCCAATAGCCGAGGCCGGCGACGCCGACCCGGAGCGGCGCTCCGTTCATCGCTCCCGTCCCCTCATCCGAAGTGCAGTCTAAGCGCGGCCAGGACGCGCTCCCCAGCGTGGCCGTCGCCGTACAGCGCCGGGCGCTCCCCGGGCGCCGGACGCTCGAGCGCGCACAGCGCGGCCTGCGAATCGAGGTCGACGAGCACGTTCCAGCCCTGCTCGACGGTCTCGGTCCATTCGGTGCTCGGGCGCAGCGTGACGCAGCGGACGCCCGCGAGGTAGGCCTCCTTCTGCAGCCCACCGGAGTCGGTGAGCACCGCGCGGGCGTTGCACAGCAGCGCCGCGAGCTCGACGTAGCCGAGCGGGGGCGCGAGGATCACCCGCTCGGAGCGCTCGAGGCGCTCGAGCAGCCCGGTGTCCTGCAGGCGGGTGCGGGTGCGCGGATGAAGCGTCAGCAGGACCGCGTACGGGACGGCGAGCAGCAGCTCCACGAGCAGCTCCAGGCGTGAGGCGAGGTCGACGTTCCCGGCCCGGTGCGCGGTCGCCAGGACGTAGTCGCCGGGATGCACGCCGCGGGCCGCCAGCAGGTCGATGCGCGCGCGAGCGCGCGGCTGGACGGCGAGCCCGACATCGACCATCACGTCCCCGACGAGCTCGATCGCGGCGCCGACCGCCTCGCGGCGGAGATTGAGGACGGCCCGCTCCGAGGAGCAGAGCAGGAGCGAGCTCGCGTGATCGGTGAGCCTGCGGTTCAGCTCCTCGGGCATCGAGCGATCGAAGGAGCGCATTCCCGCCTCGACGTGGGCGACCGGCACGCCCGCCTGGGCGCCGGCCAGCGCCCCCGCGAGCGTCGAGTTGGTGTCGCCGTAGACGAGCACCACGTCCGGCGCGACGTCCGCCAGGACGGGCTCGAGCGCGCTCAGCATGCGCGCGGTCTGCCCGGTGTTGGAGCCGAGCGCAATCCCCAGCTCCCGCTCGGGGGCCGGGAGCCGGAGCTCGGCGAAGAAGATCGCCGAGAGCTCGTCGTCGAAGTGCTGCCCGGTGTGGACCATGACCTCCTGGTCGCGGCGGGTGGAGTCGCGGTGGGTGGAGTCGCGGCGGTCGGGAGAGCCGGGAGCAGGGTCGCGGATCCGCAGGAGCGGTGAGACGGCCGCCGCCTTGATGAACTGCGGGCGGTTGCCGATCACCGTGAGGACCTTCAAGCCGTGCTCAGCTCCGACTCGATCCGCGCGCGCACCGCGCCGGCGGCCTGCGCCGTGACCGGACCGTCCTCGAAGGTGCGCTCGTCCACGGCCGCCACGGGCTG
>JAABUQ010010951.1_pt1 | contig 11753 bp, 11 predicted proteins | sample 5560001 | NCBI WGS metagenome assembly JAABUQ01 (sample SAMN10711888, study PRJNA513371) | rock metagenome | isolation source: Antarctica rocks | place: Antarctica: Victoria Land, Finger Mt nord | collected 2015-12-18
CAGGAACTGTCCCGCGAAAATGAGCGCGAAGTAGGCGTGTTGCGTGTCGGCGGGGGACAAGACAACGCGTAAGAGCCTGTTGGCGACGATGGGCGGTAGCAATAGAGCAGGGCTGCCAGGCCCTCCCATACTCGCCACGTCCCATACATAGCGCACGCGACCCAACCAGTTGGCCGGGTTGATGTTATCGGTGGGAAAATTGTCTCCACCGGCGATCAAGCGTCCCGGGGGGAACCACTGGCTAGTGATTGCCAGCGCGAAGAGCGGGCCCAACAACCAGAACATCACCTGTCCCCAGTGAAGTTTGGTCAAAGCGCCCCAAGGAAAGCCACGTAGGTTGACGAAGCGGCCGCCCTCTGTGGCATCCTGCACGCGTGCAACTGGTCGAATCAGCGATTGGCTCACGGTGAAAAGCTTTTGCCCTCATATGAATACGCGGTGAGATTCTTATCTCTTGATCGTCGGCATACCGACCCGCAAAAACAAGCTGACCGTTGTCAGTTGCCATTGCATGCGGCGCAAAATGTACCAGTCGCTGACAATACGCGATGATTGAACCTCTCGGCGCGCCGCGCGGATGTATGAGCGGTCGCGCACAAGATCGCGCCAGCCCGGGACATATGCGTCTTTGATCACGGATCGCTGGCCCGTCGCGGCAAGCGCGACAATCTCGGCTATCGTCAATGTCGCGAACAGCGGGAGGATGACGCAGAGAGCGAGGGCCGAATAGTTTTTGAGCAACGTCACAAGCTGATTGCGGTGCGCGAAACGGCGCTTTCGTGCGTGCGTGCTATAGCTCTCGGTCAAGGCCAACGACGACCCCGCCGTACCGCCGGCTTGATGATAGACGATGACGTCGGGGGCGGGCGCGACGCGATACCCTTGAAGCCAGGCCCGCCAGCAGAGATCGGAGTCTTCCCACCACATAAAATAGTACGGGTCAAAACCGCCCAGTCGCTGAAAGACATCGCGGCGGACGAAAAAGGCCGCGCCGTCCGAGTAGAATATGCTTTTACCGCCGCACGGGTAGCTCAATATATCAACACACATGCCGACGCTGAGCAACCGCGAACCATCGTACGTCCTCTGTTGAGGGGCCCATATGTGCGTCCGCGGATCGGCATCCGCGGCTTCGACAAAAGTAGCGAGGGCCTGTGGGTCGAGATGGGTGTCGTTATTCAGGAAAAGGATATATGTCGCGCACGACACGGCGGCGGCCCGGTTATTGGCCTCGGCGTACCCACGGTTCTCGCCCATCTCCACAATGTCTACCTCAGGATAATCCTTCCGTGTCAGCGTGAGCGATTCATCCGTCGACCCGTTGTCGGCCAGTATGACTTGATAGTCGCGCAACGTCTGCTTACGCAGGGACTGGAAGCACCGCGGCAGGAATCGAGCGCCATTCCAATTGATGATGACCACCGACAAGATGGGAGCGGGCGTAGCGGTCATAGACAACTCTCTATGATTGACCACGCGGCGCGCGCCGTCCTATCCCAGCTTGCTTGGAGCGCGATTTCCCACCCACGAGTGCGCAGCCGTGCGTAAAGCTCTGGATCGGCATAGAGACGAGAGAGAGCTTGGGCAAGCGCACGGGGCGTATTCTCCCTGCACACGATGCCCGTTTCACCATCGCTCGTCGAGTCGCGCAGCCCCGGAACATCATACACGACGGCCGGCGTACCAAGGGCGTTGGCTTCGGTCACGACCACGCCCCAGCCCTCACGGATCGAGGTCATCACGATAGCGTGGGCGCGGGCGATTAAATCCTCTTTCGCCGCAGGGTCGAGGTGGCCGGAAAAAGTGACGTGATCCTCAAGCCCAAGCGCGGTGATACGCCGGTCGATGTCGCGCCGATACTTCTCGTCCCACCACCCCACGAGCCAGAGGCGCGCGTTTGTCATGCCGGCGCGATGGAGGAATCCGAGCGCTTCGACAATGTGATGCACGCGCTTCGATGGGACCGTGCGCCCCACGTAGATCAGCGTCAGGTCCGCCTCTTTGCTCTCCGCGACAGGCAATAGCGCGGCCGCTTTCCGGTCCACCGCTTGCGGCACGAAGTAGTATGGGCCGCGCAGGCCGAAGCGCCGCAAGTCGTTTTCCGTCGATTGCGAGATAGTCATAATCGGCGTGCGACGATACGGCTGCAGGTAGAGCGGCTCGGACAGGTAGCCAGCCACGCTCAAGGGGAACGGGGCCTCGTAGCGCCACACATTGCGGGCGAGCTGATGCACATACATCAACACAGGCTCACGCGCGTAGAGCGGAGCCAGGAAGGGGATCGTGTTGACCTCGTCAATGATTAGGTCGTAGCGCCCCCGGAACAGTCGCGAATAGTGCCGGAAGGCTTCCCAGTGGACGGTAAACTGGCTACCGCGACGCACGATATGTACACCGTCGATCGTTTCCTCCGGCGCGCCGCCCGGGAACGCGGCGCAGAACTGCGTCACCTCATGGCCCCATGACACCCACTGACGCGCCATCTTGTGCGTCATATTCTCGGCGCCGCCGGCGCGCGGATGGCGCATGTCGCGCCAGTTTAGGATCAGGATACGCCGCCGAGGTGACTGCCACGGGGCAAACACGCTCGTCCCGTCGGTCGAATCGGTCGTTTCTATCATCACGATTGCGCGGACAGTCCCTTGATCTTTCCCTTAATCCCGGCTACGACACCCGCATCTTTGGTCAAGCGGATCGCCTGTTGGTACGCGGTGGTGGCCTCGCCGAGCTTGCCGAGCGCGGCGTAGGCATCGCCCTTACCCTCGGTCGCCGCCTCGGCGTTGGGACCCCTATGCACAAGGGTAAGGGCCTTGTTGTAGAGCCCGATAGCATCGTTGAGGTGGCTGCCACCCGCGCTCACATGGATACTACCGGACTGGACGTAGAGGCTTGCGCTGTCCGGCTGCAGAGCGATCGCGCTACGCATGGTGCCGAAAGCCTTATCGTAGTCCGACTGGCCGGCGTACACAGTCGCCAGGCCGGAATAAATCGTCGCCTGCAAGCCCTTGTAAGGCGCCGCAGCGATCGCCTTCTTGTAGTCGTTGTAGGCATCGGTATACTGCTTCGCCGTCAGGTAGATACCTCCGCGTTCTTGATAGAGGGATGGATCATTAGGATCGAGCGCGATCGCTTTGCTCTCGGCCGTGAGCGCATCGGCGAAATCCCCGAAATTACTGAAGTTTTGGGCAATACTCCGGTATGCGTCTCGCACCGATGGCGCGAATTGCAGGGCGAGTTTCTCGTCGGCGGCAGCCTGTCCGTTCATGCCGATACTGGACTCGGCCCCGGCTCGTTGGTGGTACAGGTAGAAATTCTTGGGGTCGACCGAAACGGCCTTGTTGTACTCCTCGATGGCCGCGTTGGCCTCTCCTTGATTTTGGTAACAAGTGGCAAGCCCGAGATAGGCGTTGACGTATGCGCTGTTTTCATTGACGACTTTAAGGTAGAGCGGAATAGCACGGTCGCAATGGCCACTACTCTTCAAGGTTTCGGCCTTGTTGAAGTCCTGCACCTGATTGCCTGCAGGCGTGCCGGTGGCGCTGGACGTGCCGTTGCCCGATGCGGACACATCGCAGGCGGACAGAGTAACGGAAATAGCGATCAGTAGACCCAAAATAGCGCCGCATGTAACTATGTTGGGTCGCACGCCCTTTTCAGCTCTCAGACATTTGTTCAAGATCGGTCTCCCCCGAAAGTTCTACTCTGTACGTTCCACCCTGCTGTTTACAGCTGGCTCTTAGCTCTCAGTTGATTTTAGGAACACCTGTACGAAAGAAAAGGTGGACGACGTGCAACCTCCACTCCATCCGGCGCAGAATAGTCCAATCGCCCACGGTGCGCGCCGCCTGGACCTTTCTCCGCTCAGCTCGTATGTGCGCGCGATCGCGCCACAAGTCGCGCCACGCGGGCACATAGGCCTCTGTCACGACCGACTTTTGCCCCGTCGCCGTCAACAATATGGCCTCGGCCGCGGTCAAAGACCCGAACAGCAGAAGCGCGAAGGGTAACACAGCGGCCGAGTAATTCTTCAGAATCGAGGCGAGTTGGTTGCGGTGGCCGAGCCGTCGCCTGAACTTCGTCGTTTTGTAACTATCCGCTTGTATGAGGGGCGAGCCCGAACTGCCACCACCTTCGTGGTAAACGACCGCCTTGGGCGCCGTCGCGATACGCTCCCCTTGCAACCAGGCGCGCCAGCACAGGTCTATCTCCTCAAAATACATAAAATAGTGCGCGTCGAAACCGCCCAGGCGATCGAAGACATCGCGACGGATGACCAGAGCGGCGCCGACAGAGAAGAATAACTTGCCGCCCGTCGGAAACCCCAGCACATCCACGGCGTTACCGTAGCCCAAGAATTGGGTCCCATCGTACGACCTGAATTGGACAGCCCAAATAGACACACACGTCTGTCTTCGCGCCGCATGGACGATCGTTTCCAGTGTATCGGGCGCCAGGTGCGTATCGTTGTTCAAAAACAAGAGGAAAGATGCCGTCGATAGGGCCGCGGCCCTATTGTTCGACTCGGCGAAGCCCAGGTTCTCGCCCAGGTCGACAACCCGCACCTCGGGGAAACCCCGTCGCGTCAGGTCGAGCGAATCGTCGGTCGATCCGTTGTCGACGAGCACGACCTCGAAATCACGGAAGGTCTGTTCGCGCAACGACTGAAAAAGACGCGGTAAGTAGCGCGAACCGTTCCAATTGAGCACGATTAGAGAAAACATCGGTGAGAGGGAGTTGGTCACCGCACAAGGCCCTCGAACAACATATGACAGTATCTTTGATGGTTGGTGAGAACTAGCAGACAATTGTTAAGCAACACTTCCCCCGCGGCGCGGCGCTATCTCGACATCCCTTCGCGACGCGCGCGGCGCGGCGCCACGCCTTTCTCGCACCACAGCCTGCGCGATCAGCGCCGCCACCCCTATACACAGGAAGTAGAAAGCCCAGATAGCCATCTGATCGGCCGCGGCGCTGAGATTGTAGAGACCTAAATTAGCCACGTAGTAGTTGACGAGCGTCGACCGTTGCAGCCACGCTTCGTGATCGGCAATGAGTAAAAGGGGACAACAAGCGATAGCGAGAAGACCGGCAGCGACACTGAAGCGTCCATCGATCAATCCCGTAAGCGAAGCTGTCAGCAGACCTAAGTAGAGCATTGCCCCAGCATCCCAGCGATGCAAGGAGAGGAAAGCTACGGCTATCGTCAGCGCAAGCTTGATCAATCGTCCACGATTACCAACAAGGCTCTGTACCGCTACAGCCATCGATCTCGTGCGCTCTGCCACCTTCTACCGTCAGCCTCGCTGGCGCCGCGACTCCTCCCAAATCCTTCGGGACACGGCGTAACCATGGCCACCATGCGCATGCAGGCGATGAATTATCCTCAAGCCCGCTCGCGCCGGTCTACCTGCTCTAACTCAACGCCCTCAACGCCGTCGTCGACGCCCATCCGGCGGCGCAACAGCATACGCCCCGCAGTATAGCAGCGTTGCAGCTTCAAGACAGCGCTGTCGATCAACCAGTGAACGATGTTGCGCGCGATGCGCTGCTCGTCCGCCGCCAACTCCGCTTCGATCAACACTGCCAGGTTGTCGAGGACGACAGGCGCGTGCGGGTGGTCGTAGTAGTGCAACACATTCTTGCGGTAGAAGATGGCGGCCGTATCAACCAACATACTCATGATCGCGTGTCGATTAATCGTGCTGCTGAATCTTTGACCGATACGCACCGGCGCCTCGACAACGCGCGAGAAGCCGAGATGACACGCGACCACCAGCAACTCGAGATCGAAGGCGTACCGCTTGACCACGATACGCGGCAACACAGCCGCCAGCACCTCACGCTTGAACAGCTTTAGCCCCACTTGCGTATCGCGCACTTGTAAATCGAAGAGCAGCTGCAGCAAAGCCTGGTACGTCGCGCTGTAGAGCCGCCTGATCGGCGGGTAGACGACCTCAGAATCGCGATGCCTCTTGGAGCCAACCACGACATCGGCGCCGCTCTCGCGCATGATGCGCAGGTACGCGGCGATCTGGGCAGGGTCGATATCGCCGTCACCGTCAATGAAAGTGACGATATCGCCGTGCGAACGAGCGACCCCGTAACGCAGGGCGAAGCCTTTGCCCATATTACGCGCATAATGGTATACACGCACATGTGGCGCGTCGAGGCGTCTGGCCTCGTCGGGTGTGTTGTCGCTATCGCCGTCGGAAACAACAATGATCTCGTACGGCTCGCCGATGACCTCCAGGGCACGGTCAAGCCTGACAAGGTTGTCGTAAATACGCGGGCCGCCGCGATAGGTGGGGACGATGATGGATACTGTCGGCGGAGCGCTATCGGGGGCTGTGCCCGTCATGCGGAATCAACCTCACTGGCTACGGTCTGGGGGACCATCAAAAGTCTAGCACATACGACGCATCATACGGACTAGCTTGTGCTCCCCTTGGCGCGGGCGCCCGAGATCAGCCCGGCGCCACCGGCCGCGAATTCCCCTATTTTCATCACGATCATGCCCGCTGTTAGGGCTGGATGGGCCACCAGTCGGCGCCAATGCCGCACAAAGGCCGGCCGCACCAGTTGCAGTTGCCGCGCGGCGCTGCCGGGCTGTTTGCGCATATAGACGCCCATCGTCTTGCCGTAGTAAAACTTGCTGTGCATGGTCTCACCAAGGGTTAGACGACCCTCAAGGTGAGTGATATAAGCGTCGGCGCGTCCCAGCCGACCGAGGCGCGCGACACGCTGAGAGAAATCCCAATCCTCGGGGCCGGTGAGTTCTTCATCGTAGCCGCCCAGGGCCTCGAAGGTCGCGCGATCGAAGAAGCGCGCGGCCTCGATAGTGGGGTCGCCCACGTAACAGCTGCGCTCCAACGCTTTGCACCGCGACCAGAAACCCTCGCCGACCGACGTTTCGGGGATGACAATCCCTTTGACGCCCTGGCCATCCGTCATCATCCGCACACACTGCGCGATGACATCGGGCGACAATACCATGTCGCTGTCAACGAATAAGAGATAAGAGCCTTTAGCTTCGCGCGCACCCCTGTTGCGTTGAGCGCTACGTTCCGGTCCCTGAGTATAGACCGACTCCGTGAAAGCGCGCGCGACCTCGGTCGTCCCGTCTGACGAGTTATTGTCCACTACGATGACCTCGACCGGCGAATATGTCTGGCGGCGGATACTCTCAAGGCAAGAGCGGAGCGGCCCCGCCGAGTTACGGGTGGGCACGACAACAGAAACGAGCGGTTCAAGGATCACGACGTCACCCCGCCACCGCATAAGCCAGGATGCGGCCGTAAGCCGCGAGCAACGGGCGCGTATCCCGCGAGCGCCGCTGCCGCGGCAGCAACCATACCACATGACCACTCGCCCCAAGGGCGACGCCGCCGCGCAGCAATAGATACCGCCAGCGCGCCGCGTGGAGGCGATAGAAGCGCAAGAGCCCCCGGTAGTACCAGACCAGGCGCTGGGCCGACACATGCGCCCAGCTTTGTCCGCCAAGATGCACGATCGCGACCGCGCCCAAGTACACGATAGACCAATTGTATTGTCGCAGCCGGTAACACAAATCAACTTCCTCAAAAAAGAAGAAATAGCCATTATCCAGGACGCCGGCCTGCTCGAGCGCCTCGCGGCGCAAGAGTAGACACGCGCCGATGACCCAATCCACCTCGCGCACCCGTTCCGGCTCGGGGGCATAGGCGCGCTGCATGTATCGCCGCGCCAGATTACCTATGGCAGGCCAATGCTTGACCTCGAGCATCATAGCGGCATCGTGGTCCAGACGCGGGAAGTCGCGCACGGATACTTGCAGCGAGCCGTCCTCGTTAAGCAGGCGGGGACCCAAGGCGCCGACTCCCGGGTGCGCGTTCATGTAGCGCAGCATCTCTTCAAGTGTGCCCGGCAACACGATTGTATCGCTGTTCAGTAGCAGCAGGTAGCGACCGCTCGCCAGGCTCAGGCCGCGATTGTTGGCCGCCGCGAATCCGTCGTTGCGTTTGTTGACCAGCACGCGTACCGCAGGGAAATTTCGCGCCACCATCTCCACGCTGCCGTCGCGCGATCCGTTGTCGACGATTAAAACCTCCGCACGAACTGACCCCAGGCTACGCTGGATCGATGTCAAGCAGTCCCGCAGCAACTCCCTTGTGTTCCAATTGACAATAACGATTGACAGGTCCACGAGGGGATCGAGCGCGCCAAGACGGCCCACAGGCACGCCCCGGGACAACTCACCCTGCGCGGGACCCGCGATTTGTTGTGCCGTAGATACCTCGCCTGTTACACTCACATCCGACACCTTTACGATGCGTATCCTCGCGATGATTAGCGGCGCTATTGACGCTGGCAATTATAGCAAATTGATGCGCATGGCTTAACGGGACCAGGTGGTACAGTTGGACGCTCGCCCGCTACGCATCCTCGCCCTGACACATTGCGACGCCGCCGAAGGCTGTACCTTTGCCCGCATCATCACGCCTTTGCGCGCCCTCGAAGCGATGGGCGAGATTACCTACAGGCAAGTGCGCATCGTGCCGTGGAGCGGGGTCGCCTTCCGGCGCATACTCCGCGACCTGACGCGATGGGATGTCCTATGGGTGGCGCGCCCACGCCATTATCTCATGCTGCCGTTGATCCGGGAGGCGCGACGGGCGGGGGTACCGGTCCTAGTTGACATCGACGACTGGTTGGTCGAGCAGCCCGACGCCCACAACGCCGCGCAGTGGGCTGGCACCCGTACGAGTCAGGAAACGATGCGCGCCGCCTTGCGGGATGCGGACGCCATCACCGTTTCGACGCCAATCCTCGCCGAGCGCTGCGCGGAGCTGGGGCTGCGGGCGCACGTCGTCCCCAATGCCGTCGACTGCACGCAATTCACGCGTCAGCCGCGCGACGAAGGGCCTGTCACGGTCGGCTTCGGCGGCTCGATGGCCCACCTCGACGACGTGCCCCTGGTCGCGCCAGGTCTCCTATCTTTGTTGCGGGAAAGGCCGGATCGCGCGCGCGTCGTTTCGATAGGCTGTCCGATTCCCCAGTTGGAAGGGATGGTCAGGTACACGTATATGGCGGCCGTGGCCGCGACGGACTACCCGCGCGTGCTCTCCGATCTGCGCATCGACATTGGTCTGGCGCCGCTGCAGGATACGCCTTTCAATCGGGCGAAGTCAGACATCAAATATCTCGAATACTCAGCGACGGGGGCGGCTACCATTGCTTCGCCCGTCGCCCCCTATAGCGACAGCGTGCGAGCGGATCGCGGTATAGTGGTGAACCCGAACACGGCGGACGCCTGGGCGGACGCGATGCGATCTCTCGTCGACGACCCGCTCCTGCGGGAGCGATTGGCGGCGGGCGCATACGAGTGGGTACGCGGCGAACGCTCGATCGAAGCGATGGCTCACAAGTGGCTCGCCATCTTCCACGAGTATGTCAACGGACGCCAACGTGCCGCAGCACCCAACGCACGGAACAACGGGCACATCACGCGCATGCTAGAGCACGTCGTCCTGCGCCAGATACCCTACTACGGCCAGGAGTTTCCGCGCTTGGTAATGCACCGCGTTCGAACCCGAGCGAGGAAACACTTTCGTCCGGCGTAGCTTTCTCACTTCAAAAGCGCTGCTATCTCTTCTGGACTGCGGCGTGCGTTACTCTGAATTTCACGACGCTTGCGTAACATGCGTGGTAGTAGTCGTAGCGCATCTAGACGAGCTCTAGCATAGGCCCCTAGGGTCCCTTTTAGGCCTGCATCAAGCGCGTATGCTAGCTGCACGGCGCTAACCCGAAGGATATAGCGCCGCAAGAGCGATGCTGGCATGTTTTTCACGATCACAAGCAGATTGTTACGCACAACGTAGAAATATGTCTTACTGAAGCGACTACTTGAAACGCTGCCATGGTGATAGACGACTGCTTCGGGCACGTAGAGGCATTCGTAGCCCGCGAGTTGCGCGCGAAATGCAAGATCGAGATCCTCGAAGTAAATGTACAAATCTTCGTCGAAAAGTCCTATATCGGCGAGCATAGATGCTCGATAGATAGCGGCGCCCGCGCACGCCCCAAAAATCAACTCCGAGTGTTGAAATACCTCTCCGTCCTGCTCCATGATGCCCCGACTGACTCCCCCACCGCTCTTCACCAAATCGATTCCTGCGGCATTGATGGTGTCGCGGCGATCGTAGAACAGCATCTTGCAGGCGCACGAGCCGAGGGCGGGGTCGGCGTCGAGGGCGGAGGCCATGCGCTCCACCCACGCCGGGTCGAGCAGCAGGTCGTTGTTGAGCAGGGCGATGTAGTCGCCGCGGGCGCGGCGGATGCCGACGTTGTTGGCGATGCTGAAGCCCTTGTTCTCCCCCAACTCTACGAGAGACACCTCCGGGTAGCGCTCGCGCACCATGGCCTGCGAGCCGTCGGTCGAGCCGTTGTCGACCACCAGGATCTCGTCGGCGCGCCGGGTCTGCGTGCGCAGCGAGTCGAGGCACTCGCGCAGCAGGTCCTTGCCGTTCCAGTTTACGATGATCGCGCTGACTACACTCACCGCTTCTGTATCCCCATTCGCATTATCGCCTCCTGGAATGCAATTACCGCAAAGGCGCCTGCTGTCGTAAGCAGTCCAAGGCCAGCCGCGGCTACCAGGACCGCCATCTCCCGCAAATTCTCTGACGTAAAGAAGTCATGTCCTCCAGGCCACGCCTTGCTGACAGTCGGTCCAATGAGAATAATTTTGTCACTCAACAAGAACTTGCTGATGATGCGATACACCGTGTATCCCTCCACCACTTCCTCATCGCTGACACAGAGGATTATGACATTCGCAAACCGATTGACCAGAGCGAGATAGCTGCGCCAATTGGCGGAGGATACGCTCGAATCTTGTTGGCGCTGTGTTTGCAGCACTGATCGCACGGTTCGTGGTAATAGAACTATCTTTATCTGTTCCGCCTGATCCTGCCCCAGGACCATAACGGTCTTAATTTCGGGATGGCTATCCAACCAGTGTTTTAGCGTGTCATATGACACATGGAAGGATGGACGAACTATCATTATAGTTGTAGCGCGAGGGGTGAATTGTCCCTTCATGTTAAACGTGTCCTAATCTCTTCGGCGTCACGGCGCGCGCTCATTTGTATGGCACGTCGCTTACGTAGGATGCGCGGTAACAGGCGCATAGTATCACGACAAGCGCGAACATAGGTACCTGTTTGCCCCCTCACGCCGGCATAAAACGCATACCTAAGCTGCCCTACGACGATATTTAGGAGATAGTGGCGCAGAAGCGGCGCGGGCATATTCTTGACGATGACCAGCAGGCTATTGCGCGCCAAGAAATACTCCTTCTTCCCGCGTCGTCCATTCGACACGCTGCTCGACGCGCTGTGATGGTGATAGACGATCGCCTCAGGCACGTAGAGGCAATTGTAGCCCGCGAGTTGCGCGCGGTACGCCAAATCGACATCCTCGTAGTAGATGTAGAGATCTTCGTCGAGGAGGCCGATGTCGCGCAGCATGGCGCTCCGGTACATCGCCGCCCCGGCACACGTACCAAACACCTCCATTGGCTGCTGGAAGGTAGCGGAATCCCTTTCCCCACTACCGCGGTTAACCCCTACACCTTCGGTAAGGATACTCATCCCTGCGGCATCGATGGTGTCGCGGCGATCGTAGAACAGCATCTTGCAGGCGCACGAGCCGAGGGCGGGGTCGGCGTCGAGGGCGGAGGCCATGCGCTCCACCCACGCCGGGTCGAGCAGCAG
>JAABUQ010010952.1_pt1 | contig 11751 bp, 9 predicted proteins | sample 5560001 | NCBI WGS metagenome assembly JAABUQ01 (sample SAMN10711888, study PRJNA513371) | rock metagenome | isolation source: Antarctica rocks | place: Antarctica: Victoria Land, Finger Mt nord | collected 2015-12-18
CGACACGGCGGCGAAGAACAGCGCCCCCGCCGTCCTGCTCCGAACCGCGGCAGCCCGATGCTGGCCGTTCGAGCCATCTTCGAGGATCGCGAGATCGTGCGGCGGTAGATCGGGGTCGGGCGCGAACTCGCCCGAGGCGATCAACAGCGTACCGCATCCGGTATCGGTCGCCGCCAGGATAGCCCCGCGTAGGCTATCCGCGTCGATGCGATGCGCGACACTGCCCAGCGCCGTGATTTGCGACCATCCCGCGTTTGCCTCGGGCAAGACCACGCCGACCGGCCGTGGATTGCGCACGGCGAGCGCCAGCGCGAGCGCGCGGGCGTGCCCGGCGCTGTGGGTGAGAACGATTTCGTCAGCGCATGCGACGATACGGCGCGCGGAGAGGACCTTGCTCAGGATTTCGCCTATCAGCGCCGGATCCTCGCCGTGCGCCCAGCGCGAGACACCCCGCCTGGACAACGACAGTCGAACCGCTTCGCGCCAGGCGGCTTCGGGAAAATGATCGGGTTCCGCTGGGCCGCACCGTAGATCGAACATGACAGGATCGGTCGGGTAGCATCCCGGTTCGGGCACGGATCGCAGCCGCGCGTTCCAGATTGCGTTACCCCGATCGTCGTCGATCACGCCGGTAACCCCACCCAGGCCCGGACGCGCCCGGCTGGCAACAGCTGCGACGAACAGCCCGCTACGCTCACGGCCGCGCGCGTGGCCATCGGCGACGAGCGCGGCGTACGCGCCCAGCACCGTGTTACGCGATACGCCGAGCGTCCGCGCCAGCCCGCGCGATGAAGGAAGGCACTGACCGGGCGGCATTTCGCCCGACACCATAGCCTCGATCACACGCTGCCGCACTTGCGCGCCAAGTGGCCGGGCGGGATCGAGAGGCGTCCGTTTAACCACGCGGCCTAGTTTTGATACGCTCGTCGTGTGGATACTATGCCGAACATCTGGACGGGATAGAGCTGGTAAGCAGAACTGGCGTAAATAAAAAGAACCGGTCAGCTGCTGGTCTGGCCGTTTAGTTCAATAGCTGAATGTCGCGCTGAAGGTGAACGAGCGGCCGAGGATCGGTCGTGCGTAGATCGTGCCCGTCCCTTGCGAGCCGAGGACGCGCGGGTTGCCTTCGGTCAGCCCGATCTCGTTCGTGAGGTTGTCGGCGGTCACCTGCAGCGTCAGCCGCTTCTCGATCGTCAACGCGACGCCGGCATCCAGTTTGCCATACTCGGGCAGTCCCTGCTGGTTCTCGACATCCGAATAGCGGTTGCCGACATAATCGTAGCTGGCGAATACCGAACCCCTGATTTTGTCCGACAGCGCCGTTTCATAGCTCGGCGCGATGCGGAACGCCCATTTGGGCTGCCGCTGCACTTGGTTGCCGCTATCGTTTGTGAAAGTGGTTTGCGTCTTGCCGTTGGGCAGCACGACCGTCACCACGTTCGAGAGGAAATTTTGATACTTGGCGTCGAGATAAGTCGCTGCAAATCCAAGGCTGAGCCCTTCAATCGGCGTGATCGCACCTTCCAGCTCGACGCCGTTCGTCCGAGCGCCGCCGAACGACGGCACGGGATTTCCACTGGTGATCTGGGTTGTCGCGAGTCCGTTAAAGTCGTTGTGGAAGTAGGTGAGGTAAGCGCGAACCAACGTAGTGGTCGCCTTCAGGCCAACCTCGTAACTGTCGACGGTCTGCACCTGGCTTAGCCCGCTACGCAGATTATCAAAAAACGGGAACACATTGCCACGGCTGTAACGCGCGAACGCACCCAGATGGCGGCTCGCCTCATAGTCGACGCCCGCCGTTCCAGAGAACTCGTTCCCCTTATAGGTAATGGGCTGAAAACCCGGCTGGAAGACATTGTCGGCGTTATCGTAGAGCGTATTCGGGTTGCCATCCAGATTTGCCTTGTTCTGGTTCTGGATCTGCCCGGTGACGTCGTGCTCCTGCCAACGGAAACCTCCGTCGACTTTGAGCTTGTCCGAAATCTTCCACTCGTCATGGACATACGGCGCGTAATCGTCCGATCGGTAATTGGCGTTCACCAGGAAGAAGCTACCCTGAATGAACCCGTCGCGCGTCGCCGGGCGGCCGTCGGCGAGCGTCAGGTTCAGGCGGCGCGCGTTCGGCGTCAGCGTCAGCAGCAGCGTGTTGCCCAAATTCCAACTGTCGCGCGTGTAGGTGTGCGCGTAGTAGAAGCCCGCCGTCAGTGTGTTGTTGTTGTGCTTCCATTCGAACGCGCCGTCATTCACCTCGGCCGAGATCGTCTTGTAGACGGTCCAAACGCCCGCTTCGCCGACCGGGGTGGTCGCGTCGCCCGCGACGTCGCCGCCGGAGACATAGGTCAGACTGCCAAGCGTTGTCGGTGCGATCGTGGTGCTGTAGCCCGCCGCGACCGCGCCCGCGGTCGTCGGCGTTCCCGCCGGAACGAGGCCGACGGTGTTCGCTGCGCCGCCGAGCCAGTTGAACCGGTCGCGGACGTGGACTTCGGACGTGAGATCATAGTCGGCGTTGAAGCCGACGTTGCCGATCTTTGCGCCGCGCCCGGCGGCCAGATCGACGCGGCTGCCGTCGTTGCGCGTCGTGACGCGGTTGTCGGGACCGATGAACGTGCCCGAGCCGAAATCGAACCCCGGATAGCCCGAGATCGTTCGGCCGTTATTCGAGGTGTTGATCGGTATTGGCAGCAGCCACTGGCCCTTGTCGTTCAGATAGCGGCCGTAGACGAACAGCTCGCCGCCCGAAAACTTGTGGTCGATATTGGCGTAAATCTGCCCGCCCTGTTCGGCGGTGAAGCGCGGATCGCGGATGCTGTTGCCCGCTGCGTAGAAGCCGCCGACGAGCGCGGTTGTATCCTTGCCGACCGGCCCCGACACGAGCGCGTCCCCGCGAACCGTGCCGAAATCGGTGCCCGAGATTTTGGCGAGCGCGTGCACCTCGTCGCCGCCGCGCTTCTCGACCTGATTGACCGTCAGGCCGGGCTGGCCCGCGCCGAACAACACGCCGGTGCCGCCGCGCACGGCTTCCACGCGCGCGACAGTCTCGTCGAAGCGCACGAGCTGGCTGTTCTCCAGGAACGATAGCGTCGGCGGCGGGAAAACGGGGACGCCTTCCTGCTCGAAGGTGACGAACTCGGCGTCACTGCCCGAGGGGAAGCCACGCACGAAGATGTTGGCGCCGCTCTGCCCACCCGAACTCTCGACGCTGACGCCGGGAACGACGCGCAGCAGATCCGCCGTGCTCGACGGCGCGATGCGCTCGATCGCCGCTGCGTCGAGCGTCGTTACCGCGTAGGATGCGCTCTGGCGCCGCACGCCGCCGCCCGCGGTGCCGACGACGACGATCTCGTCCTGCGGGTCGCTCGGCCCGCCGGCGGGAGCGGCGGTCGAGGTCGAGGGAGCGGTCGCGGGAGGCGCTCCGGCATCCTGTGCCAGCGTTGGACCGGAGGCGAGCGCGAGCAGCGCGACGCCAAGCAGCAGATCGGACGCGCGGCGGTTACGGATGGCCATCGTTTGCTCTCCCAAGTCGGCCATAGTTTTCATGGCCGTTCGCAAGCAAACGCTATTCAGTTCTGAAATGCGTTTCAAGCGGGTTTGTCGGCGCGCGCTTCCGCCGCGCCGCGAGTGTGGATATGGTGCATCAGCATGAAGCCTGAAGACGGCGCGACCTTATCATCCGCGCGCGGTAAATCGGTAACTATGGGCGACATCGCGCGCCTCGCCAACGTGTCCAAGCCCACCGTGTCCCGCGTGCTGAGCGGCAGCGCGGGAGTAAGCGAAGGTGCGCGAAGCCGCGTCATCGCCGCTGCGCGCGAACACGGCTATGCGGTCAATCTGCAAGCACGCAAGCTCCGCTCGGCACGCACCAACACCGTTGCGGTTGTGCTCGATTTCGGCTCGCACAGGGCGGGGCGCATCGCCGATCCGTTCGTTTTCGAGCTGCTGGCAGGCGTTTCCGAAGCTTTGTCGGTGCGCGATCAGGACGTGCTGCTCTCGCCGCCGACGCTGGTCACCGCCACCGCGCACGCCGATCTGATCCGCGCGCGCGGCGCGGACGGTTTCGTCTTCCTCGGCCAGGGCGACCGCGCCGCGCTGTTCGTCGATCTTGCGCGCACCTCGGTGCCGTTCGTGGTGTGGGGCGCGGCGGACGCGGGCGCGCGTTACTGCGCGGTCGGCAGCGACAACCGCTTGGGCGGACAGTTGGCAGGCGAGCACTTCCTGAAACGGGGTGCCAAGCGCTGGCTGTTCGTCGGCGATATCGCGCACATCGAAATCCGGATGCGCTTCGAGGGTTTGCGCGACGCTGCCTCGTCCGGCATCGAAATCGACCGCCTCGCGGTCGAGCATCTGGCCTACCCGAGTACGCACGCGAGCGCGGCCGCCTATCTCGCGGAGCACGCGCCGCCGGACGCGGTGTTCGCCTTTTCCGATACCGCCGCGATGGCGGTGATTGCCGCCTTCCGCGAGGCGGGGCATCTTTGCCCGCGCGATTACGCGCTGGTCGGCTACAACGACATCCCGCCCGCAGCGCATTTCACCCCGGCGATCACCACGATCGAGCAGCCAACGCACCTCGCGGGCGCGATCCTGGTCGAGAAATTGATGCAGCGTATCGAAGGCGCGCGCGCCACCTCGGCAATGCTGCCGACGCGTCTGGTGTTACGCGATACCTGAGCGCGCCGAAACGGTGCCGAGTCCGATCATCTCGACGAAGTGCCCGAGTGTGGCGTTTGCCATCTTGGTCTCGTCGCGCGCGAGGCGCCCGGCGACAAAAGGGCCGGTCGGGCTTCGGCTGCTTGACGATTGACGGCAGCTCGCAGGCTCATCACCTTCGCGCGCTGTGAAAGCGCCCACCGTCACCTCCTACGATGTTGCGCGCCAGGCGGGCGTTTCGCAGTCCGCCGTCAGCCGGGCGTTCCGCGACGGCGGCTCGGTCGCGCCTGCCACCCGCGCGCGGATCATGGAGAGCGCGCGGCGGCTCGGCTATCAGCCGGACGCGATCGCGCGCTCGCTCATCACGCGCAAATCCGGCTTGGTGGCGATCGTCATCTCGAACTTGACCAACTTGCACTATCCCGAAGTGCTGTCGACGCTGACTGCGCGCCTGTCCGAGCGCGGCATCCGCGTGCTGCTGTTTACGCTCCCCAACGAAAGCGACATCGATCAGGCGTTGGACGAGCTGTGGCGCTACCGCGTCGACGGCGCGATCTTCGCCGCGCGGCTGTCGGGCGCGCAAATCGAGGGCCTGGCACGGCGCGGCGTCGCCACCGTGCTCTACAACCGGCTGTCCGACGAAGCCCCCGTCGCGGCGGTGTGCTGCGAGTTCGCGGTGGGCGAGACGATGCTGGTCGACGGGCTGGTGCGCGGCGGCGCGACGCGCTTCGGCATCATCGGCGGACCGCCCGATTCGACCGTCGGCGAAGCGCGCGTACGCGGCGCGGTCGAGCGGCTGGCGGCGGCGGGGATCGACGCGGGCACGATCGAGCGCGGCGACTTCTCCTACGATGGTGGCCGCGCCGCCGCGCGCCGCTTGCTTGACGAGCGCCCGCTCGACGCGATCATCGCGGCGAACGACACCATGGCACTCGGCGCGATGGACGCCGCGCGGATCGACCTCGGCTTGGGCGTTCCCGCCGATCTCTCGGTGGTGGGCTTCGACGGCGTCGCCCCGGCACGGTGGGGCGCGTACGAACTGACGACGGTGCGCCAGCCGGTCGGGCGGATGGCGTCGGCGGCGGTGGCGATGCTGATGGAGCGTATCGCCGATCCGGGCGTCGGGGCGGAGCGACGCCTGTTCTCGGGCGACTTGATCCGGGGCCGCACCGCACGGCTGGCGTGAGCGAGCACATGATGACTCCGTCATGACCACCGCGCTGCTAATCCCGGGGAATATGTGCGACGCGCGGATGTGGCGCGCCGAGCCGTCCATGGCGGCGATGCTGGCGGGACGCGGGCGGGCGGTGGCGGACGCGGACATCGGGCGCGACGACACGATCGCAGGCATGGCGGCGCGGGCGTTGGCAGACACCGCCGGGCCGCTCGTGTTGGTCGGCTTCTCTATGGGCGCGATCGTCGGGCTGGAGATCGCGCGGCTGGCACCGGAGCGTGTGCGCGGCCTGATCCTGCTCGATCTGAACGCCGCTGCCGATCTGCCCGAGCGCGCCGCCGCGCGGCCGATACAGCAGGCGGCAGTGCGCGGCGGCGACCTCGAACGGCTGGTCGTCGACGAGCTGAAGCCGCGCTATTTCGCCGAGGCGAACACCGACGCGGGCGGGGCAGGGTTTGCGCGATACCGTGCTGGCGATGGCGCGCGCGCTCGGGCCCGAGGTGTTCGTTTCGCAGAGCGAGGCGCTGCGCACGCGCGACGATCTCCGGCCGGTGCTGGGGACGCTCGCGTGCCCGGTGTTGCTGGGCGTGGGCGCGGAGGATGCGCTTTGCCCGCCCTCGTGGCATCTCGAATGGCAGCGGCTTGCGCCCACCGCGCGCCTGGTCGTGTTTGAGCGCGCTGGGCACATGCTGCCGCTGGAAGCGCCCGCTGCGCTGGTGGCGACAGTGGCGGCTTGGCTGGAGGAGGTTGGGCTATGACGTTGAAGGCAAGGTTGGCGGCGGGCGAAGCGTTGCTCGGTACGTTCCAGAAAACCCCCTCGCCGATCGTCACCGAAGTGCTGGCGCTCGCGGGTTTGGACCTGGTGTGCCTCGATGCCGAACATTCGCCGTTCGACCGGCTGCACGTCGACGCGTGCTGCATGGCAGCGCGCGCGGGCGGGCTGCCGGTGCTGGTCCGCCCGCAAACCGCCGCGCCCGAGCACATCCTCTCCGCATTGGATTGCGGCGCGACCGGCGTGCTGCTGCCGCACATCCGCTCGGTCGCCGAAGCCGAGGCGGCGGTGCGCGCGTGTCACTACGGGCGCGGCGGGCGTGGCTATGCGGGATCGTCGCGCGCAGCGGGCTACGGCGGGCGCGCGATCGCCGATCACCGCGCGGCGAGCGCGGCGACCACGGTGGTCGTCGCGCAAATCGAGGATATTGAGGCGGTGGAGGTTGTGGACGCCATCGCGCGCGTGGCGGGGCTGGACGCGCTCTTCGTCGGCCGCATCGACCTGACGGTGGCGATGGGCCTCGCCAACCCGGCCAATCCGGCCGTGGTCCGGCACGTCGAGCGCATCTGCGCCACCGGGCGCGCGGCGGGCGTTCCGGTGGGGATGTTCGTCGGCGATCTGGCCGAAGTGCCGCGCTGGCGCGAGGCGGGAGCGACGCTCTTCCTGCTCGGCTCGGACCACGGCTTCCTGCTGTCGGGCGCGCGCGAACTCCGGCGCGCGGCGGGGTTCTAGGCGCGCGCTTCGCCCACCACTCGGAACGCCCGCGCGGTTTCCTCGCCAATCCAGCGGTGTTCGAGGCCGAGCGGCACCGTAATCGTATCGCCTGGGCGGAGCGCGAGCGCGCCGCCTTCCCACTCGAAGCGCAGATGGCCGGTGTGGACGAACAATACCATCGGCGCTCGCGCGCCCCATTCGTCGAGCACTGCACCATCGAGCAAGTCCAGCCGCTCCATCGTGAAGCCGTGCGGCCAATCGAGCGGCGCGTCCGGCCCGATCACCTGCGCGGTGACGATGCCGTGGTGCGGCGTGCCGGGTTCGGGGCGCACCACCAGCCGCTCCGCCTGCGCCTGCGTCGGCGTGGCGAGCGCGGCGGCCTGCGCGGGCGACGTCGGCGGCATCGGGCGAGCGCCTTCGGGGGCGCGCTCGCCCGCCGCCGTGTCGATCAGGCTGCCGTTTTCGAGCAGGACCAGCCCGTAATCCTTTGCCATGTCGAACACATAGGGTGCCCAGGTGACGCGCCCCGGATCGTCGCCGCCGAGTACTGCCCATAAAGCCGTCGCCCTCGCCGACGTTGGTAAAACCACGGAACATGTTCGTTGGTATCGAGATCGTGTCGCCAGGTTCCAAGTAGACCTGCGCATCACGCCCGTGTTCGCCGAGATCGAAGCGCCATCGCCCGCTGTGCGCGACGAACACTTCGGCAGACGTGTGGCTGTGCTGCGAGTTGACACACGCGGGCGGCTGCCGCGCGCCGCCGATGTTGAAGCCGTGCGGCTGCGCGATGTGGACGTGCTGCGCCGGGTTCTCGGACACGCCGGGGCCGATGATGGTGAAGTTTTCCTTCGCCTCCGATCCGGGGCTGCGCGTATCGATGAACGCGTTAAAGCACGGCTGCAGATCGGTGTAGCGCACCACGAGCGCCTCGATTTCGGCCGGAGTGAAACAGGGTTCGTCGCGCGCCATCGCGGTCGATTGACCGCGATTGCATCCGCAGTCAATGATCAGGTAAACGGCATTTGGGTCGACATCGGAGGCAATCGTGGCGGAGTGGCTGAAGCGGGGCGCCGACGCCGACAAACGCGCGGGCCAAGACGAGCGAACGCTCGCCGATATCGCGGCGCGCGGCGACGCGGCGGTGCGCGAATTATCCACCAGGTTCGACCATTGGGACCGCGAGAGCTACCGGCTGACGCCGAGCGAGATCGACGGCTGCCTAGCCCAGCTCACCCGCCAGGACATCGCCGACATCGAGTTCGCGCAGGCGCAGGTCAGGAACTTCGCGCAACTGCAACGCGCCTCGATTACCGACATCGAGGTGGAAACGTTGCCCGGCGTGATCCTTGGCCACAAGAACATCCCCATCCAGAACGCCGGCTGCTACGTGCCCGGCGGCAAATACCCGCTGCTCGCCTCGGCGCACATGAGCGTCATCACCGCCAAGGTCGCGGGCGTGCCGCGCGTCATCACCTGCGCCCCGCCGTTCGAGGGTAGGCTCGCCCCCGCGATCGTCGCGGCGCAACACATGGCGGGCGCGGACGAGATCTATGCGCTGGGCGGCATCCAGGCGGTTGGCGCGATGGCGCTCGGCACGGAGAGCATCCGCCCGGTGGACATCCTCGTCGGACCTGGCAACGCCTTTGTCGCCGAAGCCAAGCGACAGCTTTTCGGCCGCGTCGGCATCGACCTGTTCGCCGGACCAACCGAGACGCTGGTCATCGCCAACGACACGGTGGACGGCGAGATGTGCGCGACCGATTTGCTCGGCCAGGCTGAACATGGGCCCGACTCGCCCGCGATTCTGCTAACGAATTCGCACAGGCTCGCGCGCGACACGATGCGCGAGGTCGAGCGGCTGCTCGAAATCCTCCCCACCGCGCCAATCGCGCGGCGCGCGTGGGAGAGCTGGGGCGAGGTGATTGTTTGCGAAGACGAAGCCGAGATGGTGCGCGTCGCGGACGAAATCGCGAGCGAACACGTCCAGGTGATGACGCGCGATCCCGATTATTTCCTCACGCATATGGTCAACTACGGCGCGCTGTTCCTAGGTCCGCGCACCAACGTCGCCTACGGCGACAAGGTGATCGGCACCAACCACACGCTGCCGACGCGGAAGGCGGCATACGGGCGGGCTGTGGGTGGGCAAGTTCCTCAAAACCTGCACCTACCAGCGCGTTACTACCGACGCCGCTTCGACGATGATCGGCGAATATTGCTCGCGCCTGTGCGCGCTGGAAGGCTTCGCGGGCCACGGCGAACAGGCGAACCTGCGCGTCCGGCGCTACGGCGGGCGCAACATACCTTATGCCGGAGTGGCGGAGGCGCGGGTGGCCGAACCCGCTGAATGATACTCCCCCGCACGCCCTCCTTCCGCCTCGACGGCCGCCGCGCGCTCGTGACGGGGGCGGGGCGGGGGATTGGGCTGGCCGCCGCCGCGCTCGCACAGGCGGGGGCGCATGTGACGCTCGCAGCGCGGTCGGCGCGTGAGATCGGCGAGGCGGCGGCGGCGATCAGGGCCGAGGGCGGCCTCGCCGACCCGCTGCCGCTCGACGTTACCGATCTCCGCGCGGTGACGCTGCTCGCAGACGCCCCGCCATTCGACATCCTCGTCAACAACGCGGGGACCAACCGGCCGAAGTCGATCGGCGAGGTGAGCGAGGCGGATTACGACGCGGTGCTCGGCCTCAACTTGAAGGCCGCGGTGTTCGTTGCGCAGGCGCTCGCGGCGGGGCTGGTGCGCGCGGGCAGGCCAGGGAGCCTCATCCACATGGGATCGCAGATGGGGCATGTCGGGCTGGCAGGGCGGACGCTCTATTGCGCGTCCAAATGGGGGCTGGAGGGGTTCAGCAAGGCGCTGGCGCTCGATCTCGCGCCGCACGGCATCCGCTCGAACATCATCGCGCCGACTTTCGTCGAAACGCCGCTGACCGCGCCGATGCTCGCCGATCCGGCGTTCCGCACCTCGGTGCTGGCGAGGATCAAGCTCGGTCGGCTGGGGCGGGTGGAGGATCTGATGGGCGCGGTGGTCTATCTCGCCTCGGACGCGAGCGCGCTCGTGACGGGCACGTCGTTGCTGGTCGACGGCGGGTGGACGGCGGAATGAGGGGACAGCCATGCTGACGAGCGGCGCGCGCATCCTCACCACCCACGTCGGCTCGCTGCCGCGGTCGAAGGCGGTGACCGACGTCGTTTTCGCGCGCGAACGCGGCGAACAGGTGGCCGACGCGCTGTTCGACGCCACCATCGCCGAGGCGGTAGACGAGGCCGTCCGCCGCCAGGTCGAGGTCGGCATAGACATCGTCTCGGACGGCGAGATGTCGAAGATCAGTTACGCGACCTACATCAAGGACCGCATCAGCGGCTTCGACGGCGACGCGCCGCGCTCGCCGCCGGCCGACCTTGCGGATTTCCCGAGCTATATGGCCCGCCTCGCGGCAGGCGGCGGCACGCCGACCTATCGTCGGCCCAAATGCGTCGGCGACGTGCGCGCGGTGACGCTCGCGCCGCTCCACGCCGATATCGCGCACCTCGCCGCCGCCACCGCGCGCCACCATCCGGCACAGGCGTTCATGAACGCCGCTTCGCCCGGCGTAATCGCGCTCTTCCAGCCGAACGAGCATTACGCGACGCAGGACGCGTATCTGGAGGCGCTGGCGGAGGCGATGCGGCCCGAATACGAGGCGATCGTCGCGGCGGGGCTGATCCTGCAGTTGGACAGTCCCGACCTCGGGCTGGGCCGGTATGATGTACAAGGACCGCAGCGAGGCGGAGTATCTCGCGCTCGCCCACGGCCATGTGGAGGCATTGAACCATGCGCTGCGCAACGTGCCCGCCAACCGCGTGCGGATGCACGTGTGCTGGGGCAACTACGAAGGGCCGCACACGCACGATATCGAGATGGCGACGATCCTGCCGATGCTGATGCGCGCCAAACCGCAAGGGCTGTTGTTCGAGACCGCCAACCCGCGCCACCAGCACGATTGGCAGGCGTTCGCCCAGCAACGCATCACCGACGACAAGGTGCTTATCCCGGGCGTTATCGATTCAACGACCAACTTCGTCGAACATCCACGAGTCGTGCAGCAGCGGATCGAGCAGTTCGTGCAAATCGTCGGCCGCGAGCGCGTCATCGCGGGCACCGATTGCGGCTTCTCTACCTTCGCGGGCTTCGGCGCGGTCGACCCCGAGATCGTCTGGGCGAAACTGCGCGCGCTCGCCGAAGGCGCGGCGTTGGCGGGCTAGGTCGGCCAACTTGCGCGCATTGCGGCCCCCCCGATACTGCCCTGACTACGCAAACATCGGCAAAGGGAACATCCTGGATACGGCGGTGACAAACCAGGCCACAGGAGCGCCGGCGGATTGCTGAGCGTGGCGGAGTAAAATCTGGCCAGTGGATAGGCTGCTCGCTTTGCGAGGCGGCCGGGATGTTTGCCGTGGAGAG
>JAABUQ010010953.1_pt1 | contig 11751 bp, 10 predicted proteins | sample 5560001 | NCBI WGS metagenome assembly JAABUQ01 (sample SAMN10711888, study PRJNA513371) | rock metagenome | isolation source: Antarctica rocks | place: Antarctica: Victoria Land, Finger Mt nord | collected 2015-12-18
AGGAAGGGAACACCTTCTGGAACGCTGCCAGGACGGCCCCGGTCAGTCCGTCACCTCAGCCAAGCCAACCTTTCAAAACGGGGTCTAAGCTGGACTCCTTTGAGGCGGCGGACGGTAAGCGTTCTTCAGCCAAAATGAATCCAATAAGGATTTCCGCAAACTCTTGATCTTTGTGCTCTCTTAAACACCTGCCCATGCAGCCCACAGCAGTAACGGCAGCATAAGGATATTCCTTGTCGGGAGACGGGTGATACAGCGCTTGCAGAATGTTATGCCTGTATTTTTGACATAACCCCATGATGCACAGTGCCCTTAATGCGTCATTGGCCATTCTGGATGATTGAGACTGTTCGAGGTATGACGCTATGACCAACTCGGCATCTGGTATGCTGCTTTCGGCTAGTGCGCCTAACGCGAACGAAGTTTGGTTGTCCATTGGCAAACGTTTCACCTCAACCAAAAGGAAGGACTCTTCATCTACTGACAACACCTTCCCTGCGTACAATTTCTTGCATAGCTTATGAACTGTCGCACTACTGTTTATCTCAGACGACACTATACTACTCTCACTTACCCCAAGGAGCTTTAACCCTCTTGGGAACTACGTTTTTGCCAAGAAGATTTTGCATAGATGATGGGATCAGACCTTAACTCACGACGCACCGGCGCCTACAACGTCATCCTCACACGCCGAGACAGCCGCTGACGTCCGTCTTTCTGCCCGCATCACTATCGGGCGCCCAACCTTCGCGAAGCACATTGGCAAACGGCCAGGCATTGGCTGGCGGGAAGCTCACTATGTCCATCCCCATTTCACGGGCCGCAATCATCAGTGCGTCGCTCCACACATCCTTCACAAAGTCTGCTTTTTCCAACTCGGGGCGCAAACTTGGGGTGCGCGCCAAGCGCCGCAAAACCTGCAAGCGCTGCTCGCGAATCGTATTTTCCCAGCTTCGGCTTCGGTGCGTTGGCTGGCACTTCCATTTCAACCAATGGGCCAGCAGCACGGCCATACGGCTGGCCAAGTCGCGTGCCTCGCTCTTGCCCACGTCCTCGATCTCGTCCGCAATGTGTTCAATGTCCAGCAGATCGAAACGCCCCGCGCGTAGCAGGCGTGCCTGCTTGACCGACCAAGCTACGACATCCCCATCATAGCTGGCGTCCATGGGGCCTGCCGCACCCTGTGCCGCGTCAATCGCCTTGGCCTTGGACGCCATCAGATCAAACCTCCACGCCTCCTGTATCATATATCGACGGCCCGGCCATTTCCCGCCGCGCCGTCCGCACAGAGCCAAAAAACTGCGTCAAACCTTCTCCAGCAAGCTCAGCTTGAACTCCCGGAAAGCACGCCGGAAGCGCGAAGTGCGCTCGTCGTCGAGCCTGACCTCCAGCTCGTGCCCGAGTTCGCGCAGCCGCGCATCGCTCAGCCGCTGCGCCTCGGCGAACATGGACCGCTCCTCCGACCCGGCATGGTGCAGGAAGGCCGCCTGCAACGCCCGCAGGTGCTCGCCGAACTCCGGGCTGGCCGTGGGGAACTTCACGGTCGCCGCCAGCAGGTCCGCCAGCATGCCGTGCTCGGCATAGGCGATCTCGACGTCCTCGCTCACCAGGCGCACCGCCGGGTAGAAGATCGCGTCCTCGATCACCTCATGGATGTCCAGCTCGGAGGCGAGCGTGCGCATCAGCTCATGCCGCCGCGGATCGTCGCCGGGCGTGGCCAGCGTGCGCTCGAACAGCCGGCGCATCATCTCGTGGTGCTCGAACAGCACCTCGGTCGCCGTGCGATGCGGCAGGCCGTCGCCACTTGTCCCGACGCTTGGCTCCCCGCCTGCCCCCCGAAGCTGCCCCGCCGGAACGCGGGCCAGCGTTTCCGACGTGACAACCTGGTCGCCCGGCTCCTGCTCGCGCCTGACCTCCACTATGCCTTCGCGCAGGCGCACTTGGTAGCGCGGCTGCGGGCAGGTCGACGGCCCGCTGACCGGCTGGCCGGTCTCAAGGTCGTACTGCGACCCGTGCCAAGGGCAAACCAGCGCCCCGCCCAGTACCCAACCCTGGTCCAACGGCCCGCCGAGCGGCGCCCGCGGGCGCGCAGCACGATGGAGGCCAGGTTGAGGCCCAGCGACGTGGTGTTGACCATCCCGTGCGCGAGGCCGACACGGCGGTCCCGGCCGTTCAGGTGTTGCCAGTCCGCGATGCCCGTGGCGGCGGCGATGGCGCCAGCCGCGCCGGCCTTCAACGCGAGGTCGGCCGCCCGTGCGGCGCCGCGGTCCCGCAGCAGGCCGGTGGCGGCGAGGAGGTCAAGGCCGAACGCCAGGGTCCAAGTCCCAATCGGGATCGTCACGGCGATCGGATGCACCGGATGGCCATAGGGGGGCGGCCATGCAGCGTGTTGGCGAGCATCTTGCTCGGCCGGCCGCCGACCTGACCGGTGCGGGAGATGGCCTTGCCGAGCGCGTAGCCAGGCCGGTCGAGGCTTTCGGCGGTTTCAACCTGGCCAATCGCCGCGTCGGTCATCTTACCCATGGAGGCGCCCTTTCAGACATGCCAGCGAAATAGGGAGCGCCGCCGCACTTGCGACCCCGAGGGGCAGGCCCCGGCCTACCGCTGCAAGTACCCCCAACGCCCGACCGCAGGCTCCGCCGCCGCCCACTTCCACCGCGCGGCCTGCCGGCAGAGCGAGGTTGTGAACACGTTCGCGTGGCCCCCGCCCTCACCCTCGACGCTGAACACGACCTCGCGGCAGGTGGCGAGCGGCGTCGCGTACTCCCGCACAACGGCAAGCTCGCCATGCTCGTTGCCGACCGGGATCGTGTGGCGGATTTGCCAGGCGCGCGGCTCGCCGACCGGCGCGGCCCCGGCCGCCTCGGCGATGGCGTCCTGCTCGCCCTGCTGGCGGCGCCGGACGACGTACCGGCGCAGCTCATCAACGCCGGCCCGGACGCCGATGCCCACGGCGATGCCGACGGCCGGATTCGCGGTGGCCGCGCCCGCGCCGCTGCCCACGGCGAGCCCGGCCACGTCCGACACTGCGGCGCAGCCGCCCAGCGACGCCAGCGCCAACGCCGCCAGCGACGTGCGGATCATTGCAGCGCGCTCCAGCGCTCCGTTGCCGGTTCGGCCGAGGCCCAGCGCCAGGCGTCGCCGTCCCGGCAGATCGTCGCGGTGTAGAACGCGCGCCGCAACCCCTCGCGCGTCATGTCGTCGACGCTGAACACGATCTCCTTGCAACGGAACGACCCGGCGCCGAACGCCCGGCTCACGACCACCTGGCCCGCCTCGTTGGCCTCGATCGGCACGACATGGCGGATCGACCAGGGCTGCACCGCGCCGGGTTCGAGCGGCCCGGCCGCCTGGGCGATGGCGTCCTGCTCGTTCCGGTGCACGCGCCGCTCCCCGTATTTCAGCGCCTCGCTGGCGAGCGACTGCACCCCGAGGCCAATCGCGGCGGCGCCGGCGGCGGACTTCGTGACCGCCGCCGCAGTGCTGGCGCCCGCCACGCCTGCGAGGTCGGCCGTGCCCGTAGTCAGCAGGGAGCTGCACGCCGACAGCGCTGGCAGGCCCACCGCCAGGACAGCGGCACATCTGCGTTGCCGTTGGGATCGTTGCATATTATTCCAAAAGACGTGTCGCTCCACGGCAAACCAGATGCGGTGTTTCGAGTCAACCCCGTGGCGCAGCCTTGCCGGAGGCCGCGTTTCCCCGCAGCCTGCATCCACTGCGAGAAAGACCCGGCCATGATCTTCGAAAAGGCTTTACCTCCCCAGGCTTCACAACCATGACGCCCACCGCCCGGCGCGAGCGGTTCCGCGCAGTGCTGGCAGGGCCGGGCTGCGTCCATCCCGCTTCGGTCTGGGACGCCATGTCGGCGCGAATCGCCGAGGACCTGGGCTTCGAGACCGGCATCCTCGCGGGATCAACGGCGTCGCTCGCCGTGCTGGGCGCGCCCGACCTGATCCTGCTGACCCTGACTGAGTTCGCCGATCAGGCCCGCCGCATCAGCCGGGCCAGCCGCCTGCCGCTGCTGGTCGACGCGGACCACGGCTATGGCAACGCGCTGAACGTGATGCGGACGGTGCAGGAGCTGGAGGCGTCGGGGGTCGCTGCGCTGACGATCGAGGACACCGAACTGCCGCGCCCCTTCGGCTCCGGCGGCGCGAGGCTGCTGCCGCTGGACGTGGGCGTCGGCAAGATCAAGGCCGCCCTCGCCGCCCGCGCCGACCCGGCGCTGGTCGTGGCCGCACGGACCAGCGCCCTGGAACTGACCGGATTGGACGACGCGGTCGCAAGGGTGCGCGCCTATGCCGCGTTGGGGGCCGACGCGATCTTCTTGGCCGGCGTGCAGGACGGGACGCAACTGGACGCCATCGCGGCGGCGGTCGACCTGCCGCTGATCGTTTCCGGTGCGTCCGATCCGGCCGCCTATGCCGCCCAGCGTGTGCGCCTCAGCCTGCAAGGGCACCAGCCCATCATGGCGGCGGTGCAGGCGGCCTACGCGACGCTGAAGGCGCTGCGGGACGGCGCGGCCCCCGCGTCGCTGCCGGGGTTGCCGTCAGCCGCGACGGTGCGGCGGGTGACGCGCCGGGAGGACTACGACGGCTGGACGAGGGAGTTCCTGGGCTAGGAGGCCAGGCCCGGCAGATGCCTCTGCTTGGGCATCGGCTCCAGCCGGATGCGCTGGTCGAAAACCTCGTTGTCCCGCCAAACATGCAGGCGCATGGCGCGGCCCAATGCGCAGGATCTTATCGCCAGGGTGATGTCGTTCCGCCGTCGAATATTGCGGCCATCGATGGCGAGGATGATGTCGTCCACGCGCAAGCCGGCACGTTCGGCTGGGCTGTTGACGGCGACGCTGGTGAGCAGGCGGCCCTCGCGGTCCTCGCCGGGCACCGGGCTGTACTCTGTCCGCACCCCGAGCCAGCCATGCGCCGATACCCGCGGCGGCGGCTCAAAGTTGGGGGACATGCCGGGGCCGCTGTCCGACCTGTCCGACGCCCGGCGGGATGGCGCATCCTTGGGCCAACGCTCGTCAGGCTGCTGGTCCACCGAGTGATCTGTCGAGTGGTCCACTGAGCCTGGGCTGTCCTGCCACGCCCCCAACCCGGCCCGTTGCCGCACCAAGGCATCGACCGCCTCGACCGCCATCTTGCGCAGCAGCGCCAGGGCGTCGGGACCCATTGAGCCCGGCTTGTCATCCATCACGCACAGCGTCCCGAGCGCATAGCCGTCGCTGTCGATCAGGCAGACGCCGGCATAGAAACGGACATGCGGCGGCCCCAGGACGAGCGGATGGCTTTGGAAGCGCGCGTCCGCCAGCGTATCTTCGACCACCAGCGCGCCGGACGGCTCGACCATGACGTGGTTGCAGATGGCGAACGCGCGCGGCAACTGCTGCAGGTTGGTGCCGAACGCCGCCTTGATCCATTGGTCGTTGCGGTCGATGAGCGAGATCATGGCGACCGGCACCCGCACCAAGTTCGCCGTGATCCGAACGATGGTGATGAAGGGCTCGGTTGGGGGCGCCGAGGGCGTGATGTAGGATTGCATCGCCGCGACGCGGGCGGACTCCATCATCATGCGCAGCGGCAGCGGGGGTGCAGCACCGGTCCTGGCGGCCCCGTTGTCGAAACGCTGGGATCTCTGATCGCGCGAGTTGTCCAAAATTTGCCTTGCCACTGTAGGGAAAGTAAGACGCTGTCTTCACGGAACTAATAACTGATCAGAATGTAATACAAGCATGGCCCCTCATACTAGAAGCTTTTCAGCCGAATATTCTTGCATCGCAGCGGAAAGAGGATGACGACCGCCGCACGCCGCTTTAGGCTCAGCCGGTGAACGTACTCGCCCCAGCCAAGGCACGCCTGCCGATCGAGGTCGTCCACGACCTGGTGTGCCCTTGGTGCTACCTCGGCGTGCGGCGGCTGTTCCGGACGATGCGGCGGCGGCCCGACATGATCTATGAGCTCACGTGGCGGCCGTTCCTGCTCAACCCAGACATGCCAAGGTCCGGGATGTCCAGGGCCGACTACGTCATCCGCAAGTTCGGCGGCGAGGACCGCGCCCGGCGGCTCTATGGGTCCATCACCGAGATCGGCGCCGCGGAAGGGGTCGCCTTCCGCTTCGACCGCATCCGCCGCACGCCGAGCAGCGTCGACGCGCACCGCCTCGTGCGCTTCGCCGCCCGTTACGGCCGTGGGCGCGAGGTGGTCGAGGCGCTGTTCGCCGCCCACTTCTCCGACGGCCACGATATCGGCGACTTCGGCGTGCTGCGCGCGGTGGGCCTGTCCTGCGGGCTGGACCCGGTCGAGGTGCTCAGCTTCCTGCACAGCGACAACGACGTGGACGCGGTCCATGCCGACAACCTGCGGGCGCACCGGCTGGGGATCAACGGGGTGCCGTGCTTCGTCGTGGCCGGACGCCATGCCATCGCCGGGGCGCAGGAGCCGGAGGTGATCGAGCGGTTGCTGGACGTCGCCGCCGTCGACGTAGCCGAGTTCTGACCGCCGCCAACTCATCCCTGGGGTTTTCAATGCACCGCTCCGTCCGCGCCGCGCTCACGGCCACGCTGCTGGCCGCCGCTGCCCCGCAGGCCCGCGCGGCCGATGTCACTCCGGACCAGGCGAAGGCGTTGGAGGGTCAGATACACGCATGGGTTCAAGACACGCTCGGGCCTGACATCCGCATCACCGACCGCCCGGTGCAGGTCGCGCCAGAGGGGGACCACTACCGCCTCGGCCTGCCAATACGAGTCACCCGCAACTTCAAGCCCGACACGATCATGTTGACCGGAACGGCCAGGCCGATCAGCAGCGGCCGTTGGACGATCGAGGACCTACGGATTCCATCGCCGTCGAGCTTCACGGCGGACGTGGCGACACCCAACAAGGGATCACCCAAGAAGGGCCAGAAAGCGCCGGAACCGCCCGTTCCCGTGGATTACACGGTGACGGCCGGCAGCCAGGAGAACCAGGCCGTCTACGATCCGAGTTTTGCCACCCCATCGACGCTCACGACCAGCGTCCGGGAGCTGAGCATCGTCGCCACGAGTGCATTGACCGACCAGCTTACGACAATGCGGCGCGTGGCCGGAACCAGTACGTTGCGGCCATCTGGCGCGGACCGCGTGGACCTCATCATCGACAGCACAATTGAGGACTATGCGCTCAGCTCCAAGATGGGCGACAACCAACGGGTGGACGTCGCGGCCGTGAAGGTGCGGGCGAGCGGCGAGGTTACGGCGGTGTCACGGGACCGTATTGCAAAGATGATCCCGGCGTTGATGCGGATTATTGGCAGCGGCATTCCCGGAGCGCTGAAACCTGGCAGCAAGGTGCCGGTCGGGTCCTCGTCGGGCGACGCGGAGATCGCGCGCGTCATGGTTCAGGCACTGCAGGACCTAGCGTCTGAGCTGACGCTGGACGAGACCATCGACAGCCTCTCCGTTCACTACGGCCCGTTTGGCGGCACGGCGAGCCAGTTGCGCATTGGCATGGGCGCGAAGTCGGATGACGGCCTGTTGCAGGCGCACATGGATTTCGGCATCGACGGCCTTGCCCTGCCCAACCTGCCGCTCAGCGGCATGGCCGACCTGCTGCCGCATAAGATCGCGCTGCGCCCAGTGGTTTCGGGAGTGCCAACGCAGTATTTCTTGCAGTTGATGGCTGCGGCGGGCAACGCGAAGGATGCTGGTCCCCAGCCCGACTTCGTGCCCCTGTTCAGCCGCGGCGGCGTGAGCGCTGGAATGGAAAGCTTCGCCTTCGATGCCGGTGGCGCGAGCTTCGCGGGCATGGTCAACGCAGTATTCGACTCGCCGCAGCAGATGACCGCCCAGGCGCAGGTGACGGCAACCAACTTCGACGAACTCGTGCAGCGGGCCAACAACATCCCCGAGATGACTGGCGTACTGCCAGCGCTCCTGTTCGCCAAAGGCACCGGTCGCGCCATCGACAACCGCCTGGTGTGGGACATCGCCTTTCGCGACAACAAGCTGCTGGTGAACGGCACCGACCTCTCGGCCATGATGGATGGCGGGCGCAAGTAGACCCCTGGCTTAAGCCGCCCCCGACTCAGGCAGCTTTGGCCACCTGCGCCGCGATCCGGTTGAGGTTCGACAGCACGTCGCGGCCCAGGCTCATCCGCTCGGCCACGCCCATCTCCTTCACCACCGACAGCTTGTGGTCCGGGCGCAGGCGGATCGTGCCCTTGCGGGTGTTCAGCCAGGCGATCAGCCCGGCCGGGTTGCGGAAGGCGTTGCCGCGGAAGCCGATCACCATGCCCTTCGGACCCGCCTCGATCTTCTCCACCCCGGCCTCCCGGCACATCCGCTTCAGGGTCACGACCTGCAACAGGTTGTCGACCTCGGCGGGCAACGGGCCGAAGCGGTCCACAAGCTCGGCCGCCATCGCCTCCGTCTCGGCGTCCGACGCCAGCGCGCCGACCCGGCGGTAAAGCCCGAGCCGCACCGGCAGGTCGCGCACGTAGGTTTCGGGGATCAGCACCGGCAGGCCAACCTGGATGTTCGGCGTCCAATCGCGGTCCTCGGTGCGCTTGCGCCCGCGTTCGGCGCGCATTTCGGACACCGCGTCTTCCAGCATCTGCTGATACAGCTCGATGCCGACCTCGCGGATATGGCCAGACTGCTCGTCGCCCAGCAGGTTGCCGGCGCCGCGTATGTCGAGGTCGTGCGACGCCAAGGTGAACCCGGCGCCCAGGTTGTCCAGCGTCTGCATGACATCCAGCCGCTTTTCTGCCGCCGCCGACAGCCGGTGGTTCTGCGGCCAGGTCAGGTAGGCATAGCCCCGTTGCTTGCCGCGTCCAACCCGGCCCCGCAACTGGTAGAGCTGGCCCAAGCCGAACATGTCGGCACGGTGGATGATGAGCGTGTTGACCGCCGGCATGTCCAGGCCGCTCTCGACGATGTTGGTCGACAGCAGAATGTCGTACTTGCCGTCGCCGAACTCGGTCATGACGCGCTCAAGCTCGGTCGGCGCCAGGCGGCCGTGCGCCTCGATGGTGCGGGCCTCGGGCACGATGTCGCGCAGGCGGTCGGCCATGCGGGCCATGTCCTCGATGCGCGGCACCACGCAGAAGATTTGCCCGCCGCGGAACCGCTCGCGCTGGATGGCCTCGCGCACCACCACGCTGTCGAACGGCGAGATGAAGGTCCGCACCGCGAGCCGGTCCACCGGGGGCGTCGCGATCAGGCTCATCTCCCGCACCCCGGTCAGCGCCAGTTGCAGGGTGCGCGGGATCGGCGTCGCGGTCAGGGTCAACACATGGACGTCGGCCTTGAGCTGCTTCAGCTTCTCCTTGTGCGACACGCCGAAGTGCTGCTCCTCGTCGACGATCAGCAGCTCAAGGTCAGCGAACTCGATGCCCTTGGCCAGCAGCGCGTGGGTGCCGACGACGATGTTGACGCTGCCGTCCGCCAGGCCGCGCTTGGTTTCCGCCGCCTCCTTGGCCGTCACCATGCGGGAAAGCTGGCCGACCTTCACCGGCAGCCCGGCGAACCGGGCGCTGAAGGTGCGGTGGTGCTGCCGTGCGAGTAGCGTTGTTGGCACGACGACGGCGACCTGGGCGCCCGACATCGCGGCGACGAACGCGGCGCGAAGCGCGACTTCCGTTTTGCCAAAGCCGACGTCGCCGCAGATCAGCCGGTCCATCGGGCGGCCGGCTGCCATGTCCTCCAGCACGTCGCTGATCGCGCGGGCCTGGTCGTCCGTTTCGGCGAACGGGAAGCGGGCGCAGAACTCGTCCCAGCTTCCTTCGGCCGGCGCGAGGCTCGTGGCTTCCCGCACGCGCCGGGCGGCGGCGGTGCGGATCAGCTCGCCGGCCATGTCGCGGATGCGCTGCTTCATGCGCGCCTTGCGGGTCTGCCAGCTTGCGCCGCCGAGCTTGTCCAGTGCCACGCCGCCGGTTTCGCTGCCGAAGCGGCTTAGCAGCTCGATGTTCTCGACGGGCAGATAGAGCTTCTCGCTGCCATCGTAGACCAGGCGGAGGCAGTCGTGCGGCGCCGGGCCGACGCGCAGAGTTTCGAGGCCGTCGTAGCGGCCAATGCCGTATTCCTGGTGGACAACCAGGTCGCCCTCGGCGATTTCGGTCGCCTCGGCGATGAATTGGTCCGCCCGTTTGCGGCGGCGCGGCGGGCGGCTGATGCGCTCGCCCAGCAGGTCCTGCTCGCTGACGACGCTGACCTGGCCGGCGACGAAGCCGCGCTCCAGCCCCAAGGTGACGACCGCGGTGACGCCCGTGAGCAGCGATTGCGCCTCGCGCCAACTGTCCGCCTGCTCGACCTTGAAGCCGTTCTCCCGCAGCAGGTGCGCCAGGCGCTCGCGCGAGCCGCGGGTCCAGGCGGCGACCACGGTGCGGCGGCCCTGCCCGGCCCAGGCCGCGGCCTGTTCGCGCAACTGGTGGAACACGTTCTCGCCGGTGGCGGCGCCCGCCTTGGTGAACACGTAGCCCGGCCGGCCCCCGGCATCGACGCCAGCAGCGCCGTCCGCACGGCCGTAGGGGCTGAACACCATCAACGGCACGGCGGACAGCATGGCGTCCCAGCCGGCACGGTCCAGGTACAGCCGGCCCGGCGGCAACGGGCGATACGGCACCTCGTTGTCGCGCGGCACCGCCTGCCGCGCCTGCGCGTGGTCGGCGATCATCTCCAGCCGGGCTTCGAGCACCTCCTCGGATTGGTTGTCGAGGCTCACGGAGGCGTCGGGCAGGTAGTCCAGCAGCGTGTCCATGCTGTCGTGGAACAGCGGCAGCCAGTGCTCCATGCCGGGGTAGCGGCGGCCGTCGGAGATGGCCTGGTACAGCGGGTCCTCCGCTGACTTGGGGCCGAACAGCTCGCGCCAGCCCTCGCGGAACCGGGTGACGCTCGCGGTGTCGAGCGGCACTTCGGAGACCGGGCGGAGAATCAGGGTTTGCAGCTTGGTCGTGCTGCGCTGGGTGGCGGGGTCGAAGCGGCGCAGGCTCTCGATGGTGTCGCCGAACAGGTCGAGGCGGACCGGATCGGGTTCGCCAGCCGGGTAGATGTCGATGATGCCGCCGCGGGTGGCGTATTCGCCCGGCTCCATGACGGTGCCGGCGCGGCCGTAGCCGTTGGCTTCGAGGAACTTGGTGATCGCGTCGGAGTCGGCAGTGCCGCCAGCGCGGAGCACCATGCTCACGCCCTCGAACACCGGGCGCGGCGGCACGCGCTGCACCAGGGCGTTGACGGTGGTGAGCACCAGGCGCGGGCAGGTGGCCGGCTCCAGCAGACGGGCCAGGGTGGCGATGCGCTCGGACACGATCTCGGGATTGGGCGAGACGCGGTCGTAGGGCAGGCAGTCCCAGGCCGGGAAGCGCAGCACCTCGATGTCGGGGGCGAAGAACGCGAGCGCTTCGGACAGCCGGGCCATGCGGCTGTCATCGCGGGCCACGTGCAGGACGGCGCCCTTGTGCTCGGCCCGGCGCTGGGCGAGCAGCATTGCGTCGAAGCCTTCCGGTGCGCCGTGGATAGTGGCGGTCCCCCGCGTACTCATCACTTCGGCTGGCCCTCCCCATCCTCGGCTGCCCGGCGGATGGCGCGCAGCATGGGGGTGTCGCAGTCGGCCGGGATGGGCTGCCGCCCGGTGAGCCAGTCGGCCAGTATGGCGTCGGGCATTTCCATCACTTCCTCCAGCGCGTCGAGGTCAGCTTCGGTGAACTTTGCGAGCCGGGCGCGCACGTAGTTGCCGATCAGGATGTCGTTCTCATAGGTGCCGCGGTGGGTGGCGC
>JAABUQ010010955.1_pt1 | contig 11747 bp, 8 predicted proteins | sample 5560001 | NCBI WGS metagenome assembly JAABUQ01 (sample SAMN10711888, study PRJNA513371) | rock metagenome | isolation source: Antarctica rocks | place: Antarctica: Victoria Land, Finger Mt nord | collected 2015-12-18
AAGGGGGGGAGTCGATGTCTGGTGATTGGTGGTCTGAGTTAGCTGGGGGAACGAGGGGGGGAGATGGGGGGGAGGAGAAAGGTACAGGGGAGGGAGTCGAGGGGTTCTCTTTTTTGACGAGACATTGTTGTTGGGTTGATTGGTTGGGGGGGGGAGAGGATCCCGAGAGGGAAATTTGGTTAGTGGGTGTAGAGATGATGATGATGTGAGGAGAAATTGCAAAGATTTGGAGAGTGTATTGTTTTGGGGGATTTGGCTGGTCCTCGGATGATTGGTTATAAATGTATTGATCAGGTGGTAATTAGAATCGAGATTTATACTATTAATGTTGAGAGGATGACTTCACGCAGATAGACATTCTTATGGTCGTCCATGTCTACAACTTCCTCCGTCAATTGTGTTCCGGCTTTTGAGCGCAATATAAGCTATAGCTACAACAATACCGAAATTTCGAAAACTGACGCCGGTTCTCTGCCTCTTTTGCTCAGTATCCACATCCAGCGCGTCTCTCACATCATTCTCTTCTAAAATACAATCTCTTGGTCCTCCGCATACCTATCAATTCTCAAACCAAGCTCCGTCAGTGCAACACTGCCGCCTCTGCTCGCTCCCAATATCAATTCCTTCTGGCCCAGAAAGTGTTCATGATATCGACCAGATAGGCCATGCAATACTAACATCGACGTCAAGTATTCAAATCAAGATCTGCGCTCATCACGACATGACTTTCAAGTGGTCAATTTTAATGCCTCTATTTTTCACCGGCGTGGGGGCTTGGCGTAAACCCATGGAGGGGCTGCTGTATGAAGTCTGGTCTTTTGGCATCTCGCGTTCGACCCTCACCCTTTCTTCAAGTTCCAAAAACTATCAGGAAGAGACTCTCCTGCGGAATTGAAGCTCAGGATTACACGCTGCATATGCGTTCGCTCTTTTGCGTTGATCCACGAGTAGTCGTCGCGTAGAATAGTCCATGTGGTACTTTTGCCGAGGCTCAGAGGAGCGCTCGACTCGGCTTCTGTGTGCCTCGAAACTTTTCTTGTTCGATTGAACTAATCGGATTAGGAACGAATGCCTCTCATCAATGGGGTCGTCACCCTTGTCCAATTGCCTGATGCGGTCCAGGAGATCTTTATAGAGATATCTGAACGTTAATTGGATATTTTTAATCGCGTATGCATTCCTCCCAAGATCATTGGTGTAGTCGGCGGGGTCTTGCAAACAGAGAAGATAAGGCTTCTGGGCGTCGTACTTCTTTATCTTCTTGATGCCACAAAGCTGTGCGTCGTAGGCTCGAGCTAAAGATTCCCCCAACGACATGGAGCTTTCTTCATCGTCCTGTTTGCTGAATTCGAGGGGTGGATCCGCAGAGAATCCCTTTTTATAGAGATCGGCCTGACCCCAGAAGTTCAAAACATTAAGGAACTGGTCGGCAAGGCTCTTCTTGCGGCCTTGATCGCCTGCGAACTTCAATGCAGTAACAACCATGATCAATGTCGAGTACGAACCAAGGCCACCTTCGCGGGTGTTGTTAAGACAACGCTCCGCTAATGTGGAACGTAGAAGCATATATATTGGTCGAAGGGCAGGGAATTCCGATAAATAATTTGCAATGAGACCATGCTGTCGATCGTGAGGAGTCATGCTCTGAAATTGAACGGCCAGGCCAGTAGTACGATGCGTCGCTTTGACAATGTTCACCCGGGCACGTACAAGCTCGATATCGAAGAAACCTAGCGAACGCCGAAGCAAACGTCTGACGGCGGGCAAAGCGAAAATACTCTTTCTCGCCCATGTTTCTTGGCCTTCTTCGCTGTTATCCTCCCCTGCGCTGTCAGACCGATCGTCAACATTAAAATCGAAGTCCGACAATGGTGTCGCTAAGCCTGTCTTTCGAGACCCAAGGACTGTAATTGATTTCTGGCCGAATCTGGGCCTCAGGACCTCAGTGACGTCTGCGTATACACGTTCGGAAGCTTTCTCTTCGCTTTGGGTCAAGCTCATGTAGGCTTCGAAAGCTTTAATTTCGGTAGACATCCTATAAGCTCGGTCAGTCTCAATTTTGACCACGCCAGATTTAAGGTTCACCAGGTGCGTGCATCACCTTCCGCTTTACCCCTGTACAGAAGCCACGGTCTTTGCCCTCGTTGAAGTTCTTCCTCGTTCGAGTTTGGCTGTTTCTTTACGACGCCTCCACCGTATTCGAGCACCTCCAAGGTTTTCAAGTAGCTTTGCTGGGTTTCAACACCATACTTTCGCCGAAATTGTATCGAATCGGCTGGCCAATGCCATCCGTGATAACTTGTTCGCCCAGGGCCGGTCTCACTGGGCGATTGCAGACGATGCTGGACTTCTGATTGTACCGTGCCCACTGCCTTATCCTCGAAGCTCGGACGTATTGCTTCGACCGCCTCATTGACTTGATTTTCGGCAGAGCTTTGATTGCGGCAGCACTCTTCGAAAGTTTTTTCTGGTAAATGTTGAGCTTCACCTTCAGTCTTGGGATTGAGTATGACTGGTGGAGATCGCAACGTGGGTCTTCTCTTGGAGGTCTTGTCAGGTGAAGACTTAGGCTCATCTTCACCCTTTGCGCTGGGTGTAGCTTTTGGAGGTAATCTTGGACCTTTGTGGTTGGCTGCTTTGCGAAAACGAAACGCCAAATGCTCTTTCCTGTGAGTTCGGTACACCTTCAATTCAGCATTTACATCATTGACAATAAGGTCACTCGGATTCAGGTCTAATGATAAAGGGGTCAGTCGGCAAACGTAAAATGTCCTGCTTGTGCGTACCGTGTCCCCCTTGATTGCTTTCTTGAGGACTGTCAGGCTCCCGGGGTGGTGAAAGACTGGAGGTCACTTGAGAAGTGTAAGACTTGCAAGATGCTAAATCTTTGGGGGTCGGTGAAAGGCAGGGTGCATGTTGAAAGGTTTTGGTGTTCAAGAGGGAGGTAGGCGGAGTGAAACTGCGAAGACGAAAGCTGCGAAGATGCATGGGCAATGCATCTTCTTCAGCTTTGCATGCCGGGCTCAGCACCGTTTAATTGCTTGGTAGACAAGATCGGGCAAGTGGAAAGAGGGTATTGAATATAAAGTGTTCGCTGTGTGTCTGAGAGCGTCGAATCTCTAGAGGCTGCCACGGCGATAAAGGTGTCTCTAAAATCCGAAACGAAAGATATCTCTCGTCTACATACTTCACTAAAGCACTTTGGTCCCTCAGCGAGTCTCTCATATCAGGATGCCGGAGGGCTTTGCCATTGAAAAGATAAACAATATACGATGCAGACAAGAACGATCACGTCCTCCTACTTTCCAGAAAAATTCAGCAGTGAGCAGGATACAGTGGCTTGAATGACCATGTTTCTCGGCCTCTACTTCGGTTAAGGTACTTTCCTTTCGGCTACTTTGGGAAGGCACCTTCTGGCTCAATGTTCTTAGTCACTTGTTTCTGGCAACAACGCTTGCCTACTTCTTTCAGAGCCTTTGGTCTGCATGTGTTTTTCCCTCCTCCCCTTATTCTACTTCATCATTGAGTGTTCAGCATTTTTAAAGAGAATCGACAGTCTTCAAGCATTACCAAAGTGAAGCGGCAATTGAACCGGGTCCTACAAGGAAAGCACTTACAGGCCGCAATACACATTCACACAGCGTTTGGTCTTCAGCCTCACCGAGAGAACAACAACAACGTCGAGACTCGGCCAAAGTCGGAAGTGAGGAATGGATTTCAAGAACACATTCTTGCATGTCCAAGACAGAGACCCCCTATCGTCCGTCGAACACCATGTGTCTCCCTCAGGAGACCTTTTTGGTATACAAGTCCACGCTCTCCAGCCCCTCCCACTGGATAAATTAATTTCGGCGTACCGCTCAGCTGAACGGCGGCTGCTGTTGTTTGACTACGACGGAACTCTAACACCTATTGTCAATGACCCTGCCGCAGCCATTCTAGCCGGAACTCTCGTCGACTCTCTAGATTTCCTTGCGTCACACACCAAGAATAATCTCTGGATCATTAGTGGACGAGACCAGACCTTCCTCGAAAAATCTCTGACTGATGTGTCCGACGTCGGCCTTTCTGCTGAACATGGCTCTTTCATTCGCTATCCGCTCAAATTCGACTGGCGTGACTTGACAACCAACGTGGATATGGGATGGCGGGAAAAGACTATGGAAGTTTTTCGAGCATTCGAAGCGGCTACACCAGGTTCATTTGTCGAGGTGAAGAAGGTTGCGATGGTGTGGCACTACCGTGATGCAGAGCAAGGTTCTGGCGCTCTACAAGCTCTCCAGTGCATTGACCATCTCAAACAAAGCGTCACGACGAAATGGGCGGTGGAAGTTATGATGGGTAAATGCGTTGTCGAAGTCCGCCCTTTATTCGCGAATAAAGGGAGAATCGTCGAAGTGCTTCTCAAAGAACCGCATGCTATTACCCCAGAAAATTATGGCTTTGTGCTCTGTATGGGAGACGATCGGACTGACGAGGGTAAGTATGATTCCCGAATCGAGTGATTATTGATTAACGTAAGCAGATATGTTCGCTATCTTGAAGAGAACCGGCCTGGCGCCCACAACCTTTTTCTGTGTCAAAGTTGGCAGCTCAATAGACGAAACGTGGGCGGATTATTCCCTGGACAGCCCAGCAGAAGTCTTAGCTTTAATTTGGGCGCTCCATGATGCTGACGAAGAAGAAAACATCAAAGAGCCATCGAGCCCATGTCACTTCAAAGCTATAGAAAGGAAGTTCCAGGAAGTTGACGACCAAGAAGACACCAAGATTAAATCAACGATGATTCGCTCCCAAGCTAGAAACATTGATCTCGAGCAAATGCGAGGGACAATTTCTGTCTCATCGTCTCCCATCAACGCACGCTCAGCACCCGTCACGGCAGGCGACACTTCCCCTACTGCAGTCGAACAATTGAGGGCGCACGACACTGTCACTTCTTCTGCCCCTGATGCTGAGTCTGCCAACGACAGCGAATCTCGCGTTCACGGATACCATGATTTTCCGACTCCCGTATCAGACGTCGATGACAACTCGCCAAACCATGATCCCCAAAACCACGATAAGCGTCCTGAAAACCACGAACATCAAGAAGATGATGGTACATGATTTATGCATAGTGATCGATATCTCGAACCCGCTCAGCAGGGAACAACAGTCGGGCGGCCAGCAATCAAGAAGTCTGCCATAGTACTTTGCCTCACTAGCCATGGTTCGCGATTCTTGGCATCGGAATCCTCGAAGCTGGCTCCAAGTTGCCACAGCAACCACCGTCTTCACATTGGCACGATACTCTGAAGCTTTACCACACAATGATATCGACAAGCAATAACATCGATACCCTACGCCAATTACAAAACACGGCTGTACCAAATTTCTCCTACTACTCTCTAGGCCTCAGCAAAACCCTACCCTTAGGTATTTCCGCTTCCCTCCCGGTCCATCTGGTAGCTTCCAACAATTTTCCACACCTGCAGCCTAAAAGGCGCAGCTTCATCTTAAAGTAGAAGTGCTATTATGCTTGAGCTCGGTTTGAGCCTCAATGAACTTTAAGTTTGCCCATTCCACTGATTCCTTCCACAATCCCGTGACTCCGCGATTCGACACAGTCGCAGCGAACGTCGTACTCTGCGAACATTTGTGCTCGCTCAAAGATCACGCCCTACTCATCCCACATCGTTTTGAACTTATTATGCCATTGCGAGTCTTTCCTATTGGTGGTTTCTTTGCTCTCTAAATTTCATATACTCACGCCCTGTCTTACACCTCTACTATCAAAAGGCCGCTTTTTGGGCCATGTACCCATTTTTCCTATCCTTCGTCTCTAGTGCCTTTTCATTTCTGCCTCTCTGACTCCAGACTGCTGCACCAATGATGTGTTCAGCCTGTCTCACAAGTCTACTTTACTGGCTTTGGATATAAATAGAACACTTTCCAGGATGTCCACATTCAAAGTATAAAACTTTACACACAGTATCCGGAAATCCGCACTCATCATTCAACAAATCTACGGTACATAAAGCTCTCAACCCTCCCGCTGAAATTCCTCCTTCTCCTCATCACACACAATTTTCACTGTCCAAGTAACCGGAATCCCCAGAAGCCATCATGAAGCTAACGACAGCTTCCTTCGTTGTTCTCGTCACCCTCACATCCGCACGCCATCTCCCCTTCCGCCGTGGCCCTTACACCATCTCCCCCCAAACCGTAGAGCCCACTCTCACCCCCCGCGCCGATCCCTTCAACTTCTTCCACTGCCCCCTCGGCTTCCTCATGGGCCCGCAGAAGAATTGCGGCAAGACTACCGAAACACCTGCACCTGTCCGAAAACGTGCCGTTGATAAGAGAGATGTCGAAAAAGCACAAGAGCAGCCCCATAAAGAGGGGGAAGTGGAGCCAGCAGGAACAACACTCCCCCCCCGCGGCAATCCCTGGCTGCCAATCCTCCCTTGCCCCCTCGGCAGCTGCGCCATTGCTAAACAAGTGGCAGCCACTGCGGAAGACCTGGTCACAGGCGCAAGGCAGAATGAGGAAGAACCTAAAGAGCTTTCCGCCCCTTCTCCCCAGCCAACGGAAACAAGTCTTGTACCCCCCAGCAATCCTTTCGGCTCGTGCCTTATTGGCGAGGAGACGTGCATTAAGGCACACGTGGTCGCAGCTGTACAAATGCGACCCGAAAACGAAGAAAGAGCTGAGACGGCACTGGAGCAGCCTGCTGATAAGGATGAAATCAAACCAGCACAGTCGCAGATCCCATCGAAAACAGCGCGCGGCTTTCACCCCTTCCGCGACGCCTGGCACCGTGTCAACGGTGAACCAGTCCCCGGCGACCCCATCGAAGTCGACAACCTCGATCAACATCCCCCGCCGCCCCCGGGCTACAACCCCTACGACAAGTGGCCCAACCCCATCGACCCCTGCGACAAGGACTCCGTCCTGCGCGAACACTTCTGCTACCCCCTCGCCCTGGGGCCACCAGCAAATGCGTGCCCAGATAGGACGTATGCCCAAGTCGACGACATCTGCGTCAAATTCGTCTCCGAGCAGGAAGCCCCCAAGCCGGTGTGCCCGGATGGGTATACCCACTACAATAACATCTGCATCTGGCGCCCCGGGGTTGTTCCTTCGTGCGAACCGGGCTATACGCGCAACGGCCAAGATTGCCTCTGGGATGGCCCAGATGGTTTTAAGCGCCCCGCTAGTAAGGTTCGTAGCCTTGGACCGGCTGCCGATGGTTTGATCGACTTACCCGAGGATGGAAAGAAAGAAAAGCGGAACCAGAGGATCGGCCTCAGCAGCATTCTCTGGCCCCTTCACGACCATCCGGAACCCGAGCTCTGCCCTATCCCCGAGACGGTGAATCGAGATGGGCAGTGCTACCTGCTCGCGCGGCCACCGCCCGACACACCCTGCCCAGCGAAGGAATATGTGCATGTCGATGACCTGTGTCTGAAGTACGAGGGGCTGCAGCCGCCGTGCCCGAAGTACTTCTATCAGGATGGCGATAAGTGCAGTTATCGACCTACGGGTGTTCATCGACGGGATGTCGGTGGTGACGCCGACGTGGATGATGTGCTGTCCTTGGACTATGTCCCTAACTCTGCTTTCAGGCAATGCCCATTTGGGTATTTGATGCATGAGCAGCGTGGGGAGTGCATTGCCAAGGAGGCAGTCATGCCCTCTAACTCTTCGGATGCAGGCGAGCGTAAGGCAAACGACCCGGATACTGACGTGCCTTCGGGGTCTGGCGCCCCTGACACATATGACCTTTTGAACTCAAAGCTGCCTGATCCTGCTGACCAGCCGCTTGCTCAGCAGGAGAAAAGGCAGGTTTTGGTCTTCGAAGTGGAGAGCCTGGCTGATGCACTGGCCGTGCCTGGCCTAGTCTCCCCACAAGCGCCACTCCCTTCGTACAAAGAAGAGACTCCTGGCATTTTCGATCAATTCTTCGCCCTTTTCGCATTTAATGATGGGTATCGAAACAGGGTCGAGGTGCCGCCGCCGGCTCAAGAGATTTCCACTCTCGAGGCGATTGTCAAGAGGGAGGATAAAATTATGCTGAGGGGTGGTGGTGGCGACGGCTCTTCAGGCGGGGGAAAGGGAGGGTCAAGTAGCTCGGCCTCCGGATCCTCTTCCAGTGGCTCGAAGGGTGGCTCCTCCGGATCCTCTTCAGGCTCCACAAAGGGAAAATTGCCATCAATGCCGAAGTCTGCGAGTTTGCCAAAGGGTCCTCCAAAGGGCTCGAAGGGCTCAAAAGGGTCCAAAGGGTCGAAGGGGGAGAAGGAGAAGGAGAGGAAAGAGAGTGGGGGCCACCGTTGCCGCTGGTCTTGGATTTTGCTGTTTGGGTGCGGGCTTTTTGTTTATTGTCTTTTGTAATATTCGAGTTCGTATATTCGTCTTTGTAACTCAGTACTTGTACATATACAGTTTTTGGGGGTCTGGGCGTTTCGAGTGTTGGCGTTCAGATGATCGAATGTTATTCTGTTTCGTGGCTGATAGTAAGAGATGATGGCGAATGATAACATACTACAATTGCTGTGTTTCTTAAATAATTTGGAGCTCTTTTTCCTGCCTTTTTATCATTATTCAGGAAGACGTAAGGCGTCAAAATCCCTTGAACGCGCCCTCAGCGTTTGCGGGCATTCAATTTGAATCCAGCTTGCTGATGGGTCCACTCGTTGATGCCATCCCCTACGGTCTTGCCCTCGTATAGTTTAAAATTCGTTTCAGATTTTTTTATTTTTTATTATAATTTTTCTTATAATCCGTTTTTTTATTTTTTATTTTTTTTATTTTTATTGTATTTATTGTATTTATCATATTTGTTTATTTGTTAATTTTATATTAATTGTTAGAATTTTAAATATATTATATATAGTCCCCCCCTTCCCGCAAATATGTTGTTAATAAATATTTCTTTCCTTTTCCAAAAGTAATTTCTTGAATATTTATAGTACGGAAAATTTTTGTTTGACCAAATCAAAAAGACGACCATGGATACCGGACCAGGATAGATCAAATCGTCCCATGATCTCGCCGAGTCGAAAAGGACATGCGAAAACGCTCGGGACAAAGACTATGAAGTCGTTTTTCGGTGGGGTTGAACAAGGGCTACATGGTGGAGGCGTCGTGAGAATGCGAGATGCGAAAGTGAGTTGGGATCTTGATATTTTCCTGTTGGAGGGCCTCTAGGACGTCCGAATGGTGGTTTCGTAAAGTATCGGGCTTGTGTTTCCAGCTGTCCAGCGCTTGCGCTTCCACCGCGTTTTTCTGTGCAGAAGTGGTCGTTCGTCAAAGTTTGGGGCAGCCTAGAAGATGACAGGGCCATGGCCGTAATGGTATTGTGCGCCGAGTGTCCTACTCACGAACTGTTTCAATATTAGTAGTCTTAAGAAGCACGCCGGCAGATTCGCAGAGCAGTCCCACTTCATGCAGTATCGAATGCCACATACAATCCCTTTCTGTTGCTCTGAGCTCAATAATTTCCAGTTCCTGACTCGTTTCCGCGCGCAGGTAGTCTCTGAACTGTCCTAGGACTGCTGGATCACGCCAGGGCCAACCATCCCATGTGCTCATGTCGTCCGTACAGCACAAGCGGCGTAACCCGAAGGGTAGAGTATCAACTAGGCGGACACCGGAAGACCGGGACCAACCAACCAAAACTCCAAAAGGCGCATGCAATCTCGTCAGTTTCGAAAAATCATCAAGTCGACCCAAATTGCCTCTGATGCCCAATCCGTCAACACCGTTCGATCCAAGCTCCCAGGCGCTCCGTACGATGAACTCAACACTTATAGTTAACATCTTCAGGGATGTTTTTAGCCGTTGCAAGGCATGTCCTAATTTGCTGCAGTCAAGATAAGCCCTGCGCCGAAGATGACAATGCTCATCATCGCAAACAAGCTCATACTCAAATGTCTTCAAGTTGGGTGACGCTACGAAAATTGTTTCAAGTGACTCTTCGTCCACGTGACTTTGGAGGAGGTGCAGAGTCGTAAGTGATAATGCTGTTGGAGGATTCTCAGGCCAAGCCAAGGGCAGTGACGTCTCCACTGCAGTTGCTCGGATGGTTTCGATTGATGGAAGGTAGAAAAGCCATAGAAAGTCGTGAAACCTGGGCTGTTGTTGCTGCCTATACGATGGGTCCAAAGGAAATAAATTGACTGCTGTGAAATATGAAACACATTTCAGTGCGTTGAAGTTTAATGGTGATAGCGCTTTAGAGGGTCGATCGGTGGGCTGATTTTTTGGTATGGTTTTACATTTCACCATGTCGCCGAAAGCGGTTGACCTCTCCTCGCATCGTAGGCTGAGTTCGAGATGTTGAAGTCTGGGTAATGAAGATATCAGGCGCGCGAGCGCTGCGTCGAGGCCACCTCTCGAGTCTGCAGCTTGGTGAGCCCACGCATCTATAGTAGGAGCTCCCACAATATAATGTGGACGTGCAGAAAAGGTCAATCCGCCATCTGTAAGAAAAGAAGTAGCATTTCCAGACGCGTCTGGCGGTGCTCGACCTAATCGTAAGTTCTGCACGAGATGTGCAAGGTCGACTCGCTTCAGCACTGTGTCTAAGAGCTTGTAGAGAGGAGAGGGATGACGGCAGATCTGCTTCTCCCACGTCAATCTGACTTCCGTGTACAACTTGGGCTGAGCGACGAGCTGCACACCTTTGCAAACGCGTGATAGAGCAACGAGATCCTCATGATGCACGTAATTGATGATGATCGTGGTCACTTCGAGGGGAATTGGCCAGGGTCTGAGACGTGCCATCTTCAAGATAGCTGTTCCGAATGCAAGGCTAGATGGCACGGCGAGGAGGGTGAGGTTGATGAAGAAAGGAAGGAGAGGAAGTAGCTACGAAGGGATGGGTGAAATCCATCGCGTCGATTCTTGCCTCCGGAAAAGTCACTGGACCAAAAGACGAATAGTCAAACCCTATAGCGTATGACCGCTGCTCGAAGTACTGTTGACACTGTTAACAGAAGTCCAGAATCTAGCTTGGCGCTTCGCGCCGATAGGGAATAATGTCGTTGAGTGAAGGCTAAGATTTTCCGGAGCGAAAGGTGTTGGCTATAGGAGATTTCAATTGCCCTATCTACCTAGGAATATAGGCTTATCTATATATACGGCTGATCAATCTAGGCCTTATGAATAATAAAGTATTTAATAGAGCTAATATACCCTAAGTATAGCCCTTATTATTCGATATATAGCCTAGCTAATAATAATCTAGGATTATAATATATTAAACTTAATTTAATTTAATAGTATTAAAAGACTATTTTAATTATTTTTTAATACCCTTTTTTAAATTTTATAATAGTTTTTAAAATATTATTAATAAATAATTTATTAAGCTTTATATTTCCTCTTTTACTTTTTTAAATTAGCTTTGATAATTAAAATATATATTTTAAGTTTGCTATTATTATTAATTTTATTAGAAAATTTATTATTATTTAATTTTATATTTAATATTAATTTTATATTTTATATATTAAAGTTAAACTTAATTATTTTATTAAATTAAATATTTAGAATATTAGCTTTTTTAAATTTATATTATATATTAAAGTTAAAATTAATTTCTTTATTAATTTTAATATTTTGAATTTTTTGTTTTTATATTTACGAATTATTTATTTATTTATATATTATTTATTTTATTAAAAATATTAAAAAATATTTTTTTATTATTTATTATTTTAAATAAATATATTTTTATTAATATTATTTTATTAAAAATA
>JAABUQ010010957.1_pt1 | contig 11746 bp, 8 predicted proteins | sample 5560001 | NCBI WGS metagenome assembly JAABUQ01 (sample SAMN10711888, study PRJNA513371) | rock metagenome | isolation source: Antarctica rocks | place: Antarctica: Victoria Land, Finger Mt nord | collected 2015-12-18
GACGCGCGGCGACGGACGCTCGCGATTCTTTGCGGCTCATGAGCGACGTTTCCCCGACGCGAAGCGCCACACCGCCCGATCGACGCGAAAGAGCAGAAACGCCATCGCCGCAACGACGATCGCCCCGAGCCACGATCCGTGAAACCGCAAGAAGATGAACGCGAGAGCCGCCCATTTCGCAAACGCCACGACGAACTCGACGAACGCGTTCAACGCGTGCGCTGCCGCTGCCAGGCGAGGAGCGACATCACGCCGAGCCCGACGGCGAAGCCGAATAGCGCGGCGACGAATACGTCACCGAAGCCGCGCGGCGAGGTCACATCGAGCACGATCGCCCCGACGAGGGCAAGAATCGCGCCGATTCCAAGATCGCGAACCGACGCGAAGCGCAAGCGCCTCAGTGCGTCACGCATTCGCGCGTTTGCCCTTCAAAAATTCGAAGACGCCAACAGCGATGTAAGCGACGCCGAACGCAAGCTGCACCGCGTGGCCCCGCGCGTGCACGTGCGGTCCCGACTGGCCGACGCCGATGTCAGGCGCGTTCAAGCCGACCCACACCGTCCCAATCGCCACGTACAAAGCGCCGCGTACACGACCGGGCGCCGCAAGCCCCCGCCCGCTGGCGGCCACGAAGATCGCGGTGCGAACGAACGGAGGCTGGAGGCTTTTGCCCACGCGTCTTTAGTTGAGTGACGGTTCCGGTGCGACGAGTTCGCTTGCGTACGCCTCGATGATGTCGCCATTCTTGAGGTCGGCGAAGCGCGCGACTTGCACGCCGCACTCGTAGTTCTCGGCGACTTCCTTGACGTCGTCCTTGAACCGGCGGATCGACTCGAGTTCGCCCTCAAAAATGACCCCGGAGTCACGGAGGATGCGCACCTTGGCGTTGCGGACGAGCTTGCCGCTCTGCACGTAGCAACCCGCGATCGTGCCGACCTTGGAGACCTTGAAGACCTCGCGGACTTCGGCGCGACCGAGGATGATCTCGCGGTACTTCGGCGCGAGCATCCCGACCATGGCCTTCTTGAGATCGTTCTCAACGTCGTAGATGACGTTGTAGAAGCGAATATCGACCTGCTCGTTTTCACTCAATCGCTTGACCGTATCGTCGGGCCGAATGTTGAACCCGATGAGCACGGCGTTGGACGCGCTTGCGAGATTGACGTCGTTTGGCGTGATGGCGCCGACGCCCGCGTAGATCACGCGGATCGAGACTTCGCCCTTCGAGAGCCCCTCGACGCGCGAGCGCAGTGCGGCGACCGCACCTTGACCGTCGGCCTTGAGGATGAGGTTGAGCGTCTTGTTGCCGCCGTTTGCGGGCGTCGCCATGAAGCTCTCGAGCGAGACGCGCGGTCCGTCGGTCGCCGCGATCGCCACGTCTTTACGACGCGTCGAACGTTTGGCGGCCGCTTCGCGTGCGACGCGTTCGTCGGAGACGACCATCAGCGAATCGCCCGCAGACGGCACTTCGGAGAGACCCATGATCTCGACCGGGATCGAGGGCCCGGCCTTCTTCACTTGTTTGCCCTTGTCGTCGACCAGCGCACGGATCTTACCGAACGCGGAGCCCACGACGACGACGTCGCCGACGCGCAACGTGCCGTTCTGCACGAGCACGGTCGCAACGGCACCGCGGCCCTTATCGAGTGCGGATTCGATCACGACGCCTTGCGCGCGCCGCGTCTTGTTCGCCTTGAGATCCTTGAGTTCGGCTTCGAGCAACACGGTATCGAGCAGTTCTTCGATGCCGGCGCCGCTGCGCGCCGAGACCTCGACCATTTCGGTCTTGCCACCCCATTTGACGGGCTGCAGACCCTGTTCGGAAAGCTGCGACATCACGCGATCCGGCGCCGCGCCTTCCTTGTCCATCTTGTTGATGGCGACGACGATCGGCACGCCCGCGGCTTTGATGTGCGAGATCGCTTCGAGCGTTTGCGGCATGACGCCGTCGTCGGCTGCGACCACGAGGATCGCGACGTCGGTGACTTTCGCGCCGCGTGCACGCATCTGCGTGAACGCTTCGTGACCCGGCGTATCGATGAATGTGATCTTCGCATCGTTGCGGTCGACCGTGTACGCGCCGATACGCTGCGTGATACCGCCGGCTTCGCCTGCGGCCACGTTCGCGAATCGGATCTTATCGAGGAGGGACGTCTTACCGTGGTCGACGTGACCGAGGACGGTGATGACGGGCGGCCGCGACGAGAGCAGTTCGGGACGATCCTCTTCCTGCTCGACGACGACTTCTTCGCCCGCTTCCTTGATGACCGCGTTGAAGCCGAACTTCTTCGCGACGTTCTGCGCGACGAGCGCGGGGATATTCTGGTTAATCGTCGCCATGGTGCCCATCTTGATGAGCTCTTTCATGACGTCTTTGGCCGGAATGATCATGGAGGTCGCGAGTTCCTGAACGGTCAGGACGTCGGGAATCTCGATCGTCTCGAGATTCGCGTTGGGATTGGGCGCCTCGAACGAGCCTCCGTTCTTCTTGCGACGACGCTCCTTCTCGAGCAGCATCTCTGTCTCGCGGTCCTTCTTGGCACCGTTACGATCGGCGCCGCCGCGACCGCGCGACTGCGGTCCGCGCGGACCGCCGGAACTCGGGCTCGGGCCTGCGCCCGGAGGCGTGAGCGGCGTGCCTCCGGCGCCCGGCGGACGCGGATTGAAGGGACGTGGGCCGCCGACGCCACCGGCCGGCGGCGTGAGCGGGCGGAAGGGGCCGTTGCCCGCCGGGCGACGGCCGGGGACGGGCGCGCCGGGCTGACCCGGGACGCCCGGACGCGGAACGAACGTCCCGCCGACCGGCGGGCGATAGCCCTGACCCGGCACGCCGGGTTGACCCGGGCGCGGCGCGACGCCGGGGCGACCGGGGAGGCCAGTCTGGGGTCCGGGGCTCGCGGAGGCCGCGATCCCTTCGGGCGGCTCGTCGTTCGTCGGCGCGACGGGACGCGGCTTGACGATGGACGACTGCCCCGTAGGTACCGGGCGAAGTTGCGGAACGGGGGAATTGTCGATCGGCGTCTGCGGCGGACGTGGCCGCGACGGCATCGGCGAACTGCCGGGAGCGGGACGCAGCGGCTGCCCGACGGGACGTGGCGCCCCGACGAGGCGCGGCGCGGGACCACCCGTAGGGCGGGAGGCCGGGGTGCTGACGATCCGCGGGCCTTGGCTCGCGGGGCGCGGGACGCTACCCGTTCCGGCGGATTTCGGAGGAGCCGGCGGTTCTTCTGCGGGCGGCGCATCGGCGATGGCTGCGTCCTCCGGCGTTCCGGGTACGACGGCTTCGGACGTCGCGGCATGAGCGCCGTTCGACGCGGCGGCGGATGCCGGGGCGACCGAGGCTTCGGCAACGGACGCAGCTTCGCCAGACGATTCGACCACGGCGGGCGCGGCAGCGGCTGCGACGGTCACAGACGCGTCGGGGACAACGGGCGCTTCGGGCGTCTCGGCAACGGCGGCGACGGGATCGACAACCGGTGCCGCGGCCTTCGCGCGTTTCGGCGCGGCGACGGGCTTGAGCGTCGGCACGGGCTCGGCATCGGCGGCGTCGGCTACCGGCGCTGCGGCCTTCGGCGCACGCGGCGGGGCTTTGGCGACGACCGGCGGCGGCTCGGCGACCGCCGTTGCTCCAGCGGCCTTGGCTTGCAGTGCGCCCTTCGACGCTCCGCCCAAGAGCACGCCGCGCACGAGATCCGCGATGGGATCCTCGACGACGGCCAACTGGTTCTTTGCTTCGAGACCGAGCCGTCCGAAGAGGCCGATCAAATCTTTCGAGGAGAGTCCGAGCTCTTTCGCGAGCTCGAAAATACGTACTTTACCGGTTGCCATATCGTCCTTCACAAGACCCGGGCGCGCGCGCGTCGGCTGCACCCGAGTAAAAACCGCTTATTTCATGTATTTGCTCCGGCCCGAAGGCCGCCGTCTTCTAGGGAACCCGACTATCATACACGCTCGGGGTCGCATCGCAAAGAGCCGGGTGCGCGCGTGCGACCGGATGCAGGCCGACGTACCGTTTGTTCTTCACGACGCGCTCCGCGCACGCGCGCGAACAGAGATACGCACCGCGCCCGGGCGTGCGGGGTGGCGCGAGATCACCGCGCCAGCCGTCGGCCGCGCGCACGAAGCGGACGAGCGCGGCTTGCGCGAAACGCCCGCGACACCCGACGCACGTGCGGACCGGACCGGCAATTTCCGTTGCGTTTACGCGTCGCCGCCTTCGCGGTGTGCCGGATCGAACATCTGGCGCTTGAACTCCTCGAGCTTGCGGATGAGTTCGGGATCGATCGCGGGCGTACCGTCGCCTTCGCCGCCCTCTTCGGTCGATTCGATCGTCTCGTCGCCCTCGACGCCGACCGACAGCCGATCTTCACGTTCGGCGAGATACCGCGCGCGCGTTTCCTCCGCCTCGGCTTCGCTCGTAATGTCGAGCCGCCAACCCGTTAGCCGCGCGGCGAGCCGCACGTTCTGTCCTTCGCGACCGATCGCGAGAGAGAGTTGATAATCGGGCACGACGACGAGGCCGACGCCCTCATCCTCGAAGAGTTCGACCGACAAGACCTTCGCCGGCGCGAGGGCGTTATTGATGAACCCGACGACGTCGCTCGACCAGCGGATGATATCGATCTTCTCGCCGCGCAGTTCGTCCGAGACGCTCGCGATGCGGCTCGACTTCGGACCCAAGCACGCGCCGACGGCATCGACGTCTTGGCGGTGCGAATGAACGGCGACCTTCGAGCGGCTGCCGGGTTCGCGCGCGATCGCCATGATCTCGACGATGTTGTCTTCGATTTCGGGGACTTCGCGCTCGAGCAGGCGTTGCACGAGCCCTTCGGCCGCGCGCGACAGAACGATCTGGGGGCCCTTGTTCGTCTTGCGCACGTCGAGCACGAAGGCGAGAATGCGATCGTTGATGCGGAAATTTTCGCGCGGCACTTGTTCGGAGAGCGGCAAGAGCGCTTCGGCCTTGCCGAGATCGACGAACATATTTCGCTGCTCGTAGCGCTGCACGGTGCCGTTGACGAGATCGTGCAGCCGTTGGCTATATTCGTTGAAGATCGTGTCGCGCTCGGCTTCACGGATGCGCTGCACGATGACTTGCTTCGCGGTCTGCGCGGCGATGCGGCCGAAATCTTTCGGCGTCACTTCTTCATCGAAGAAGTCGCCCGGTTCGTATTTCGAGCCGGCTTCTTTGCGCGAGACCTCGAGTTTCGGATCGGTCACCTCGTCGGCGACGAGACGGCGATGGTAGACCTTGTATTCGCCGGTATCGCGATCGATCGAGACGATGGCATTCGCTTCACCACCGAAGTTCCGTTTGTACGCGGAGATCAACGCCGCTTCGAGCGCTTCGAGCAACATGTCGAAGGGAATCGCTCGTTCGCCTTGGAGCAGCCGCAGCGACTCGCGTAACGTGGGCTCGTCCGGGTTGACTTTCGGTTTTGCCTTGGCAGCCATTAACGTCTCTCTCGTTTCTCGTTCTTCGCACGTTTGAGATCCGCGCGATAATCGTACTCGACGTTCGCGGATTTCACCATCTCGAGGGGGATCGGTAGTTCGCCCGCCTTCTGTTCCAGGACGATCGCGGTGCCGCGAACGCCGAGGAGTTTGCCGCGATGCGTGTACTCACTTTTTATCGGAAGCGTCGTTTTGACGAGCACGTTCTGATCGCGAAAACGTTCGTAGTCGTGGGGCGAGACGAGGGGGCGGTCGATGCCAGCGGATTCGACTTCGAGCGTGTACTCATCGGGTTCGTTTTCCAGCAGGGCGTTGAGACGCGCGGCGATTTTTCCGCACGTTTCGAGATCGATACCGCCCGCGCGATCGACGGTGAGCGTGAGTTCCGTGTTGCGCCCGACGCGCTTCGCTTTGTGCGTCACGATCTCGATCTCACGAAAGGCCTCCTCGAAAGGAAGCCCACGAGCGGCTTGTTCGAACGCTTCGGCTAGAGTCACGGGCCTCCGTACACAAACGAAGCGCGGGACCAATCCCACGCTTCACACTCGACTACCGAGCGATATCGTACCACGCGGGGCCGTGGGTCGCAACTCGGGCCTCATCGTTATCATACACGATACCTCCGTATACTGGCGTATAACGTATCTCTGTTATAACGCATTATAAGATGGTATAACGTCTTGATGGATGCGATACGAAACCCGTATGTGCCAAATGCCGGGGCACAGCCACCCGCCCTTCCCGGCCGAGCGAGTCTCTTGGACGATTTCGAGATTGCGCTGGAACGCGTGAAGCGTGGGCGCTCCGCACGCAGCGTCTTGCCATACGGCCTGCGCGGGGTGGGGAAGACGGTGCTCCTGCGCCGCTTCGTTCGCAACGCCCGCGCGAAAGCGTATCTGACGGCCGTCGTCGAGGCCGACGATCGTGCCGACTTCATCGCCGCGCTCTCCGAACAATTGCGTCGCGTCCTGTACGAACTCGACTCGCCGAGCGCGGTGCAGGCGCTCGCCAAACGCGCGATGCGGATTTTCAAGAGCTTCACGATCCAGGTCGGACTCGAGGGACTCAGCATCGACGTCGGCGTCGATGCCGAACGCGGATTCGCCGACAGCGGCGATATCGGGCTCGATCTGGGCACCCTGCTGGCGGCGATTGGCGAAGCCGCACGCGCGCAAGAAACGGCAGTGCTCATCGCCATCGATGAAGTTCAGTACGTGCGCAAAGACGTCTTCGGCGCGTTGATTCGTGCTATCCATCTCGCGACGCAAGAAGGGCTGCCGATTCTCGTCGTCGCGACCGGCTTACCGCAAATTCTCGCCAACATCGGCGATGCAAAATCGTACGCCGAACGCCTCTTCGAATTTCAAAAGATAGGGCCGCTCGAGTACGCGGACGCGCGCGAGGCGCTCGTCGCGCCCGCCGCCGAGGAAGGCGTCGTTTTCGAGGAGGCGGCTGTCGCGCGTGTTTTCGAGGCCACGCGTGGCTACCCGTTTTTCCTCCAAGAATGGGCATATCGTGCTTGGGATGCTGCGTCCGGCGATCGCATCACGCTCGCCGACGTCGAGCGCGGCGAAGCGGTCGCGCTGCCGATGCTCGATGACGGTTTTTTCGCCGTGCGCTATCGGCGTTGCACCGTCGCCGAGCGGCAATACCTCCGCGCGATGGCCGAACTTGGCGAAGGTCCGTACGCGGTCGCCGATGTGGCGCGAGCGCTCGGAAAATCGGTCGCGGGGCTTAGTATGTTGCGCGATCGCCTCATCAAAAAAGGCATGATTTACAGCGACGAGCCCGGATCGCTCGCCTTCACGGTACCGCTTTTCGATGCATACATGCGCCGCATCGAGCCGACGTTCGACGCGCGGCATAACATTTGACTTACGGCGCGATCCAGCCGCGACTGCGGCCGACGGCATCGTGCCAGCGCGCGAGTGCGCTTCTCCGCCACCCTTCGTCCATAGCCGGCACGAAGCGACGGTCTTCGCGCCGCTGCGATCGGAGCGTGTCGAGGTCGGCCCATAATCCGCATTGCAATCCCGCGGCATACGCGGCTCCCAGCGCCGTCGATTCGACGTTTGCAGCGCGCGCGACGGTGCGGCCCGAGACATCGGCCTGAAACTGCATGACGAAGTCGTTGGCGGACGCGCCGCCATCGACGCGCAACTCGACGATCGGTGCGCCAGCGTCGGCCTCCATCGCGGCGATGACGTCGGCGCCCTGGTAGGCCATCGCTTCGAGCGCGGCGCGCGCGATGTGCGCTCGCAAAACGCCGCGATCGAGGCCGACGATCGCGCCGCGCGCGGAAGGATCCCAATACGGCGCCGCAAGCCCCGCAAACGCGGGCACGAAGTACACGCCGCCGTTGTCGGCGACGGTTGCGGCGAGGTGCTCGATCTCACTCGAACGTTCGATGAACCCGAGCCCGTCGCGCAGCCATTGTACGGCCGCGCCCGTCACGAAAATCGACCCTTCGAGCGCGTACGTCGCGCGATCGCGCTCGAAGGCGAAACCGAGCGTCGCGACGAGGCCGTGCGCGCTACGAACCACGCGTTCGCCCGTGTTGAGTAAGACGAACGATCCCGTGCCGTACGTATTTTTTGCGATGCCCGCATCGAAGCCGGCGTGCCCGAGCAGCGCCGCGTGTTGATCGCCCGCGACGCCCGCGATCGCAATCGGGCATTCGAAGATGCCGGGAGCGGTCGTGCCGAAATTCGCCGTACACGGCAGCACCTCCGGCAACATCGCAGCCGGGATGTCGAACGCGCGCAAGAGGTCGTCGCTCCACCGCAACGTGTGGATGTCGAAGAGCATCGTGCGCGCGGCGTTGGTCATATCGGTGACGTGCCGCGCGCCGCCGGTAAGCTTCCACACGAGCCACGCATCGACGGTGCCGAAGGCGATGTCGCCCGCTTCGGCGCGGGCGCGCAAGCCGGGCACGTGCTCGAGCATCCACGCGATCTTCGTCGCGGAGAAATAGGGATCGAGCACGAGCCCCGTGCGATCGCGTACGCGCGGCGCGAGCCACGCGCGATCGCGTTCGCACGCGGCCGCCGTGCGCCGATCTTGCCAGACGATCGCGTTGCAGATCGGAGCGCCGGTGGTACGGTCCCAAAGGATCGTCGTCTCGCGTTGGTTTGCGATGCCGATCGCCGCGATGTCGGTTGCACGGGCGTCGGCAATGCGCATCGCTTCGAACGCGGTTTCGAGTTGCGCGCTCCAAATCTCGTGCGGATCGTGCTCGACGTACCCGGGCTGCGGAAAGTATTGCGTGATCTCGCGTTGCCCCGCGCCGCACGCGCGTCCGGCCGCATCGAAGACGATCGAACGGCAACTGGTCGTGCCCGCATCGAGTGCGAGCAGATAAACCACCGCCTCAGCCCGCCGGTTTGGGCGGCGGCGTCGGCAGACCACCCTCGGGCGTGAACTCTTCGCCGCCGCACGCGCCGAACGTGTAGCCGCCCTGAGGTTTCGAGCTGCCAGGCACGCGTTGCACTTTCCAGCCCGTGCAGATCTCGATGCCGAAGATGCGTTGGCGCTTGAGGATGTAGACGACCGCAGGCCCGCCGCCATCGAGCAAACCGCCGCCTTGACGCACGACCTTGATGACCTTCGCGAGCACGCCCGGCGGCGGCGCGGCGGCGCGATAATATTCCGACTGCGCTTCGTCGATCGCGGCCTTGATGTCGTTCACGAAATGTTTGTTGGAATACGCGATGGGGGCGCCTTGCGGCAGCGATGCGTTGAGCCGATTGTTGAGATTATCGATGCTGCCGCCATTCGAACGCGGACCGGGCGTCGGGCCCGCGAGGGGACGATTGGCAAGCGTCGCCGGCGCCTTCTCGGCGGCGGCTCTCGCGGCTGCTGCGGCTTGCGCGTCTGCCAGTGCCTTGGCATCCGCTGCCGCCTTGGCCTCGGCCGCAGATTTGCCAGCAGCGTCGGCTGCGGCTTTCGCATCACCCGCGGCCTTCGCATCAGCGGCGGCCTTCGCGTCAGCGGCAGCCTTCGCGTCAGCGGCAGCTTTCGCGTCAGCGGCAGCTTTCGCATCAGCGGCAGCTTTCGCGTCCGCGGCGGTCTTGGCATCGGCAGCAGCCTTCGCGGCGGCGGCGGCTTTTGCATCGGCGGCGATCGCGGGATCAGGGGTTGCGGGCGGCGCGATCGCCGGTTTTGCTGTCGGCGCGGCGGTAGCCGGGCGTTCCGTTGGAGGCGCGGTGGCTCGGGCTGTGGGTGCGGCGGTCGGGGCGAGCGTCGGGGCGCTGGTCGCTTCCGGGGGTGCCGGTGGGGGCGTGCGCGGTTGCGGCGTTGCGGGGCGCGGGGTCACGGGCGGCGGCGTCGCAGGCCGCGCGGTCGGAGCCGCGGTCGGTTCGGGACTCGGCTCGCGGGTCGGGGGTGCGGTGACGGGCGGCGCGAGCACGACGATTTGGTCCACTTGCGGCGTCGCACGCGCCACGATCTTCGCAAGCTCCGGACGGCGCGGCGCCGACCGCACGATCCGCGGGTGACGAACGGGCGTCGGCACGACCGTGGGTCGCGGCGTCGGCTCCGGTGTCCGTTGCGGTGGGGGGACGCTCGGCAGCGGAGCGATGCTCGGTAGCGGAGCGATGCTCGGAGACGAAGACGGAGGGATCGTCGGCGCCGCACTCGGGGGACCCGCGGTCACCCGGACGATGGGGCGATCCTGCGAAATTGCGACCATTCCGGTGAACGTCGATTCCGCGCTGCCACCGCTCGACGGCGAGAACGCACGTAGCAAAAAGAATGCCGCCGCAAAGAAATGGATGAGCAACGAGAGCGCGCACGCGATGATGTATCGTCGGCGCACGTGCTCGTCGTCGCGTCGACGTAGACTTCGCATGAAAGATTTATTCGCGCAAGGCGCGCCCCACACCCCAGTCTAACGCGGAGCAACGTGTTATTGGAACGAACGCGCAAACGGACGAAGATCGTCGCGACGATCGGGCCCGCGTCGCGCGACGCCGCAACATTACGCTCGCTCGTAGGCGCTGGGCTCAACGTCGCACGACTGAACTTTTCGCACGGCACGCATGCCGAACATGCAGCGATCGTCGACGATATCCGCACGATCGCACGCGAACTCGACGTTCCCGTCGCCGTCCTTCAAGATTTGCCGGGACCGAAAGTTCGTACGGGTCCGCACGCGGCCGGTGTCGATTCGGTGCGGCTTGCGAACGGCGCACCGTTTTTTCTTTCGATCGCACCCGTGGAGGGCAGTGCGGACGGCGTTTCCGTCAATTACGCGGGACTTGCGAACGACGTCGAAGTCGGCACGCGCATCTATCTCGCGGACGGAGCGATCGCGCTACGCATCACGTCGAAATCGGGGCAACGCATCGAAACGACGGTCGAAGTCGGCGGCGAATTGCGCGGTCAGCAAGGCATCAACTATCCCGACGGCACCCTCGCGATCTCGGCCGTGACCGATCGCGATTTCGAACATCTCGCTTTCGGATTGGAGATCGGCGTCGATTGGGTCGCGATCTCATTCGTCAAAAGTGCGCAAGACGTGTTGAACGTCAAACGCTTCATCGCCGAGCGCGGCAAGAACACGCCCGTCATCGCGAAGATCGAGAAACACGAAGCGCTCGACAATATCGACGCGATCGTCGATGCGGCCGACGCCATCATGGTCGCGCGTGGCGATCTCGGCATCGAGATTCCGCTCGAACGCGTGCCGATGGTTCAGAAGGATCTCATCGCTCGCGCGAACCGCGTGTCGAAGCCCGTCATCACCGCGACGCAAATGCTCGAGTCGATGATCGCAGCCGCGCGTCCGACGCGCGCCGAAGCGACCGACGTCGCGAACGCGATCATCGACGGCACCGATGCCGTGATGCTCTCGGGCGAGACGGCGCGCGGCGCGTATCCGATCGAAGCGGTGCGTACGATGGCGCTCATCGCGCGCGAGATCGAATCGAACTATCCGCACGACGTGTTGCGCTATCGTCGCATGGCACACGTCGATCGATCGATCGAAACGACGATCGCCGAAGGTGCCGCGCAGATGAGCGAAGAGCTCGAACTCGCGTATATCGTCAGCGGGACGACGACGGGTAACACCGCGCGCCACATCTCGTCGTTTCGACCGCGTGCGCGCATCATCGCCATGACGCCGATCCCCGAAGTCGCGCGCCGGATGTCGCTCGTGTGGGGCGTCGAAGCGCTCGTGGTCGACACCTACAAGTACTTCGAAACGCTCATCGACATCGTTGAAGCGCGCATGCAGCGCGAGGGCCTCGCACGGCCGGGCGACACGATCGCCGTCACCTCCGGCATTCCC